>ERZ650308.395-NODE-395-length-23416-cov-5.563204_pt1 | contig 23416 bp, 21 predicted proteins | sample MGYA00376244_ERZ650308 | MGnify/ENA primary metagenome ERZ650308 (study PRJEB26733, sample SAMN07839295) | wastewater metagenome | biome: small river; feature: stream; material: water | place: USA: North Carolina | collected 2016-04-26 ... | reverse complement strand
CAAGTTATCATTTTTTTTAATTGTATGGATAATTTTTTCAACTTCGTTGGGCGAATTAAAATAATACGCATTCTGATTCAATACTCCTTTGTTAAATTCGTTGTTGTGAGCGGCAATAAGTGCTTGAGAGGCCATCGCTTCTAGTAAAGAGGGATTGGTTCCGCCAACGGTATGTCCGTGGAAATAAATATTCGAAAAATAACGAAGATTATTTAGGTCGTTTAAGTTATAAACGGCACCTATAAAACGAATGTGTTGATGGGCAGCAAACTTGTTTTTGAGGTAATACCCATACTTTGTATTGTGATTACCAATCACCAAAATAGGGGTTTTCGTTGCAGACAAAACAACGCCATCTAATATCATTTCGATGTTGTTTTCTGGCTCAAAACGAGCCAAAATCATGTTGTATTGGTGTGCTTCTACTTGATAGTTTTTCAATATTGAAACGTCTGGCGAATCAAAATTGTGGGCGCCATAAGCAATGTATTGGCTTTCTGCATTGTATTTATCAGAAATGTATTTTTGAATCCCTATCGAATCCGAAATTAAATAATCACTTTTTTGTACCGCACGTTTTTCGGCGTGACTCAAAAACTGTTGCACGGTTTTCGAAAATTTGGATCGCTTCCATTCGAGACCGTCCATGTTGGTGATCACAAGAGGCTTTTTAGGATGTAGTCCAAACCAAACAGAACTACTTGTGTACCCTAATTGAAGAATAATATCAAAATTTCGTTTTCGAGCATCCAAAATACAATTTAGGTCGTAAATAAACTGACCCGGAGTCCCTATTTTTTTTTCGGGGTCGTAACAATGAATCAGGTTGACGTTGTGAAATGTTTTTTCTTGAAAAGTGTGATTATGGGAATTGTAAACGAAGACTTCGTGCCCTTTATGGGCTGCGTGAATTGCAAAATATTCAGCAAATTGTTCAAAACCACCATATTGATTGGGGATACCGCGGGTTCCTAAAATTCCTATTCTCATTTGGCGTGTTTGGATGAGCAAAAATAGTTTTTTTATTTTTGAATAAAAACTATAAATCGAGGAATTTATTGTGCTTTCAATAAGGCTTCTTCTATTTTTTTTGCTGCAATCTGCCAATTGTAATTTTGCTGTAATTTCAATATGCTATCTGTAGGGAATGGTGTTGCAAGGGCGTGCGTGATTACTTGATTCATTTCTACAACATCCTCCGGATTAAAGAAAAATCCATTTAAAAAATCGAAATCAGCCATAGCGGTTGTGTTGGAACACACGGTTTGAATTTGGGCAGCAACCGATTCTAAGGGAGGTATGCCAAATCCTTCTGCAAAGGATGGATAAACAGATAAAGTAGCGCCACGTAACAATAACAGCATGTCTTGAAAACTAACTTTATTTTTGATGTGAATTTTAGATTTTATTTCGTTTGGTAAACAATCATAATATGCATCAAAGCTTTTGTTTGGAATGTCTTGATCGCCAATAAAAAGCAAGCTATATTCTTTGTAATGCTCATTTTCGGCAAAAACTTTTACCAGATTCAAATGGTTTTTTCTAGGTTCCCAACGACTTACATAAATCCAATATTGTTCTTGGCCAAATTGTTTTTTTACTAATTCTTGTACGCTCTTTTTGTCGTATTTTTCATAAAAAACAGGATCAACAGCATTGGGTGTGATGATGGAATTAACATTAAAAAAATGCTTGATTTTTTCTTTTGAAAACGGAGATACGGTACAAACAATGTCCGCTTGTTTTGCGCTTCGTTTAAACAATAAATAATTTTTGATTCTATACAACCAAGGAAAAAAATGAGGGTACTCCAAAAACAATACGTCGTGTATAGTAACGATGTACTTACATGCTTTTATTGGCGGAGTAATGTATTGAAAATGAGCGTAATCAATTTTGTATTTTCTTATTAGTCGAGGTATTTCTAGAAACAACCTAACAAATTTATTGGTCGATTGTAATGGCAAATAAGTGACGTTCGAATGGACTCCAAAAACTGTTTTCAGGTGGTTAATATTGGAGGCCGCTAAAAAAAAATGTTTGTCCTTATCCAAGATAAATTCTTGATAAATTCCTTTAATATAGGTTGTGGTTCCTTGATAGTTTTTATCAAAAATATGGCAGTCTACAAAAATATTGATTTGGGTATTACGCATTGATAACCTTATTTTGTGGCTCAAAATACAATAAAGAACCCAGTAAAATGATCATTATATCTCTTGCATTGAAAGTGCCTGTAATCGTTAAGGTAGAAAACACATAAATAATTCCAAACGCAGAAATGATAACGGTTGTAAATGTAGGTGTTACATAGGCTCTTTTGTATAACCTGTACAGAAAGAAAAAATAAACAAACAGCCCAATTATTCCGGTTTTATAAAGTAAATAGATATAGCCGTTATGTAATTCTGAAATGTATTTCATCCCTTTTTTGTCACCAGAAAGTGGGGCATAAAATTTAAGATTCACTAAGGAGCCGTATCCAGTACCAAAAACATAGCTGGAAGGGTGCTGCTCCATCAAAGCAAAGGCTCTTTTGGCTTCATATCCGCGCCAATGATCCCATAAATCTTTGTGGTTTTCCCGATCAATTTTGGCTGTAAAAATTTCTTCGGGAGCAATTTTTACCTTGTATAAAAACGATTCTACACCCGTTCCGTTTCTGTCAATTTTTACAGAAAATAAATAGCTGTAAAACAAAATAACCGATATACATACTACGGCAAAAATCTGAATTGTCTTTTTTGTTATTTTGGTATAATTATAAATCGAAAATAATAATATAATGGCAACTACCATCATCGTTCGCGACAAATACAACAGGCAAGAAAGCGTCAAGACCACCACCACTATGTAGTGATTTAGCTTGTTGGATAGTAACTGTTTATGTTGAAATTTTTCATAGAAAATAAGAAAAAACAAAGCAAATAACTCCAAAAAATTGTCCTTTCCAAATTCTCTAATTTGAGATACTGTATCCAATCCGCTAAAAAATAAAATCGTGACAAAGTGAATCACTGCCGAAAAAACACCCAGAAAAACTATGCCTTTTATAAAAATTGAGAAATCATGTATTTTGCGCGCTAAAAGATATCCAACTAAAATTCCGGATAGTGGTTTTATAAAATGGGATAGGTCTTTAAACGTGTTGTACAGCTTGTTTTGAAACAAAAACAACCCCAAAAAACCAATGAAAAATACGATAACAAGCGGAATTATTTCTTTACTAAACTTCTTTGTGAGAATAAAATTATTGGATAAAGCTATAAAAACCAAAACAATAAGCTGTATGATAACATTTAACTTAAACGACGTCAAATACAGTTGTAAAAAAAGGACAAGTAACAACAGGTAGGTGTAAAATTTTGAAGTACTTATTTTCATTTTATGGGCTTTTTTAAGCTTGATCAAACAGGTTTTTAATTATTTTAGCAGGCACTCCACCAATAACTACATTGTCTGGAAAAACGCCTTTTACTAAAGACCCTGCAGCAACCACACAATTGTTTCCGACTTCAGCACCATCTAGAAATGTCACTTTTGCACCTACCCAAATATTGTTTTTTAGCACGATTCCTTTTGACGTTACTCCTTGCTCTCTTATTAATCGTTCTGGAACATCAAAGTTATGGTTTTGTGAATGAAAACTAACATAGGAACCCATAATTACATCGTTTCCAATTGTAATGCCTCCAGCTGATCCAAACTCACAAAATCGACCCACTGCCGAATTATTACCAATAGTTAATCCTAGCCCATACATTGATAAATGGCTGGTACATGAAATGATTGAACTAGAACCTATTTTTACTCTATCTCCAAAGATCAATTTGTTTTTTGCATACCCGTCAACAGCAACATTACTTTCAAAAGTTACATTCTTACCAAACTGAAGATTGCTTTTATTACTTATGTTACAATTCGTTCCTAAGAAAACTTTTTTTCTTAAAAAAAACAAACCTCTTAACAACATAATACATCTGTTTATTAAAAACTCAACAAGCAAACGATTGGGTACAGATTCATCAATTGCGTAGGTTTTTCCTGTCTTTTTTAGAATGTATTTAAATATTTTTTTTATCATTAAAGCTTCAAATAATAGATTTTACTTCCTTTTTGAGATAACCGACTTTAACAAAATAGCTGTTGTCAATAATATTTTAGACAATCCGCTTGAGTGTTTTTTAATAAATGTTCTATATCCCTTAACAATTAAGTGGTTTTTACTTGTGTTGAAACCTACAAAATGTATATAACGATAATTGGGTAAAAATATTCTTTTTAATCCTATCTTCTGTATTTTTTTACAAAAATCAACATCTTCAACATACATAAAATAATCTTCGTCAAATCCTTTTACCTCTTTATAAACTCGCTTTTTCATTAACATAAATGATCCGCTTATCCAATCTACTTCATATTCATTTTTTGTAAAATTTCCATTTGATAGATCCGAATTAATCACCAACATGTTTTTAAACCTCAACATGCTATAAAAATTAGGAAAATTTCCATTTGAAAACAAATAACGCTGGTTCTTGTCTAACATTTGTATTCCTATAACACCAGCTGACGGGTCTTGATCCAACTTGAGAATCAACTCATCAATCGAATCTAATAATATTGTGTCATTATTAAATAATAAAATAGTTTCACCCTTTGCGTGTTTCACCGCCTCATTATTACCGCGGCCAAAACCATAATTTATATTGGATTCAATCAACCGAACGGTTGGATGGTTCATTTTAATGTAGGCACAACTTTCATCTGTCGAATGATTATCAAGTACTATAATTTCATAAGACAATGTGCTCAATTTGTCGTACAAACTATTGAAGCAGGCGTCCAAAAAACGCATCCCATTATAATTGACAATAATAACCGAAAGTTGTATGTTCATTTAAATAAAGGTATAAAACCCTAATTTCTTTTTTATAACTAAAACAAAAATACTGTTCACAATAACATTCACAACCAAACTGCTGATTGCGGCACCAAGATAGCCAAATCTAGGAATTAATAATAAATTCCCAACAATGTTTACCAAAAAGCCTACAAACATAATGTTTCTAACCAATTTTTGGTGATTGGTCATGTTTAATATTTGATCAACATTCCCGGTCATGGCATTAAACAAGGCGCCTAAAGTAATGAGTTGTAAAGAAAGGGCTCCTGCTTCAAAGCCAGGACCAAAATAGGATAAGATTTGAGTACTAAACAACAAAATAAATATGGCAACAGGTAAGGTTAGAACAATCACAATTCTTGTCGCTTTTTGAACAAAATTTTTCAGGGCCAAATCCTCTTTTTGATGATAAAATTCGGAAATTTTGGGCACCACAAACGAATTCATCATGGTCACAAAAAACAAAGCCAAATAACCCACTTTAAAAGCGGCATTATAAATTCCGATATTTTCTTCAGTTTCAAGTTTTCCCAAGATCAGTATATCGGTCCAATTCAATAATATCAAGAAAAAACCGCTCATCATCATCGGAACTGATTTATTCAAAAACGCTCGGGTAGAAACCGTAACCTTACTAATTTTACCTTGTAAAAAAACAAATCCCGATGTGCCTATCAAAACGAGTAAATACGTTACAACATAGGCCACCATACAGTAATTGTCTGGTAAATTCAAGCTTTTGAATACAAATAGTATTCCGATAAAAAGGGTGTTGGGCAATAAAAAATAAAATATAGAATATAAATCTTGTCTGTGGATGGACAAAAAATAATTGATGTTTAATTCAAACAATACTTGAATAAAAATACCAATTGCTACCGTTTTAATATAAAAATCCAAATGGGGTTTAAGAAACAACCCAGCGACATATTCGCTCTGAAAATAAAGCAGCGAGAGAGGTAAAATGGCTGTTAGCAATATGATTTTATATGATTTGATGAGTAACCCTTTGTTTTCTGCATGTGAAGAAAATCCACCGGTAAAAGCAATAAATGCCGAAGGCAAACCCAATGAAAAAAACATGGTGGCAATTTGAAGGAGCGTTAATGAAAGTGAAAACAATCCGAAATCATCTCCTCCAAATTGATTGGAAATATAAGTTATAGATAAAAAACTCATACCCATTCCCAACATTCTATAAAGTAACGTATAGCCGCCTTTGTTATAAAAAAGGTGGTAAACTTGGTTATATAGTTTTTTAAGAGCTGTCATTTACTCTATTTGATTTACCGCTTGTTCCCAATTTACAACGGGTGACATCGTTTCAGTATGCATGTGGTTGGACAAAGAAGGGATGGGAGACAAACAAATTGTTTTATTGAAAAAGAAGTGTTTGCCAATCAATTTCCTACTTAAAAAACGATCATTTGCTTTATTCGCAGCCTTCAAAAAGGTTTTTTGGTGCTTTTTAAAGGTCTTGCTTTGCAGCAAAAAAGTAAACGTTACATCATTTACTTCGCGCCAATGTATGTCGTTTAGAGCGAATATATAGCTTTTTGAGATCCAAGTTGGGTGGTATCTATCTGGATAATCGCATGGAAAAACCATTAAATCGGGTTTGCTGAAAAATCTATTTCCTAAAAATAATTGTAATTCTCTTTTCATGGTCCCAAAAGAAAAATTCAATTTGATTCTTCCCGGAATGATCTCATGATAATTCGCTATTAGATGGGTTATCTTCTCAAAACAATCTGGTGTGTGCAAGTAATCGTCTTCACAAAAATAAATGTAATCGTTCGATGGAATGGAACTTGCAATTTTGAAGGTTTCCCGGATTGAGTTATCGTTTCCATACACTCCTTCAATAAGTTGAATGTTATATAGCTGAAAAAAAATTTTGAGTTCTATTGAAATATCATCTGCTACTACGTAAATAGTATGATCCACATTTTTTAAAGCAAGTACTAGACTTTTAAAACACAATTTTATCAGCGAAATTTTATCCAATCCAAAAGGCCTAGGAGACCCGTGAACAGCATTTACTTTATCACAGGTTCTAAAAATGATATGTATTTTTATGTTGTCTTTCATATTATTATTAGAAATCAAAAGGTTATTTAATGCGGTGTTACTAAAAGCATTGCAGCTTGTTTATTATTGAATCAACTCTGCAATTGAATGGGCCCAATGATTCCAATTTAAAGTTGACAAATACAAGGCTCTTGATGACGCGCTTAATGATTGATATTGACTTGGGTTTTCAATCAATTGACTAATTGTATTAAAGTAGTCTGAAGGTGTTGCGTTTACATCCAAACAATATCCGTTTTCCCCATCAATCACTGCATTAGGAATTCCACCTGTGTTGGTTGTAATACTGGGTATTCCAAAAGCACTTGCTTCACAAAATACTATCCCAAAACATTCGGCTTTACTTGGTAAAAATAGCAAATGCGTGTGTTGAAATAATTCCGTAAAACTTCCCATTTGAGAGGCATCGTTTTTATTTAAAAATGGAATTACCTTCATTTTCGGGTGCGTTACTGGAGGAATGCATCCGCAAACGGTCAAGTTCACATTGTATTTTTCTGATAAAAGCAAAAAGGTTTCAAAAACCTTATCTCCCCCTTTTCTAAACCAGTCTACTCCCAGAAACAATATATAGATTTCCTCGTCTTTATGAATTGTTTTGGGAACATACACGATTTGTTCTTCATCAATATTAGCGCCCATCGGAATCACCTTTGGTACGGCATTTAACTGATAATTTTTTAAAACGTATTTTCTTGCCCATTCCGACGGATAAGCAATATAAGTTGCATTTAACAGCGCTTTCTGTTCTATAAAATTTGATTCTTTAGCCGAGAAACGAAACAAATTTGAAAACGATTCATAATACTCATTCAACTGCCCGAAGGAGGAATCGGTATAATAAATAATTGGGATATTGGTATTCAAAAAGGCAATTTCAGATGATGCTGCAGGAGCAAGGATATAATCATACTTTTTTCCTTTTAACCGTTGTTGAAATATCTTCGATAAGATATAACTGACGGCAATAGAATTTTTATGATTATATCCTTTATTAAAAAAAAGTCGTGCAATTTTATTTATTATACCGAATGGTTTTACGATCCTTTGATTTATGGGGCCTGCAACCTCAACAACCTCAAATGATTCCGAAAGGCTTCGGTACATTTGAAAATGGATCCCCGACCAAGAAACTTTATCAAGCGGATTGGTTTGGGTAACAATTACAATACTTTTATTAATTTTCATCGGAATAAATACCTTTGATTAGATATTTATTTAGACCCTGTAACTTTTAATAATTCTGCATCCATTACTTCACGGCTACCAAATTGCGGGTCATAATCTTTCCCGTCTTTTTTGAAAGTAGCAACCGCTTTTTTTCTATCCCATTCAACTTGCTCGTTTGGAATAAAATATTGATAGAACATCGTGTCTTTTACTTGAAAAGCTCTTTCTTTATACTTAATTGTAAATTTTTTAACCTCAATTGGGTCTTGCTCTTTGTTTTTAGAAAGATCTATTCTTAGTTTTGTTGGTAACACATCTTCTGGTAAATCAAACATTACTTCTTGTGGTTCATCACTTCCTTTAACTGGTGCCCAAACAGTCAATGCTCCATTATATTCTGTTTCTCCGTGTTGAATGTAAAAAATTTGTAAACTATCATCTTTTTTAATTACTAAATCTAACGCTACTTTAACTGTTGGTTTTTTGGGTGCAGCTGGTTCTTCTTGTTTGTCGCTTTTACAAGAAAATAATACCGTTGAGGCTAATGCAGCAATTAATAATTTTGTCTTCATTTTTTTAATTTTAAGAGATTATGGTTTTAATTTTTGTTTTCAATTGTAATTAACAAAGCAAAATTAACATTTTTATACAATTTATGCGTTTTGTTTTTTTATTAAATTACTATTATTGTTTTAGTTAAGCTATTTTAACTTAATTTTTAAGCGTTTATTGTATTGCGGCTAAACTTTCTTCCCAATTCTTAACTTCAATTCCAAACACTTTTTTTATTTTACTTTTTTCCAAAACACTATATGCCGGTCGATTGGCCGCTGTAGGATATTCAGAAGTTGCAATAGGGTGTAATTGGATCTTTATGTTGTTTTTGTCGAAAATTGCTTTTGCAAATTCAAACCAACTGCATTGCCCTTCATTGCTATAGTTGTAAATTCCATAGTTGTTGGTTGCTGGTTGTTGGTTGTTGGTTATACAAATTTGTACCAAACAGACTGCCAAGTCTACAGCATGGGTAGGTGTGCCTATTTGATCGTTTACAACCGAAAGCGATTCGCGTTCTGCGGCCAAACGAAGCATGGTTTTCATAAAATTGGCGCCAAATTGAGAATACACCCATGAAGTGCGCACAACATAATGCTTCTCCCAAGTTTGCTGAATGGCTTGTTCGCCCTCTCGTTTTGTTTGTCCGTAAACTCCTGTAGGATGGGGGGTATCTTGCTCTGTATAAGGTGTTGTTTTTTTTCCGTCAAAAACAAAATCAGTAGAAACATGAAGCAATACCGTGTCATGTGTCTTGCAAACTTCTGCCAGGTTTTTTGCGCCAAGTACATTTACTTCAAACGCTTTTTCTGGTTCTGTTTCTGCTCGATCAACTGCCGTATAAGCGGCTGCATTGATACAAAAATCGGGTTTATAAGTTGCAAAAATTAGATTACATGAATCGATGTTCGTAATATCTAAAGTAGCCGAATCACAAAAAATAAAGTGGATCTCGGGATAATTATTGGCTATGAACTGAATCGATTGGCCAAGTTGCCCATTGGCTCCGGTTACTACAACTACCATACTTTTTTTGCGTCTATTAACAAAGGTAATAGCTGATCCTTTTCAGAAATCAACACGTCGTTTTCTGACAATTGCCAATCGATGTTAATGGATGAATCGTTGTAAATTATACCTCCTTCGCTTTCCTTATGGTAGAAATTATCACATTTATAAAAAAAGGTGGCCGTTGCACTCAATACAACAAAGCCGTGTGCAAAACCTCGCGGAATAAAAAGTTGTTTTTGGTTTTCGGCAGAAAGTAAAACGGCAACATGTGCTCCATATGTTTCTGATTCAGGTCGGATATCAACCGCCACATCCAGCACTTCTCCTTGAAGTACGCGCACAAGTTTCGCTTGAGCGTGTTCTCCGGTTTGATAATGCAACCCTCTAAGCACGCCTTTTGATGAAAAAGACTGGTTGTCTTGTACAAAATGTACGTGTTGACCAGTTCCATTTTGAAATGTATTTTCATTGAAGCTTTCCATAAAATAACCTCTTGCATCAAGAATTATTTTGGGTTCGATAAGGAAACATCCTTTAAGTTTGGTTTCAATAAAATTCATAATCAATGGCATTTTCAGTGGCAATTTCAACTATTTTTTCGTGCTCATAGCTGCATATGCCTTATTGTCGTTATTCGTTCAATAAACTCATCAAATGGATTCCGTATCCGCTTTTAAGCAAGGGTTGTGCAAGTTCTTTAAGCTGTTCTGGGTTGATGAAACCCATTTTATAAGCAGCTTCTTCTATGGCTCCAATTTTTAATCCTTGGCGCTCTTCAATCACTTGAACAAATTGACCTGCTTGCATTAAGGATTGAAACGTTCCGGTATCTAACCAAGCCGTACCGCGATCCAAAATACTCACTTTTAGATTGCCTCTTTTTAAATACTCTTTATTGACATCGGTTATTTCAAGTTCTCCTCTGTGACTAGGTTGAATATTTGCGGCAATATCAATTACTGAATTATCGTAAAAATAAATACCCGGAACGGCATAATTTGATTTTGGTTGTTCGGGTTTTTCTTCAATAGAAAGCACCTTTCCTTCTTTATCAAAATCTACCACCCCGTATCGCTCAGGGTCATGTACATGGTAAGCATAAATAATTCCGCCCTCCGGATTATTATTTGCCTGAAGCAATTCTGCTAAACCTGTTCCGTAAAAAATATTGTCGCCAAGGATCAAAGCAACTTTATCGTCGCCAACAAATTCTTTTCCTATAATAAACGCTTCGGCTAATCCGTTTGGGTTTTCTTGAACAGCATATTCAAATCGACAACCTAATTTTTTTCCATCGCCCAACAGTTGTTGAAACAGGGGTAAATCATGCGGTGTTGAGATGATTAGTATTTCATTAATTCCCGCCCACATTAAGGTTGATAGTGGGTAATAAATCATGGGTTTGTCGTAAATAGGCATCAATTGCTTACTAACCGCTAATGTTAAGGGATGTAACCTTGTACCCGATCCTCCTGCTAGAATGATTCCTTTCATGATTATTGGTTCTTATATTTTTCTAATTGGCGGTTATAAAAAGCCTGAAAAGATTTGAAAAATACAAACAATAAAACAAACAAAAACGGAAGAATTAATTTCTCTTTTCCATTCAATGATTTGGTGTTTAATAAGTTAATAGAAACACTGCTTTCTTTCACGATCTTTTCCATGTTTATTTTATTAATCGCTAAGCTCCCTTGTTCCAATACCAATACGTTTTTGGTGTTAATAATTTCATTAAGCTGTGTATTTTCATTGTAATAAACCATCTTATCATTGCTAACACCTTTTTTATTGGCAAACGTGTTGATTACAAGGTTGATTTGCGAAATAATAGAATCATTAGCGGCGATTTTTTTATTCAAATTTTGCACCGACTCAGCTTGTATTTTTTTGTAGTATTCCGAGTTTTCTAAAAATTTTAATATCGGATCAATAACGCTTTCTTTAGTAATACTCGAATTTGAAGCAACCGAAATACTATGGTACGGATAATTTTTACTGGTTACTGGGTCCTCAATAATTTTACTTAATTCTCCATCTTCTGCCATTAATTTAATCAATTCCAGATTGGCTTCTTTGCTTCCTACAAAATTAAACACATCGGTAATTGGTTCAATTTTAATGGAATTAATCCACTCTGGATGTGCAATACCCACTTCATTTTTAAGAAAGTTGACATCCCCTTCTTTGATCCTTGAATTCAACAAACTTATTTTTTGATACAAATAATCGGTTGATCCAAAATTTGGGTTTACCGTGATATTACTCGTATATGATTTTAATTTTGTGTCTAAAAAATAACCCACTGCTGCTCCTAAAATGAATAAACCTATTAAGATTGTTATGTTCTTTTTAATGAACAAAAGTCCTTTAAAAACAGACATCAATACAGCATCTACATACGATCCTATTTTTTTGGAAATCTGTGATAAATCAATTTCTTGATGGTCTGTGTTTTGTGGTTCTACACTCATTTTTATTAGTATTTTATTTTAAAAATTTGTTCTAATATTTTGATGGTAATCAAATAGGTGGGTTTTACTCCCGTAGAACCCAAACCTCCTGATGCCAAGGTGCTTCCTGTTTCCAATGGGTTGTCTGAAGCATAATATGCATACCTCACTTTTACATTGGGATGAATGCTTTTTCTAATTCTTGATGCGGATTGAATCGCCTTTTGATAATAAGCTCCCTCCATTTCCAAGCCAATAGCTGCCCAAGTAGATTCATGGAAAAACTTTAATAATTCTCTGTTTTGTAATGATGTGCCCAAAACCGTGATCATTGGACCAGCAAAAACAGGAATGTCATTTCCTTCAAACATGGCTGCGGTTAGCTCATTTTCAAAAGCATAATTATCGGCTGTTCCTTCATTTATATGTGCATTCGGAATCATAATATCGCCTTTTCCTCCTTCTAAAATTCCGGCTTTCCCCATGATAGAAACAGATTCTACATTCAAGAAAGAAACCTCATTTTCTTTTTTGTACGGCTTTAATAATTCATCGATTGTTTCATAAGCTTGTTCGCCAAAAGCGTAATCCATCACAATTAAAACGGGTGCTTCTTTCGGGGTTTTAACCGACGGAAATGCCGACTTTGACCAATCTATTTTTGCTGTATCAAAAATTTGAACGTCAATATTGGTTCCCGACGCATCTGGTAAAAAAATCATTCCTTGCTTTAACGCAACTTCTTCAACTTTATTTCTTAATGCGTTGGCTCCCGATTTACTTAATTCTTCAAATATAAAAAAATCTGACTTGTCTTTGTATTTTGATTTTAAAATGGGTGTTGCAAAAATAGAATTCATCACACTGTGCATGTTTGCACTAATAATGTGAATCGGTCTAGATAACAAATGATTGGCTTTTAACACCTCTTTTATCTCGGTTGCCCAAATTTCACCGTGTATGTGGTGTCCGAGTCTTTCTCGTAATATTGGGCTAAAAGTAATGGTTCTTTTGTTGTTGTCTTGAACCTCTTCTATCGCAATTTTTCCTAACCAGTAAATAAGGTGCAAGAATCGATCGGGTTTCTCTGTTGTTGCAAATGCATCATAAACATCCATGATCTCGGCAAAGGTTCTTCCTAAAACATTTGCTGTATGAGAAATAGCTTTTTCTTTTTCGACAAGAGTCAGTTTTTTTGATTGAAGCGCTGCTTGCTCAAGTTTATCCCAATCTCTAGAAATTGTACCTTCTTCATCAATTAATACGCGGTCTTTTATTTTATGAGATTCTATAAAAATAAAGGTCAAGTGGGTTAAAATATCATAAATATCTGAACGCCCTCTGGTAATTTCAATATTCATTTGTTCCTCGTCAATTCGATAACAATTTCTTCTTCGTTTTGGAGGAACAATTGCTTGAAAATGGGATTTAGAATACCCTTCTTCGGAAGTTAAATTGATGTAACGACATTCTTCAATGCCAACTGGTAATCGCTCAATAACATATAACAATCCATTGAGTTCTACTTTTTCTTCGGCAATAGATCCATAAATTTCTGGTCGAAGTTCCAACAAAGCTTCTCGCAATGTTTCTCCAGAAATTCCCATCGGTTTATAAAAACCTCTGTTAAATAAATGCCTCATGGTAATGTACAATCGTTCGATAGCTGCCGACGATTCTTGCGCTCTTGAGCGCGAAATGTTCTTAATATCTTTCATTAATTTTGTATTTATAACCTGCAAAGGTACTAAAATTAATCATTAATTAGATAAAATCAATTTTATGGCGGGTTCATAAACCATGGTTCGTGAGGTATTTGAGGTGCTTTTTTTAACCCATTTTCCGTTTGAAAACGTAAGAAAAAAAGGACGCTCTTCAAGTTGATAAAGAACATAAGGTAAATAAGTTTTCTTAATGATCTCACTATTATTAAGGTCTTTGGTCTTTTTCTCTATTTTGTTTTTTTCGATGATTAATTTTTCAAAACCAACATAGATCCCTTTTTTAGGCAGCATTAAGCGAGAAGACGTGACGTCAAAAAGATTGTTATGGATACCGTTTTTTAATTTAAAAATCAGATCCTTATTTGTCATTTCTTCTCCTGGGAGTCCTTCGTCATTGGTTTTATATAAATGAATTTTGATGGAAACATCGTCCAATCTACTGTCGCAATAAAGCGCGATTTTTTTTATGTATTTTGTTTTACTGTATACCGATGAATAAGGAAAATATTTGATGTCGATCCGCGGGCCGTTTTCAAACGCTTGGTACATTTCGCTTTTGGGTGTTCCAATTTCCTTTGTTTTGGTATCCAATCTATTGTCAACTAAAACCTCATTGAGTTCAAAGGTGGTGGTTTTTAACACCACTTTTTCTACCTGTGTCGCTTTGATTGTTTGTTTTTCAAAGCCTAAAGCTAAAAAAATCAGGTTGTTGTTTCTGTCCTTTACCTCTATTTCAAAACTGCCGTTTTCTTCAGTGGATGTTCCTGTATTTTCATGTTCAACCCAAATACTTACAAACGGAATGGGTTGGTTTTTTTCATCAACAACAACGCCACGAATTTGAGAAAAGGTCAATTGTGATACCAAAAACAAGAACCAAAAACCTGTTTTTTCTTTCATCTTAACCTTTCATTTTAAAAAAGTCGGCAATTTTTCGATCGTTACTCAATCGGGGCAACTTGTTTTGTCCACCCAATTTTCCAATCGATTTCATGTAGTCTTGAAAACCATTTTTTGGAATTTTATTTACCACAACGGTACGCAACACATTTCCGGTAATCAAATCGTTGTAATACATGTTTTGTTTGCGCATTGCGTGATCAATTTGTAAAGCAAATTCCTCTATATCGGCAGGTTCATTTTCAAATTCAATCAACCATTCGTGGTAGGGCAAACCTTCGTTTGGCGTAATTTGAGGCGCAACCGTAAACTCGTTGACTCTAACATTAGTCGCTTCCATCGCTTCTTTTAAAGCTGCTTCTACTTCTTTACCTATAACATGTTCACCAAATGCTGAAATATAATGTTTTACTCTTCCCGAAACTACTATTCGGTACGGATTTAAGCTTGTAAATTGAACTGTATCTCCAACATTGTACCCCCAAAGACCGGCATTTGTAGAAATTATCAAAACGTAATTTACCCCTACTTCTACTTCGCCAATGGTATATCTTTTAGGTTCAGAAAGGTCGTGACGAGACAAAAACGCATCCGTTTTAATGAATTCATAAAAAATTCCAGCATTCAATAAGAGCAACATTCCTTTTTCGTGTTGTGTGTCTTGGTATGCAAAAAAACCTTCCGATGCTGGAAACAGCTCAATAGAATCTACTTTTCTTCCAATTAAATTTTCAAACTTGGCTCGGTACGGCTCATAATTGACGCCGCCGTAAATAAAGAGTTGAAAGTTTTTGAAAATTTCACCAACAGGCTTATTGGCTTTTTCTTTTAATTTTTCAAAATACATTTGAACCCAGGATGGAATACCCGAAATTACCGCCATGTCCTCGTTAATTGTTTCGGCTACAATAGCATTTACCTTGGTTTCCCAATCTTCAATGCAATTGGTTTCCCAGCTTGGCATTCGGTTTTTTTGTAAATATTTCGGAACAAAATGTGCTACAATTCCTGACAATCGACCGAGTTTTATGCCGTTTTTTTCTTCCAAAATTGGGCTTCCTTGTAAAAATATCATTTTTCCATTTACAAAATCTGCCTTCCCGGTTTCATGAATATAACTCAGGATGGCGTTTCGTGCGGCTTCAATATGATAGGGCATGGACTCCTTGGTCAGCGGAATGTATTTTGCCCCAGAGGTGGTTCCCGAAGTTTTGGCAAAATAAATCGGTTTTCCTTTCCATAGAATATTTTCAGCTCCCGCAACCACTTGGTCAATGTAGGGTTTTAAGGCTTCATAATCTCGAACAGGGACATTATTTACAAAATCCTGATGGTTTTTTATTTCTGAAAAAGCATGATTTTTACCAAATAGTGTTTGGGCAGCATCGGCAATCAAGGACTCAAATACTTTTTGTTGTGTGGCAACAGGGTTTTGTGCCCATTTTTGAGTCGTGGCGTGTATTTTTTTTGCAAATAATTTGGCAGCAATCGATTTTATTGACATGGCGTATCTTTTTTCTTTAATTCAGTTTCGGTACTATAAAATATATAAATGACTACTGCAATTGATGATAAAACTCCGATCCAAACTTCTGCGATTTCGTTCAAAGAAAGTATCGATTTCAAAAAACCGAAAGCAATTAATGCCAAACTACCTTGGATCATTTTTTGGGTTGAAATGCGTTGAGCAATATCCCAATTCGCTTGGTTTTTCATAGAACGGGTGGTTCTATAACCGTATAAAGGGTTGATTTTTTTAGGCGGAAAAGCATTGGTTATCAGTCCTGTTATCAAAAAGATGGAACCCAATAAAAGATTCATTTCCAAACAATATTCAAAAAATACCTCCATTATTTTTTCTTTATAAGCGATTTGGCCTTTTTTTCTTCTTCTTCAACTTGCTTTCTAATTTCTAATTCAGCCTCAGTAGCTGTTAATTGTAAATCAGGAAGTGTGTCAACAGATATCGCCAAAATAGAATCTTTATTCACTTTCGCATATTCTAAATCGCCATTCAGCACTTTTTTTATCGACTCCAGATAAATTTCATTTTTCTTGATAGCAAAAGCTAAAGAGTCCGATTTAAGTGCTAATTCTGTAGCTTCTTTTTTAAGTTTGGTAGAAGTATATCCCGGAATATATTCCCTTAATGGGGTAAAAGCAATGATGAACGTTGTAATGATGATGATGAAAATAGCGCCCAATGAAACCGCGACAAAAACATTCATCAAGGTAAGTCGAAATGAAAAGAGTTCTTCGAAAGAATCTTCATTCAATATGACGAGCCTGTTTTTGGTAAATAACTGTTCTTTCGAAAGATATTTTTTTAATAATTTTCGTATCATACTAAAAGTTATACTACAAATATAGAAAAATTAGTCTTGTTGCATTATAAAAGCTATTTTTACCACGAAAAAAGGGCCCAAGTCCTATTTTTAATAAAATTAACTAATTTTTATGTATTTTTTTTAAGTATAAAAAAAAAGAAGTTCTTTTTCTTTATACATTTGTACGGATAACGGAATACAAATTTGCGAAAGCAATTAATTTATAACAAAATGGGTAAATTAGGTTTAACAGAAATATTATTTATTTTAGCTATTGTACTATTACTTTTTGGGGGTAAAAAAATTCCTGAATTAATGAAAGGTCTTGGTACTGGAATTAAAGAATTCAAGAATGCTGCTAAAGGTGAAGACCAAGTGGTATCTAAAAAAGAAGAAGAGACAAAATAAGGTCATTCTTACCAATTAAAAAAAAATCCCAAAACGTGTTTTGGGATTTTTTTTTATAGAATCATGGTCAACTGAATGCGTTTTCTTGCTTCATCTACCTCAACCACTTTAACTTGGACGTGTTGGTGCAGCTTAACCACTTCGTTCACATCTGAAACAAATCCGGCTTTTAGTTGTGAAATGTGTACCAACCCGCTCTCTTTGATTCCCACATCTACAAAACAACCAAAAGCAGTAATATTGTTTACAATGCCCGGCAAAATCATTCCTGTGTGTAAGTTTTTTATCGATTTTACAGTTGGATCAAATTCGAAAATTTTTGCTGCTTTTCTTGGGTCCAAACCAGGTTTCTCTAATTCCTTTAAAACATCTTTTAAGGTCAGAATACCAATTTCTGGAGTGACGTAATTTTCTGGTTTTATTTGAGCTATTTTTTCTTTATTGGCAATCAATTCATGGATTTTGATGTTCAAATCTTTCGCCATTTTCTCTACAATAGCATACGCCTCTGGGTGTACTGCCGAATTGTCTAACGGGTTTTTCCCGTCTTTAATTCGGATAAAAGCCGCCGCTTGCTGAAATGCTTTATCTCCCAATCGAGGTACTTTTTTTAATTGTTTACGGTCTTCAAACGGACCGTTCTCTTGCCGGTAAAGCACAATGTTTTCGGCTGTTTTCTCACCAATACCCGACACATAACTCAACAACGATTTACTGGCAGTATTGATGTTGATTCCCACCGAGTTTACACATCGCACCACAACGGTATCGAGTTCTTCTTTCAATTTACTTTGGTCTACATCGTGTTGGTATTGCCCTACACCAATCGATTTTGCGTCAATTTTGACCAATTCGGCCAAAGGGTCACTTAGTCTTCTTCCTATAGAAACGGAGCCGCGAACGGTGACATCATAATTTGGAAATTCGTCTCGGGCAATTTTTGACGCCGAGTAAACAGAAGCGCCAGCCTCTGAAACTACAAAAACTTGAACGGGTTTGTCGAATGCTATTTTTTTAATGAAAAATTCGGTTTCTCTACTGGCAGTTCCATTCCCTATAGAAATGGCTTCAACCTGATACGCATTTACCATGGAACGTATTTTTTTCATTGCCATTGCCTCTTCATTTTGAGGAGCGTGCGGATAAATGGTTTCGTTGTACAACAAATCGCCTTTTTCATCCAAACACACTACTTTACATCCGGATCGAAAACCGGGGTCGATCGCCAAAATTCGTTTTTCACCCAAAGGTGGGGCCAACAATAATTGTGACAAGTTTGAAGCAAAAACATCAATAGCTTTGAGGTCTGCTTTCGTTTTTGCTTCCTGAAGTGTTTCGTTTGAAATGGCGGGCTCCAACAATCGTTTATAGCTGTCTTTGATGGCTAATGCTATATGCGGTAGCGCATCCGAATTTCTATTAGTGATTGTATTTTCTTCTATAAAATGTAGGGCGTCCTCTTTTTCAATCGTAACATTTAATTTAATATAACCTTCATTTTCGGCGCGCAACATAGCCAACAAACGGTGAGATGGTGTTTTAAAAATGGGCTCCGACCAATCGAAATACTGTGAAAATTTTTGAGCCCCTTCTTCGTCTTTTTTTGCTTTTACAACTTGGGTTGCAATTACTGCATTTCGTTGAAACAGACGGCGAAGGTTTTTACGAACATACAGGTTTTCGTTGATCCATTCTGCAATAATATCTCGAGCGCCTTGTAGCGCTTCGTCTTCGTTCTTGATGTTTGCATTAATATAATTTGCTGCAAGATATTCTACATCATCGTTGCGTTGACTCATGATGATTTTTGCTAAAGGTTCTAACCCATTTTCACGAGCAACATCGGCTTTTGTTTTTTTCTTCTTTTTATACGGTAGGTAAAAATCTTCGATTTCTTGTAAATCAAAACTGGCTTCGATTTTTGCTTTTAATTCAGGTGATAGTGAATTCTGTTCTTCAATAGATTTCAAAACGGCTACTTTTCGTTTTACAATTTCGTCGTATTGTTTATTAAGCTTAGCGATGGTTTCTATTTGCACCTCATCCAAATTACCTGTTTGGTCTTTTCGGTAACGTGAAATAAAAGGAATGGTACAATCTTCATTAAGTAACTGAATGGTTTTTTGGATATTAATGGCGTCAGTTGACACCGATTTTAATATGTATTGAATGTTAGTCATGAGGAACAAATATATTTTGTCACGAAAATAATATCTTTACATCATATATTTCAAACATGACTGTTTTATTTTATTATCTATCCTGCGTTTCTTTGATTAGCTTTATGATGATGGGTTACGACAAGTATCTTGCGCGCAACCAAAAAAGAAGACTATCAGAATTTACATTATTGTTTTGGGCTTTTCTAGGCGGAAGTATCGGTGCGGGTATTGGAATGTGGGTGTTTAATCATAAAACGTCAAAAGGCAGTTTTCTCTGGAAATTCTTTTGCCTCTTTCTGCTTCAACTGGTTTTATTTTATTTCGGAATGCAAACTTTTAAAAGCTAAACCAATATTATCAATCACATCGGTAATCAACATGCTTTCTTCACTTTGCGTTTGAAGGGTAATGTCTGCGGCCAAACCATGAAGATAAACCCCTAATATAGCAGCATTTAAAGTCGAATATCCTTGAGCGACAAATGCTGTAATCATTCCGATTAAGGCATCGCCAGAACCCCCTTTTGCCAAACCTGAATTTCCGGTAGTGTTTTCAAAATTCTGGGTTCCATCCGTAATAAAGGTGGCGTGACCTTTTAAAACAATCACGCATTGGAGTTCTTTAGATTTTTGAACGGCTGTAAATCGTCTTTCTGAATCTGAATGATGTACGCCAAATAACCGATCAAATTCTTTTGGGTGGGGTGTCAAAATAAAAGGAAATGTAAACGAATCCCAGCCAATCGAATGTTTAGAAATTAAATGTAACGCATCTGCATCAAAAACAACGGGGAGATTGTTTTTATGTAAAGCATGTAGGTACTGCAAACTGCTTTCGTTTAACCCAATTCCTGGACCTATTCCAATTGCTTGAAACGGAGACAGATCATTCAAAACATATGAATCGGAGTACATGGCTTCGGGAACTGAGCTGAAAAGCACATTCTTTTCTTGAGAAGAAAAAACAACGTTTAATAAGCCAACACCTGAGCGCAAACAAGCTTTAGAAGCAATTATTGCAGCGCCCATTTTGTTTTCGCTTCCAGCAATTAGTAAGGCATGACCAAAATTCCCTTTATGAGCATCCGAAGGTCTTTTTTGGTACATTTTTAGTATACAATTCAAATCTATTTTTACAACTTCCATTTGAATTGTTTTTTTAATTTATTGACAAGCAATTTTATTCACTCGATTGGCGTGTCTTCCACCTTCAAATTCAGTTTGTAAAAAAGTGGCTACAATTTCAATTGCTTGTTGAATAGAAGTATAACGAGCCGGAATACTTACCACGTTAGCATCATTATGTTGGCGCGCCAGCGCCGAAATTTCTTTGGTCCAACAAAGCGCAGCTCGCACACCTTGGTGCTTGTTGGCAGACATCGCTATTCCGTTTCCGCTTCCACAAATTATGATGCCAAAATCTACTTTTTTTTCTTCTACATCAACCGCAACCGGATGTCCAAAATCAGGATAATCTACACTGTCAAATGTATCAGTCCCGTAATTTGTAACTTGGATCCCTTGGGCTTCTAAAAAAGTAACGATTGCTTTTTTATAATCTGGTCCTGCATGGTCGTTTCCTATAGCTATTTTCATTTTATTCGTTGTGTTGTTTATGATGTACAAATTTAATTAAAGAAATTATCTTTTAAGTAAAAATCATTTTTATTTTAATGTGTTGATTTTCAAATAATAGTTAGCTTAGCTGTTTTAAATTATTTTTAATAAAAAACAGGTTTTATTGAATTTTATGAGGTAAAATATGTTAAGTTTTTTAATTGTTAATACTGATTTGTAATTCCTTGATAATCAGTTAATCTTAATTTAACATAGATTGTTAACAACTTTGTACCGATTTTTAGAACTTTTTTTAGGAAGTATACAAATAATTTGTAATCCAAAATTGAAACGAGATAATCATAAAAAGTTAGTTGTTTTTTTATAAAAGTTATGAATAAAAAAAACTAGGTTTTCAACAAAAATCATGTATTTAGTTATTTACAAATAGACTAATTTTATAACTTTCAACAACTGTTTATTATTTTAAAAAAAACACTAAAAATCAAGAGTTTACTTCTAAAATAAGTTGTTGATAAGTCGGTATAAATAATCATAACTTAAAAAGAGCTTAAAAAAATAATTATTTATTGTATCAATTAACACACTATAATAACCTCCAAGATTTTTTAAATTAATTAAAATATTTTTTGTTGTATTTAATAGATGTTGAAAACTTCTCTTTTTAATAAATGTTATTTTTAAGATAAATATATCTTTAAAATACGTTTTACAAATTAGTATTCACTAATTTTAAACCTTATTAGAATAAATTATGAGTAAACTACCTAGAAAGTTTGGTAAGAAACAGAAAACCTTTTCTGAAAAAATTGTAAAAATATTATCTCAAAATGCAAATAAACCGTTTAATTTCAAACAGATATGTGCTATTTTGGAATTGACAGATACTAAAAGTAGAAATGAAATTATTAAAGATTTAAAAATATTAGCCGCTCAAAAAATAATTATTGAATCTACCCCTGGAAGTTTTTTAATCAAAGCAATAAGTCAGGATTATTTTGAAGGAAAAATAGATATGACGAGCAGACGAACTGCTTATTTTGTATCTGAAGAGTTGGAAGAAGATGTGTTTATTCCGACCAATAATTTGAACCATGCTTTAGATAAAGATCTTGTTAAAGTATATGTTTATAACAGAAGAAAAGGAAGAAAACCAGAAGGCGAAGTAATTGAAGTATTAGAACGACACAAAGAAGAATTTGTAGGGGTTATTGATATTCAAAAGAATTTTGCTTTTGTTTCTACTGCAAATCCGAAAATGTATACCGATATTTTTATTCCAAAAGACAAGTACAATGGCGCCGATAATGGAGATGTTGTAGTAGTAAAAATAGAAGATTGGCCTAAAAAGGCAGATTCCCCTTTTGGTTCTGTTATTAAAGTATTAGGAAAACCTGGAGAACACAATACAGAAATTCATGCCATTCTTGCAGAATATGGATTACCTTATGATTTTCCTGTTGAAGTAGAAGTTTTTGCTCAAAAAATCGATACTTCTATACAAGAATCTGAAATTGCAAAACGAAGAGACATGCGAAATGTACTTACATTTACCATTGATCCAAAAGATGCAAAGGATTTTGATGATGCCCTTTCTTTCCAAAAATTAGAAAATGGTAATTTTGAAATCGGAATTCATATTGCGGATGTATCCCATTATCTACAAGAAGGAACCCTTCTTGATGATGAAGCTTACCAACGTGCAACTTCAGTATATTTAGTAGATCGAGTAGTACCTATGTTACCTGAGGTATTATCTAATTTTGCTTGTTCACTTCGACCAAATGAGGAAAAATATACCTTCTCTGCTATTTTTGAAATAGATTCTAAAGCCACTGTTATCAATCAATGGTTTGGACGAACAGTTATCAATTCAGATCAACGATTTGCCTATGAAGAAGCGCAATATTTGATAGAAAATCCTGATAACAATACCATTCCAGCTGAAATTTCATTAACAGGAACCGATTATAAAGTACCTGAATCTATTATTGAAGCTACTTTAAAATTAGATGAACTAGCTAAAATTTTACGAAGAAATAGATTGAATAATGGCGCTATTTCTTTTGATAAAGTGGAAGTAAAATTCAACTTAGATCAAGAAGGAGAACCTGCTGGAGTGTATTTCAAAA
>ERZ650308.393-NODE-393-length-23500-cov-16.884325_pt1 | contig 23500 bp, 42 predicted proteins | sample MGYA00376244_ERZ650308 | MGnify/ENA primary metagenome ERZ650308 (study PRJEB26733, sample SAMN07839295) | wastewater metagenome | biome: small river; feature: stream; material: water | place: USA: North Carolina | collected 2016-04-26 ... | reverse complement strand
CCCATGTATCGCCATCAACACACATGCTCATTTCCATCATGCGAGTGAATGGTCCTGTAGCTTCCCAAACAGAGTGAGCACTAAGCTTAGCTGTGGTCAAGAATGCACAGTTACCCGTGTAGATGCCGCTTGCTAGAGCAAAACTACTCACGCTGGGAACGACCGCACAATAAACTTCGGTTTCGTCCAGCGGCACAATCGACACCACTCTCCAAGGAATCGTATTCTTATAATCACGTAAAGTAAACCGATTCAGTGGGGCTTTGCGTTCTCCAAAGTTAGTAGGCGCATTATCTTGGTGATAACCAACCAGCTGATAGCCTGCACTAGCTGCATTGCGCTGCAACCACTCATAAGAATCAGAACGCTGTGAGTCTAGCTTATAGCTACCTTCTGGAGCGATCCATGCATCCGAGCCGATCCAGCCATTCATGAACCCACGTAGGTAGTCGTGTGACTTTCCAATAGGAAATTCCTTCAATTCATCATGAGTCTTAACAAAGAAAAACCAGTCACCATTACCCGATGGACGATCCTTATAAATCTTGTCCCAGATATTCTTAAGCTCTGGATGATTAGCTAGTTCTTGGGTACGGGCATCACAGCAACGCAGTTCATAGCCATGTTGACCATCCGCATATTGATAGCTTGTCTGCCCACCGTCGCCGAAAATAAGACCGTGGATCATTCCGAGATGGTAGTCTTCCATATATTCTCCGCCAGGTACAACCGACTGTTTGACAATATCACCCACTTTCAACTCTGTTGTTTCTGTTCCGTCACTAAGAATCCAACGATGGTCGGGAGTTACTACTACATCACGAAGCGCCAAACTACGAATACCATTCGGCTTAAACGTCACTCTCTGCACTTCTTGTACGCCGAAAGACTGAACGACTCCAGCCTGCCAACCGTTAGTGGTCCATACGGCAATCTCTTCATCTACCAGATCTTGCAATGCCTGTGGTCCAGTAAGAGTAATTAATTCTTCTGTCCCAGCAAAGCAATTCTGAAGGAAGCTAGAATCCTGACGAGAGTGGATAGCTTCACGACCCATATGCTGAAGTCCACGACCCGGTGGCGTCCACTTAAAATGGAACATACGGTCGTAAGCATCACGAGCCGACTTCTGTGCTTTCAGATCGTTCCAAGGTGTCTTATTCTTTTTGCAATGATCTTTGAGAATAGAATACATACCTTCGACGCAGCGACGACATGTTTCGTACCACTGCTCTTTAGACCCATCGTCCTTAAGAGCTGAATATTTATTTACATAGACAAGTTCGGAGAGGAAGTTACCCCCGCCGATTGAAAATCCCCAGTCTGGTTTCAGAGCGCTGTAAGGCTCAATGAAATCGTCTGTCAGCTGGAATGAAAGAAAATCTGACATGTTACTCCTGTTTATTTAGCGTACTAGATACTTAACGTCAACGACAGCTTTAAGTTTACCCGAGCTGTTACTGGTTGTCAAATTCCTGACGCAACTTCTTCATCGCACCCGAGTAGATCCGGCTGACACGAGGCACCTTAATCGAGAGGCGTTCCCCAATCTCACGGAAGTTTAGGCCCTCCTCATGCTTCCAGAAGACTACGAGGGATTCCTGGTCCGAGAGACTCTCTAGTCCTTCGATTAACCGGTCCGTAATCTCCTGCTCCTGAAGCTGGAAATCGGCATCACCGATCGTATCGTCCGCAAGAACATCTGCAAGGCTAAAACTCTCGTGAGTGCCATCAGTGATGTACTCGTCAATGTTCACCGTGAAAGAACTAACATAATAACTACGGATCTTCTGGACCTCAGCAATATCCCAACGTAATTCCTTAGCAACCTCACTATCAGTGGGTACCCGTTGATGGATCTCACTCAGAGCGTCCGTGACAGCGGTGACCTGTTTAAACTTACCACGATAATGGCGGCTGATCGGATCGTAGTCACGTAGACGGTCATAGATCGCACCACGGATGCGGCTCGTAGCATACGTGTCAAACTTTGCTCCAACAGAAGAATCATATTTTTCGATAGCATCAGCAAGGCCAAAGAAACCATCACTGATTAGATCATCAACCTCAACCTGATCAGGAAGACGAGATTTATTATTACTAGCAATAATTTCCACAAGAGGAAGATAAGCTTCGCAAAGATCCTGGTAGACAGATTTGTCACCGGAATTATACCGTTCCCAAAGAACTTCCTTCTGCTCATCTGTGTAGATTTTTTTATTTCTTAGCACCTGACTCCTTTTCGATTGTATATATCCATTATAGCATCATCCTATACGTGTGTCAAGAGGTACTTGACAATCTCTAGTGGCCGTGATATAGTTTAAGGACGGAGAAATTTCTAAGGAGATGGATAGCAGCACTTGACCGGGCACGGCCCGATGACATCACAATTCTGAAAAGGTTTGGCCAATGGTGGAGAGATACACAAGGTAGGTAACGCATACGTGCGCCAGATACCTTGTCACTGTCAATCAGCGTGAACGAACTAGTGAGGGATGCGACTTCAAAATTCTTGTCAGGGAACCGCTTGTCACCTACGCCCAGCTAAGGGCTAGTCTGAAAGCCCAGGTCGAACGAGACTACAAGAACTATGAAGATGTTTCACGGAGGCCCGCTCGAATGTACCGAGCAACAGGTCCGTGACTTAAGGGGTCTACCACCCTTCCGCAAGGACAAGGTAGGGAGCTGGAGTAAGCCTCGGCTTGCTTAGAGAGAATGAAACGCTTTTCAGAGCACCTGCATATTCTACCAACCATCATCGTCTGGTCGAGGTTACATACCTTAGCCCTTACTAGACGAATGGTAGGGCCGTACTATGTCCAAAAATAGATACCAGCCGTCAACTATGACATGGCTCGCAAACTCTCACCGAAACAGAAAGCTCACCGCAAGTACCTCGCCTCGGCTGAGTGGAAAGCTAAACGAGCACGCTACTGGGCTAGCAAGCTGCCGAAGGAATGCTACGTCTGTCGTAAGACAAATCTACCGATGGACTTACATCACCGGACGTACGAACGTTTCGAGAACGAGCACCTTCGAGATCTCGTACCGGTGCATCGCAAGTGCCACAAGAAGATCCACCGGTTCCACAACAAGAACCGTCACCTGTCTCTCTGGGATGCTACGGCTGAAGTTAGGCGCTTGACAAAGCCCTAGGATCTGTGCTATCATAGTTATATGAGATCGATTATTCAGTATCCGAACTATCTCCTGCGACAGCGAGCACTGACCGTCCCGGCTGAAGAAGTTGTTGACGATATTGTGAAGGAGATGTTTCGGACACTTAAGAAAAGTGGTGGCGTTGGACTTGCTGCTAATCAAGTTGGAAATAGCAGCTCAATTTTTGTCTATAAACTTGCTAGTGGAGAAACTGGATATTTCACCGCTCCAGATATTATCTGGATGTCAGATAAATACCTAACTACAGAAGGTTGCCTTTCATTAGATGGGCGAACCTACGTTGTTACTAGGTATAGGAAAATTCAAGTGCGCTCCTTTAATCGAGGTTATGAAACATTAACTGGTGAAATTGCTCAAATTTTCCAACATGAGTATGACCATCTACAGGGAATTTTAATTTGTGATCATGGGATCAAAAAAGAAAAAGAAGAAGTATCTTAAAAGCAATCTGCGTGGTATCCACGACGAACCGAACGGACCAGGATACTTCAACCCATTCCGTTCGGACAAGTTCCCCGATAAGAAGAAAAAGAAGAATAAACGTCTCGGTCGGCAACGACCAGAATCTGACGAATAAGCCGTTAAATCGACAAGAAGAGACGTTCGTTTTGTCGCCCAATTGAAAGGCAAACCTTTGATGAAAACAGTGAAACCCTCAGAACATCCCCAGTTAGACGTAATCGAAGAGCTATGGCTAGCAGGGAAGAGGGCGACACAGATTGTCCAGTATCTTGCTGATAATGACCTTGCACCAGTTAACGTGAAAAGTCTCGCCAAGTATGGCCAGCGTAAGTGGAACGGCAAAGTCTCTGTAGTAACAGATGACACCGGTCTAGACAATCTGAAAGAACTTCTCGAAGAGTACGATGATGCTGGACTTCGAGTCGGCAAAGTAACCGTAGGTTCTCGCACCACATACGTATGGGAGAAGCAGGAAGATGGGTCGAACAAGCAGGTTCCGAAAGAAACGTCAGGCCAGACGATTGAGATTATTCCTGATCTACAGCCTAAGTATGAACGTGCTACTCTACCTAGTATTACGGTTAACGTTCCGAAATCTAAGAACGGTAAAGCGGATGGTATCGGACTAGCTATCAGTATCCCCGACATGCAGATTGGTTACAGTCGTGATAACGAAGGTAACCTGACAACGATTCACGATGAGCGTGTTCTTGATATCCAGAATCAGATCATGGCTGACCTTGAAGCTGGAGAAGGAATCGATATCGTCGTATGGCAGGGTGACAATGCTGATTTTGCAGAGTTCTCTACGCACCGCTCAGCGCCAGGATATTTTGGCAACACTCAGCTTACAATCAATCGTATCGCTACCGTAGCCGCTACTCAGCGTCAGATTACTCCTGATGCAGAACTTGTCTACTTGAAGGGCAACCACGAAGATCGTCTAGACAATATTGTTACAGATAAGATTCCTTCTCTTCTCGGCATCACCCGTGCCGACGATGACGAACCTGTGCTCGGCCTCAGCTACCTGTGCCGCTTCGATGAGAGCAACGTAAATTACATCGATAGTTATCCTAACGGCGAATTCTGGGCGAACGACGGGCTACGTTTCGAGCACGGCAAGCTCGTATCCGGCACAAGAGGCGCTACGGCCGCTAAGCACCTCGCTAAGGGCGTGTCAACGGTCTTCGGGCACACTCACCGTGCAGAGCTAGTCTGGGACCGTAGAAGCGACCGTAGCGGCGGATACGATATCTTCGCAGGGTCGGCTGGCTGTTCATGTAAGATTGACGGACAGGTACCTTCGGCTAGCACTGGCATCAACTCTCGTGGCAGTCAGACAGATAAATCTGGCACAGAGTCTTGGCAACAGGGTATGATGGTGATATACTATGAGAAGAAAGGCCGTGCGGCATGGCCAACCAACGTCCTTATCAACGACGGAGTTGCAATCTTCCGTGGGAAGCGCTATACTAGTACCGTGGATAGCGAAGGCAACCAAATCTAATGGTTGATACAACCAACGACTTCAATATCAAATTTTTAGATGAAAATAATAACGAGATCGATCCTATAATCGACATAGATTTGCAATCGGTCGCAGAAGGTCACCTGCTCGCAGCAATTCAAGGTGGGGTTAAGTATATTACTATGACCGCTGGCACTACGACTAAAAAATATGAACGTTATGTCGATGATACGGGTTGTGCCTCTCTCAAAGAAATTTAAATCTAGTCGTTAATTTAAGTAGAACCAAATAGAAAACGATCAAGTTATGGATATTACACTACAATGCAGTAGCTGCCTCAAGTCCCTTCCGATGGAAAATTTTAGCACAGCTCCCGCATTTACATCTCGTAGAGGACGTTCCTATAATTGTAAAAATTGTACTAATAAAACTCAAAGGGATAGATATCAAGCTTTAAAACCAGATTTAAAACATATAGATTCAGCTGATCCAGATTTTAATATCCTTTTAACTTGTTCAAGATGTAAAAAAAATCTACCTAGAGAAAATTTTCAGGCTATAAAAGGTTTACCTGGCTCAAGACGGGCACGAGCAGCTTGTAAAAACTGTGAAAATTCTAGTAGAAAATATTATGGCAAAAAATCTAAAGAAAACAGATATCAAAATTATACATTCCCAGATTCTGGGTTTACAGTCGAAGATTATCAAGAGTCTATAAATAAGAAAGAACAATTATGTTTTATCTGTAATAATCCAGAAGTAAAAATAAATTCAAAGACTAATACTGTACAAAATTTATCAATAGATCATGATCATGAATCTGGCCTAGTAAGAGGATTGCTTTGTACTAAATGCAATTTAGCATTGGGGAATTTAGGAGATAATATAAAAGGTTTACTACAAGCTCTAGAATATCTTATAAGAGCTTCTGGTGAAAATGTAGAAATTTTATCGGATTTAAAAAATAAATTTCTATAAGACTGGAGCTACTAATGGAAGAACAGTTTGATCTAGGTACAGGACTGACAATCATCTCTATTATTCTTGAAGATGATGTAGAACCAAAAATAGATCTCGATGGATGCCATCCACTCGTAGCAGCAAACATTTTTCGGAACGCTGCAGACATGCTAGAGGCGATGCCGATGCGTCCTACCATATCAACGCTTGGTCAAGTCATCGCCTGTGATGATGAGGTTTTCTTCCTCGATCTAGATGACGAAGATTAATCGTTGTAAATAAAAATATAGCAAGTGTCGATAAGGTTAGTAAGAAACACGAAGGGAAAGGTTGAGCCGAATGTATCAGCATCGTCGTTACGAGTATCATTGTCCAGGCTCCCTTCCCTTTGGGTGTACCGCCTTTTAAAAAAGCCGTTGCGGGCTAGTGTAATGGTAACACGGGGGCTCTAGTGGATGTAGTGTTTAACGGTCTAGCACGTCAGTCTTCCAAACTGAAGGTACGAGTTCAAATCTCGTTATCCGCTCCAATATATTTAGGATCAGCCGGGTTGCATTCGATGCATAACCCGGCTGTTTTTGATGGAACATAGCGACTTTGACCACAGGATTGACAAAGATCTACATCTTCATCATACCATAGATTCTTCTGTTCAGCCATCAGATAATCCGAAAGTTTCCGACAGGAAGAGTGCCAGCAGGCATTTCCAATACGTAGCTGAAAGGCATCGAGCAAGTCACATGTTCTAGAGAGCCAGCCTCACACTGAGTAGACTGAATAAGAATACCCTCGGAATTATAGTGACCTATATCAAGATCGTGGGCCATCTCAGCCATCGTGAAAGGAATATATGTAGGCTGCTTATAATAAAATAGCATTCCCATATCAAGCGTCTCTGCGGCAGAAAGTCCGACCTGCTTCTGAGAATCAGAAAGGGCAAGTCGGACTTCAATACGATGACCGCTAGTAAATTCAAGATCAGCTACATTACAAGACTGATAAATAGCCTCGCTGTAGACTTTTTCCATGGCCGAAGCCCAGTCGTTTACCATTGGCCGTACGGACGCTCACTAGTAAAGTTCTTGAATGTATTACAATCATACTCGCCTACGATATTGACAACAGGCATTCCCATGCGGAAGAATGTTGGTAGATCATTCTGTGCATTAAGATTAGTGCGCCAACCATCAGCATAGGTAAGCCAGTATTCGACTCGGTTTGGATAATTCAGTGCGTAAATTTTCATCTCTTCTTCCTCTATAGGTGGTCCATCTTCAACTATCTCAGTTGGTGGTGCGGGTGGATTAGCAGTTGGCTTAGGTGTTGACGGCACATAAATCTGCGGTGGCACAGGAGTAGGGAAACTTACTACACCACCAAGCCAAGGACTTGTATCGAATCGTGCTAGCGTTGTGTGTCTGACAGAAATATGTCCATGTTTATTATGAGGATTTTCGCCGTTGTAACGTACCCAGCGGAATCCGTTTTCTCGTTCGGCAATCATACCTAGTGAGATCATATACTCTACACGACCATCGTGTCTCGCAGCAATATTGCGTAGATGAGCGTGGATATCCATGCCATCTTTAGGGTCATGAGTAATATCTACACCATGAACCCACCCACCTGAAGGATTATGGTCAGATTTTCTCGCTCGATGAGCGGAATCACCGATAGATCCGTCACTCAGTGTAGAACGCCTTGGTGCTCGTCTATCACATTCTTTCACTAACGCTACTAGTGACGGTGCGAGCGACCATCCCCTACCACTTACGGCTACCATAGATCTCCTATCTCTCTTCCTAATTTAACTGTAGATTTTTCCATGGCCGAAGCCCAGTCTTGGATCATAGTGGCCGAGTGTTATTAAGAATAATTTGACTCTGAATAGCATTAGCTCCAAGATCAATATACTTAGGAGCAATAGTCATCCGCAGTACATTCACCTCATCCATAGAACTAAGGTGACGACGTTCACCGCTGCCATAGATAAGCCAGATAGCTCCTGTGTGATCTCTAAAAATTGACATTTCATCATCCTCTATGTAAGTTGGTGGGTTGATAACGGGTGGGGCTGGAATAATTACCGGTGGTGCAGGTGTAGGCTTTGGTGTTGGTGGAACATATACTGGAGGGGTAGGTGTAGGAAATAAAATTATAGCATTAAGCCATTTACTTGTATCATATCGAGCAAGTGTAGTATGTCTGATAGAAAAATGAGCGTGTTTAGTATGAGGATTCTCTCCATCATAATTACGCCATCTAAACCCATTTTCACGTTCTGCAATCTTGCGATTAGAAATGATATATTCGATACGACCGTCATGTCGTGCAGCGATATTGCGGGCATGGGCGTGTGCATCAAAACCATTTCTCGGATCGTGTGTTAGGTCAATTGCATGTACCCAGCCACCAGAAGGATTATGGTCAGATTTTCTAGAAGCATGGGCCTGGTCACCAATCGAACCATCACTAGCCTTAGAACGTCTCGGTGCTATCAGGTTAGCTTCGTTTTCTAGCGCTCGTAGTGAAGGTGGGAGTGTCCATCTTTTACCACCGTAGCTCATTCCCATAAAATGCTCCTATCTCTCTCTTAATTTAACGGAAACTCTTGACAGGATGCTCGCACTGAGCTATAATTGAACTAGACGAAAGGAAATTATGAATCCACAGCAACTCGAAAATCTTACCCCTGACCAGATCAAAGACCTATACCAAGCCTTGCAGGAGCGTCGTGGCGCATCTAAGCATACGATCTTCGTATCTGAGCCTGAAGGCTTGAAATTCTCCCGATACTCGATGACGAAGCGACGTCCGTGGACCGTTCTAGAGGAACGTCGTGCCAAGGCTAAACGGGCCAAGCAAGCAAGAAAGATTAACCGATGATTCAATTTAGCAATGATTTAAGTGTAAATTTAGTTGATTCGATGGGAGGGGATCATTCGGTACTGGCTGCTATGATGGTCAGCACACAAGGTCCTCAATCACAGGAATTTTTATCTATGCCTACAGATGAATCTCGTGGCAAAATTGAGTTTTTAATGAAGAACCGACATGGTTCCCCGTTCGAACACGGAGCTATGACATTCTTTGTTGAAGCTCCAATTGCCGTTTTTCGTGAGTGGCATCGTCATCGTATCGGATTCTCTTATAATGAAGTGAGCGGTAGATATACACAACTTGAACCAAAGTTCTATGTACCGCCTCGTCATCGGCCTATTACACAGGTGGGGAAACCGGGTCATTATACTTTTGAAGCGGGGACAGACGAACAATATCAAATTCTTGTGGCCGAAATTGAGCAACAATGTACTAGCGCATACTCCTCGTATGAGAGACAACTTAATTCTGGAGTAGCTAAAGAAGTAGCTCGTGGCGTTCTTCCAGTATATACATATTCCTCGATGTACGTGACATTAAATCCTCGTAGCCTAATGTCATTCTTGTCACTTCGCACTACAGACAAACATTCAACATTTCCTTCATTCCCCATGTGGGAGATTGAACAGTGTGGTCGATCCATGGAAATTCCATTTAAGGATAAATATCCTATTACCGCTGAAGCATTTAGAAAATTTGGTAGCGTTAGTCCGTGACAGGAAGACCAAAGCTTACTAAAAATATTGGCGTCTGTATTACAGATGGATGTGTTCGAGAAATTAGATGCCGTCAATTATGTAGTTCATGTTATTGTCGAGATCGATACCAGGCTGTCGAACGCAACCGACGAGGGGCGAAAGAGATGGTCAGAAAAAACATTGGCGATACCATCATTAATAGTTATGGTTATGTACTGGAATATGTCGGTCGAGACCATCCTTCAGCTACAAACAAGGGATACTTTCTTCAGCACAGACTAGTTATGGAAAATATTCTAGGTAGACAATTGGAATCTTATGAAAATGTCCATCACAAAAATGCTATCAAAACAGATAATCGTCCAGAAAATCTAGAATTATGGGTAACTAGTCAACCAAAAGGTGCTAGAGCTAAAGATCTTATTGAATATGCATATTGGATATTAGAAAAATATGGAGATTTAAATGAACAATCATGAACTAGATTACTTAGTTGGTATGACTGAAGATGCTGCGCTGCGCACTCTCTATGATGCCGATATCTCTTATCGTGTTGTGCGTAGAGATTCTATTGTTAGCACTGTCACCAGTGATATGATACCTGAACGAGTAAATCTGTCTATTGACAATGGTAAAGTAACGAAAGCAGAATATGGATGAGATTCCATGTACTCAGTCTCCCGCATACACAACTAACAAAAGAATATATTAGTTGTGCTTACACTCAAAAAGCTCTTAACTTTTGTAATATGATGACTTCGCTTGATCACGAAGTGTATGTTTACGCCGGTGAAGAAACAGATGCCGATGTCACAGAACTAGTCACTGTTTATACTAAGGCACAGCAAACTAAATGGTTCGGTAAATTTGATTATAAATCTCATTTTTATCCGATTACTTGGGACCCTAACGATACGCACTGGAAGGTTACCAACTATCGTGCCGTCGCTGAGATCAATGATCGCCTAGAGCCGGGTGACTTTATCTGCCTGATCGCTGGGGAATGCCAGCGTCAAGTCGCTGAAGCTTTCCCGAATAATCCCGTAGTAGAATATGGCATTGGTTATCGAGGATGCTTCGCTAACTTCAAGGTGTTTGAATCATATTCACATATGAACTATGTATATGGAAATGTTTTTAACACTGACAACGGACAGCACTATGATGCAGTAATTCCAAACTATTTCAATCCTGACGACTTCTACCTTGCTGATAAAGAAGATTACTATGTCTTCCTAGGCCGGTTCACTCAACGTAAAGGCGTAGAAATTGCCGTAGAAGCTACACGTAAACTCGGGGCAAAACTTATCATGGCGGGCCAGGGTTGTCGACAGGAAGGTAACAAATTTATCGGTGATGAACTAACTGTACAGGGTGATCATCTTTCTCATATTGGTCATGTAAACGTAGAAGAGCGAGCTAAGTTGCTATCCGGTGCGAAGGCTTGCTTCATGCCTACAACATATCTAGAGCCATTCGGCGGTGTAAGTATTGAAGCACTCTTATCTGGTACTCCTGTAGTTGCCACAGATTATGGCGTATTCCCTGAGACGATCAAGCATGGTTTAGATGGCTACCGTTTTCGTACCATCGGAGAAGCTGCGTACTTTGCCTCGGATGATATGTTAGCAAAATTGCCCGCTGCTGAAGAAATAAGACAACGGGCAATTGATCGCTTTTCTATGGATGTTGTACGTTACAAGTATGAAGATTATTTCTTGCAGTTGCAAGATCTAAGTAACGGTGGCGGGTTCTATTCAGACTGGCATGGTCGAGATGACCGCTATCAGTAGATACTAACTGGTGGATTTACGACCTCTACACGGCTACGCCACTCTGCCATGAATTTAGAGAAGACATTCACCTGATTAGCAAAGATGTCCTTTTTGGTTCTGTCGATACCAAATTTACTCTTGTAGACTGGACCGGCAGGACCAAGAACACCATCAAATTGACTGAGCATACCCCAGTTACCTGTGTCTGTGGTAACGAAACCGTAGTCACACATAGCGTTAAGGTAGATGCGGCAGAACTCACGGAATGTAGTCTTAGTTGCTGTCACGTTCTTGTCAAGCCAATCAGAACGTTCCTTGGCTGTAAGCTTAAATCGAATACGTGTACCGTGGAGCGTTAGCTTGTTCTTATCATCAGGGAACGCATGTCCCATACGAGTTGGAATAGATCGAGCACGATCCCATTCACAACGGCGAGCAGGATATAGATAATCGGTACCAAGTTGGCCAAGATGAGCGGGACCTTCTGAAAACCAAGTATTAGTCAGTGTTAGTTGAAGAGCGTGCTTAATTTCGCCTTCAAGCATTTCATCGATAGTAACAAGGAGTTCACGCTGCTTCATACCATTACCACGTTCAAAATCATCCTTAGATGAAACTGGCTTGTAGAAATTATTATTAAGACTACACGCCGCAGCACAGTGTTGCGGTTGTTTCCAGAAGATACCAGCTAAAATGTTAGTCCAATTGATAGCATTATAAGCTGGCTGACGAATCATCCACCAGCCCCAAGCTTGTCCTGTAGATTCACGCTCGACAATCATAATGTTATCATTACCGCTACCGCCAACCCAAGTAGGATTGTCTGGAACCCATGTTCCAGCGGGGACATTACCATTAGACCCTTCATTCAACGAGAAGGTCAATGGAAAATAGTAAGAACCACCCTGATTAGGCTTACCATTGGTTTTAGTTTCATCATATTTATAGATCGGAACTGAATAGTCAGCGAGTCCAAGGGTAAGAAATCCAGTCGGTGACGGTCCACCACCATAGTCAATAAGACGAGGACCTAGTACCTGTAAATCTTTAGGAGCCGGACCTAGTTCATCTGCAGATTTGTTAATAGAACTTCCTGGTGAGACTATTTTAGCCATGACTTTCTCCTTGCTTGTCTTATTCTATGTGACGACATCTATAGGTCAAAAGAACTAGCTACAAGTTCAGCAATAGCACTACGCTCAGACTTCTCAAGCGAGATATGGGCGAACAGGTCGCTTTCTGAGAGGGTAGAGATAACTCTGGCGATACCATCGTACTTGCCTACTCTGAGGTTGTCACGCTGGCTGACGTCATGAGTCAGGATGGCACGAGATCCTTCACCGAGGCGACTGAGTGCTGTGACAAGCGTCATAATGTCGAGATTCTGTGCCTCGTCAATAACTACGAACGTATCTTTCAAGGTACGGCCACGGATATGCGTAAGAGGTAGCACTTCAATCTGTGCCCGCATATCACGAATCTCATTCGGCTTCATGAACGATTCTAACGCATCATGGACCGCAGCGGACCACGGTGCCATCTTCTCTTCAGCGGTACCAGGTAAGAAACCAAGGTCTTGATTGCCGACTGCCGTAACCGGTCTAAAAACAACCATTTTCTTAATCTTCGAACTTGGATCTTTGACCGCCGCAATGCCCGCCGCCAAAGCCATAACAGTCTTGCCCGATCCAGCAAGCCCACCGAGGGATACAATTCCGATCGAAGGATCAGATAAAAGCTCAAGGGCGATAGCTTGGCCCGCATTTTTACTTTCAAGCCCCATCGGCTTTCTATCTTTGATAAGACGTACATTTCCCTCACGATCAATTTTACCTAGAGCCGACTGGTTTTCGTTTGACTTGAGAATAATACCTGAATGAATAGGCTCTACTTCTGTCTCATCAATCCAGACTTTTCCGTCATGATAGATCTGGTCGATAACATCTCCGTCTACTTTCAAGGTAAGAATTCCACCCCAATCGGCGTCAACTGATGACTCGTAGTCAAAGTCATTGGCCCCTATACCAGCGATAGAAGCTTTTAGACGTAAAGGTAGGTCCTTGGTAAGCAGAACCACTTCATGGCCTTCACGGCCCAGATTAGAGGCTACAGCGAGGATTCTGTTGTCATTCTCAGCCGTCTTCAGGACTGTCGGCAGATTAGAATCATCTACATGATTAATCTCTACTCTGATAGACCCACCAGCAGGTGTCGGAATACTTTCTGTGAGCGAAGGATTGTCCTTGCGAAGCTGCTCCAGGTACCTCAGTGCCATTCGGGCAGGATAACCTAGTTCTGGATGAGTGCGTTTGGCTTCGAGTTCGGTCAAAACGACAAGTGGGAGAATTACATTCTTGTCACCTAACCTTTCTAGGGCCTTGGGGTCCGACAAGATAACTGATGTATCAACAACGTGGTACATTACCGCTCCTTATTCTTTTGTCTTGATTCTTCAATATATCTATCGACAGACGCTTGACAACTCGGCCCGACCCGTGTTATGATGGTAGTATGACGACGAACCGAGAGCTAGCCGAGGCTGGCGAGATCATCCGAATCGTGAACGGGTCCCGACTGTATGGCACCTTTCAGGAAGATTCAGACCACGACTATATCGCTATCTATGTAGAACCAGCAGAAATCGTTTTTTCTGATAGAAAGATCGAAACATCCCTACTACATGATAGAAATCCTGAGGAAAGAAACGTAGACGGTGGTATCGATGGGATTGCTTACTCACTACGACATTTCATTAAATTAGCGCTAGATGGTAACCCCAGTATTTTGACTGCTCTCTTCTCTACCGAAAAGTTTTGGCCTTATCATGATGAAGCTGGGCGAATGCTTATGGCTAGCTCAGCAGACTTTGCTAGTATGAAAGCCGCTCCCCGATTCAAAGGATACATGAAGAGCCAGCTAGAGCGCCTGCAGGGAATCAAGGTCGGTCACATCCCTAATCGACCTTGGCTTGTTGAAAAGTATGGTTATGATACCAAATATGCTATGAGTGTGGCTCGCCTATGTATGCAGGGAATCGAATATTTTAGCTTTGGTACAATTGAGTCGCCCATGGATGAAGATGATATCGATTTCTTAATGAGAATGCGTAATGGCGAGTTCACTTATGATGAGACTGTCGCCCATATTCTCCGACTTGAGACTTCTATGCACGAAACAATTGCTGAGGCTCTTCTACCGGAAGAGCCTAATTACGCCCATATTTATTATCTGTCCCAGGAAATCCACCAACTTAAATGGGAATTAATTAATGGTTAATAATAATGAATTTAAAAAACAAGAAAATAAAGAAACAAGAATGGCAAGATTCGTGGACTCCGACGGAATTTCTAGAGATGTCATCGTGTTACAGGGTCGGACCCACGGACGTTCTGTCTCAGTCAAGCTACGTACATTTGCCTATAAATTTCTTGAAACGGACCATTGATCCTCTGTACGCAGAGAGCATAAAAATAAATAATCTTCCTTATATTCATGAGCTTATGGCGAGCCTTCGGGCGGAAGGATTACGTGAACCGGGCACGCTGATTATATCTCCGATGCAGGTTAAATTACAAGATGGGAATCACCGTCTTATAGCCCATGAGTTACTCGGCTGGCCAGAATTTCCAGTTAAGGTTGAATTTAGTGACGGTAAGATGAATGCAGGATTAAATCTCCAAACACTAGTAAAGGAATTGTTATATGCTAAAAGAATTTAAAAATATTTTCGTAGACCTATATGAAGCCATTATGGAAATCGTGTTTGACCGCTGGGAAACTGTGACAGATGAGATGGCCGCACGTCAGTTAGGCGTCAGTCTCGATGATGTGAATGAGATGGTTATTAGTGGTGAACTGCGAGTAAATTCTGACAATGAAATCTACCAAAAATCAATTTATCGTATTCTAGAAGAAAACAATAGGTACTATTGATCGTTAACTATAGTATACCTTTCCGGTTTAGCACTCATGGCGAGAGCGGCACTCTGTTAAAGTGCATAGAGCTTGGTTCGATCCCAAGAGCCGGAGCTAACTAAAAGTTTCAGGTAACGCAGTCAAAAAACATATAGTTAGTTACATGCCGCTGTAGCTCATCAGGTAGAGCAGGGACCTTGTAAGTCTCAGGTGATCGGTTCGAGTCCGGTGAGCGGCTCCATGACGGTGTAGACAAATTGGTTAAAGTCACCTGCCTCTCACGCAGGAATTTGGGGGTTCAAGTCCCCTCGCCGTTACCACTTAGAGTGATAGTTTAATGGTAAAACAAACGGCTCCAACCCGTTCGTTCTGGGTTCGAATCCTAGTCACCCTGCCATCGAAAGGAAAATTATGATTGAACTAACAGATAGCACATTTGATGAATATATTGCTAGCGCAGAGAAGCCTGTTATTGTGGACTTCTGGGCTAGTTGGTGCCAGCCATGTCTCCGTATGGCACCAGATCTCGCTATTCTGGATTCAGAAATTCCTGTCGTCAAAGTTGATGTTGACGCTTGCCCTGAGTTAGCACGGCGATATGGTGTACAAAGTATGCCAACTCTCGTAGTTTTTCAGGATGGAGAAGCTGTTGGATCGAGTGTTGGAGCTAAGCCTCTGACAAGTCTCCGAGAGATTTTCAAACAATACATCTAATCCGTTCGGGGGTGGTGTAAATGGCAACACAGCAGACTCTGAATCTGCCATTCTGGGTTCAAGTCCCAGTCCTCGTACCACGGCTTCTGGCGCAATTGGTAGCGCAGCGCTCTTACACAGCGAAGGTTCAGGGTTCAAATCCCTGGGGGCCGACTAATAATAATATGTGCCTCTAGCTCAGTTGGAAGAGTGGCAGATTCTTAATCTGCGTTTTTATAACATGGATAAGTATTGTAAGTTCTAATTCTATGACAATTGGCGCATACAACTTCACATTTAGCAATTTCTTTATCTAATTTAGAAAAAGAAACACACTGTGCAATCATATTTGAAATATTGTCAACTTTATCTTTCTGATGATCAAATTCAAGAACACGCACATCAGTATTTCCACAATCAACACAAGGGTGAATCTTTAGATAAGATAAGATATAATCACGTCTAACTATGCGAGCTTGCTGAGTTCTAGCGATCTGCTTGTCTCGGTTAGCGGCATGATAAACTCGATCGCTTACTTTTTTACAATCTCTACATTGATGCTGTAGACCATCTGACTTGCTTGCATTTTTAGCAAACTCTTCGAGCGATTTCTCAATTTTACATCGTCCACAAATCTTCATTATTGCCTCCATTAGTCGTTATAGTGTATATAACGACTCTTACGTAGTAATTAGTGTAAGAATCAGTAAATATTGCAAGTGTAGGAAAGCGGCCAAATCCACCTGACTCTTAATCAGATCCGAAAGGTTCGTGAGTTCGAATCTCACCACTTGCACCAACGGCTTGTAGCTCAGTGGTCTAGAGCAATCGGCTGATAACCGATAGGTCGGAGTTTCAATTACTCCCAAGCCGACTACAATCTAGCCGACGTAGCCCAACTGGCAGAGGCAACGCCCTTAGAAGGCGTGTGTTAAGGGTTCGAATCCCTTCGTCGGTACAACTAACTTGCCGCTATACCCCAATTGGCAGAGGGCGTCGGCTCAAAACCGATTCAGTGTCAGTTCAAGTCTGACTAGCGGTACCGTTATATATAATACAAGCGGCTATAGCTCAGTCTGAACAGAGCGCTCGACTACGAATCGAGAGGTCGAAGGTTTGAATCCTTCTAGTCGCACCACGGAATGGTAAGCCAAGTAGGTCTATGGGCCGCAGTCCGCTAAACTGTTGAGGGTTAATTCTCTGTCTGTGTTCAAGTCACAGTCATTCCGCAACTGATACAAAGGAGAAATAATGGCTGAATATCAAGGACGAGGTGCGTGGAGTTCTAAAGGCGTGGGCGGCACGCTGAAGAAAACTACCGTTAAAAAGGTGGTGCAGACTGTACCGGGACCATACTATATGCTACACTCGACACCGCTAGCACAAGTTGGTATGCGAGCATTCCTAATGAAGTACGCCGGACAGCCGGTTGATCTGAATGACAATGCTGTGCATCACGGAGTAATTGCTATTCAAGTACTTGTTGCAGGTCTAGGAATTCCCTGTCCTATCCATGGGGTCTATGATGTAGAAACTGATACAGCGGTACGGAAGGCCCAAGGTCAGCTTGGCCTAGTTGCTGACGGAATTGTTGGTCAGAGTACAATGAAGAAGCTCTTACTCCCTCTGATTAAACGGGTAGCGAAAGAACAAATGAATCAAGACTGGCGTCCTATCTACGGCGTTCTAGCTAATGAGGGCGCATTTGACCCTGGTGCTGTAGGCTTCCTTGATGCTGAAGATCTAGGGTTAGCTCAGATTAATATGCCGTCTCATCCTGATGTAAAATTTGCAGACGCTTTCTGTCCTTCGTATGCAGTCAAGTTTGTAGCAGGACTTCTCGGTCAAGCTCTCAGCGTTTTCCACGATGAACGGGATTCGATTGCAGCTTACAATCTTGGCATCGGTGGTACCCGAGCTTGGATTGCTGCTGGTCGTCCAGATCTTTGGAGTCCCCCGCACGCACCTGATCGTGAACGTAATGTGAAGAAATATATTGATAACATCCTGAAAGCCTCAGAGGGGATCGCATGAGAAAACTACTTGTAACTCTATTCGCCAGTCTGCTACTGACAGCATGTGCCCCCGAGATCCCCGTAGCGCCCGGTGCAACTACGACTGTAGTTACTACCCCGGCTTGCACGCCACGGGCCACGGGTGGCGACGATACCGCCAATGTTACACAGATCATGAATAACTGCCAGTTTACACAAATCATCGAACCATTACGTATCGATAAGCAAATTGTTGTCACTGGTTCAGGCAAGACTGTCCAATTCTACGGAAACGGCAAACTGTACAGATCTGTCCCGGCTCCCGATGGTTCAGGTCTAGCGATGCTTAGATTTACCGGTTCTAGTAATGTCACTCTGAACAATCCTGTTATCCAGGGGCCTAATGCTCGACAACAATTCAGTCCACCTGGAAGTAGACCTGTATGCGGATATTGGACACCGCTAGAAAACCAGCATCTGCTTGCTATTCGCAATGTACATAACTTCACTGTTAATAATGGTAAACTAACAGACGGTAATGGTGATGGGGTCTATATTGATGGTGGCTCTACCGGTGTCACGTTGAACAATCTGACTGTTGATTGTGTTGGGCGTACAGCGGTGACTAATCTTGGCTCTAGTGGAACAAGAATTAATGGTGGCACATTCACTACAACAGTATGGTGGATTTTTAATATTGAACTTCAAGGTGAAACAGTCTCTAACTATTATATTGACAAACCAACTATTGGGTACTCAAGACTTAATTTTCTTCTGGCTAGCTGCCCATATGGTGGTTCTTATACTGGAGTGGTAGTCAACAAACCAGTTTTTCTTGAAGGTGCAAGACAGATATATACATCACGCTGTGGAGATGTTACGGTTAACTATTAGAAATTTGGGTACTAGTCTTCTAACTTTTGATCAAAGGAGACTATATGTCAGCATTTCTAACAATCGCAGCTATAATTATTGGTATCATCGGCATCGCTAAAATGGTTGAAGGCCAGATCGTATGGGGACTTGTCCTCGTCGTGCTCGCCTTCGCAGTCGGACCGGGCGGTATCAGCATTTTCACTTGACATGACCGTGGCACCTGTGTTATGATATAAGCATGACCGAAACAGGGAAACCACGAATCAGACTAGCACTTAGGCTCTTGGCGAGAGAGCATCGGACGACCCCTAAGCGAACCCGGCGCTCACTGAAACGTCAAGGGCTTTTGTCTACTTTTAAGGAGAAAATCAATGAATAGAGGAATTACAGTTTTTCACGATGAAACTGGCGCAATGATCTATCCCAACGGATATAAAGCCAGATGGAATCACGTTACTGGATTTCTAACTATCTTCGGCCAAGATAGCGAAGGAAATGATTATGAAATTGCTGAGCATTCTCGCTGGGATCACTGGTGGCTTATCGGAGAAGAAGTAGATGATCCAGAGGTGACTGATGAAAAAGAGTGAGCGCATCGAAGTTCTAGAAAAAGAAAATAGTGAGCTACGAGAACTACTGATTGTACTCTTAGAGCATTCTAAGACGCTACATCAGCAGGTCTACAATCCGATTACGGTTGATCCTTGGCCAACACCGGTAACGCAGCCATGGATTACTTGGACTACAACAGACGGAGATATTCACCCAGTCGTCACTAACAAGACGGTGAATGATGCTGGATGACCTTGACGAGAGACTTTATCAGGTTCTAGCAGTAATTATCCTCGGCAGCTTGTTCTTCATGTCCTACTACATTACACGAGACTATGGTCTTGATGTACTGGCGTGGACAGTAGGTTTCTTCACCTTTGTCGGATGGCCGATCTCCCTAGCGACTGAGAGGCTCTGTGACCGATTTATCTAACCGAGATGTAGTCAAGTCCCGCACTGACTTCGACAAGGCCGTAGAAGCGGCCCTAGACCGTCTAGGAATCACTTGGGAAGCCCTGATCGTACAGGCTTACTCTGGACAGTGGCAGTCAGACGATGCTAGACTTACCTGGAAAACTATTCAAGAAACTATAGGACTAGTAAAATGAATGTCAAAGAACTTAAAGAAATTCTAGTAGATATCCCTGATGAATATGAAATCGTTCTTAGTTCAGATGAAGAAGGCAATTCATATTCACCACTCCAAGGAATTAACGCTAGTGAATATAAATATTCACCAGAAGATCGAGAAATCGGTCTGAAGAATCTGACACCGAAACATGAAAAGTTAGGTTACACTGAAGAAGATCTATTCGACTGGAATGGTGATTACGAAATCGATGATGATGAACCAATGCTCTACGAGCGCCCTGGCGTTGAATGTGTAATATTCTGGCCATGATGCTCGAATAATGCCATGGTATATCGGAATCCCCCTCGGAGCCTGGTGGGCTTGGTTCATGTGGTTCACTTGGAAAAAGAAGGATGAATATGAATGAGACTAAAGATTATATTAAAAAGTTGAGTGAACGTGCTCGGATTTTCGGAGCTGGCAGAGAAGCTGGAGTTAGAGCCGCTATAGAATTATGGCAAAAACTAGAAGGTAAATAATGAGACTTTTTCAATTACGGCGTGATGAAGATGCATCAGGTATCAGTGGCACAGGCGTAGTAGCCGAAGGTGTAGAATATACTGACGGAACTATCGCTCTACGCTGGAAGACATTCATGCACTCGACAGCTATCTATGACAATCTCGCTTGCATGGAAGCAATTCACGGACATGGTGGTAAGACACACGTAGTATGGATCGAAGGGAGTGTTACATGAATGACAAACCAAAACTAAGCCGAGCCAAGATGAGGACACGCTGCTATAAGTGTGGGCAGAAGCTAATGTTCTCAGAGGATTTTTATCCTGACGACATGATTGCTAAGCATATCAAGCGGGAGCACTGATGGGTATCTACAGAACAGACTATGTGATGATTGGTCTGGATCTTCAGAAAGATTTTCCAGAGTTCAGTCTCTACGAACATTTTGGTGGAGACAACGACGCCTACGATAAGATCGATGACCTGACTAATATCAGTCAGACAAGTGTCGGGATTCTCGAAGATGGTATGGGTGGGCAGTATACAGCCGTAGGAATCCTCCTCGCTCCACCTGCTGAAGAAAATGGTCTTGATTGGTTCGAGACAGATATTGCATCTATGGATCTACAAGACAAATATACTAAAGTTGTAGAATTTTGTGAGACCCACTTTGGTCTATTAGTTTATCCTAAACTTATTGCTTTCACAAATTGGTGGTAAATAATTGGATCTAGTATAAGTGTTGATCTGAGCTACGGTATACCGGCTATGGTGTACAGTTCTCTCCAGGTCAGGTTGCTACACTACGAGTCGCTGCTATAAGAGGAAAAATTGCCCTTGGTATAACTAGAGTACCAGATATGCCACTGAAAGTTCGTTGGGCTAAATGGAAAGAGAAAAGAAATTATGAAACAAGTTGAAATAGAAGCCAGGTCAATTCTTAAACCCGTAGCTGGCGCTACGATCCTGACAGAGTATTCAGATCATAATCTGGTTACAGCGCTCATTGCAGCGAGAGATGGTAGACAGGTTCTATTTATGGCCAGTGATGCTGAGAGTACTGTTGATGACAGAATCGAAGAAATGGCTAGGCTGGTTGATGAAGACTTAGTATTTAAACATCGCCCTTTCTATCTTAATTTCGCCAGCGGCGGTAGAATCTGGACCAGAGTTTATAATAATCGAGATGCTATCAGAGGGGTTAACCCTGATCTGATCGTCTATAATGATAAGGATTTTCCAGATGAGTGAATTCAATGTGCATGATCAAATTCTATTTATGAAGTATATGGCCTTTATCAGTTGGATTGAAGGTACAGATTTTACTGGCCAACTTGGAGCGCCTTGGCTTACCGCCGAGGACATCTTTAATCTTACAACTATTTCACAGGTTGCTCAGAGTTACTATAATACTGATACTCACAAATACGAGTTTCCAGATGAGTCATAGTATAGAAGAACTTATAGAGTTCTGGCACGAAGGCGATGATACTATGGACCTGCATGAGTATCTCGGCTGGAGCCACGAACAGTACAAACATTATCTAGAAACAGGAGAAGAACCTGATGAGTAACCTCTGGCAGTTTATTTTTGCTGGAGCTATTATCGTAGCAGCCGCTGGGCTTGGCACTCTGTTTCGCTGGCTAATTTTTGAAAGAAAATCATGACCCTTGATGAACTAGTTATGCAATTACTTGATCTGCAAAAAGGCGGCTTTGGCAAAGAGAACGTATATTTTCAACCTGAAGGAACCCAAGAGAAATTTTAATCGAAGATATTGATACTGATAGTGATTACTGGTTCAGCGGTGAAGATGAAGTATATTGGACCGATATCCTGTTGACAGATAAGGAACCGTGATGAACGACGAAGCATTTCAAGCTATAGTTCTAGATCAGCTAGCTAATATCAGAATCAGTGTAGAGCTTCTGCGTAAAGAATTTTCTGAGGTGAAGAGTCAGACGGAATATCTAGCTGACCAACAATTGAAGAAAGATTTGGTTAAGGAGAACAGATGATCACTTACTTTGATGAACTATATCAACCATGGATGACTACAGATCTAGAAATCTTTGATGGTTGGGTCATGCCTAGAAAACTAGTTAAGACCCCTGATGAAGTCGTTCCGAGTTATCAGAAACGATATGATCAATACTGGAAGTGGTACAGAGGTATGATCTTTCTATGGGGAAGCTCATTCAGAGAAGATCAGATAATCGAACTTTATCGAGCAGCTTTTGAAAAGGTAATGCAGAGTGACTGTAGCTGAACTTATAGAACAACTGAAGACCCTGGATCAGGAATTAGAAGTTGGTTATATCGATGATGACAGTAAGACTTGGTGTGAATTCGATGGACTCTCAGTCAGAGAGGTTGTCAGAGGGTTTGATCCTGACATGTTTGAGTACTATGAGAAAGTCGTAGTCTTGGAGGACTGATGTATCATCTTATGGGAAGCTCGGTCTGGCATGTGGGCAAAGAAATCTCTCGTCCAAAACCAGAGGGGTGGCCTGGTCCGTGGCCATCTACAGTGATAGTTGCTGCATGTGGTACAGCGAGCCGAGAGTACGGTATGCACCTGATACCTGACAGCATGGGTATGGCCGATTGCAAGCGATGTCAGAGAATGCTAGAAAAATAGATGTGAGAACTAGCCCCGAAAGGGGCTTTTTTCATGCCTAAAATGACCCCTACTTACTTCGGGTTACTTTGACTTACTTCGGGGTTAAAACGAAGATTATGCTCATTTTTACAACATTTTTCTGCGAAAAGGCCGATTTCTCGCACTTTCGGATCGATTGTCCGAGGCTACTTTCACAATCGAAACACTCGTCCAGAGCCGTTTTGACCACTGGATTCGCAATATCAACGAAAATACTTCCATAATTACGTTTCTGTACCACGGGGGCAGATCGGAAGAGCGTCGTGTAGGGAAAGAGTGTCTTCGC
>ERZ650308.392-NODE-392-length-23542-cov-4.675650_pt1 | contig 23542 bp, 24 predicted proteins | sample MGYA00376244_ERZ650308 | MGnify/ENA primary metagenome ERZ650308 (study PRJEB26733, sample SAMN07839295) | wastewater metagenome | biome: small river; feature: stream; material: water | place: USA: North Carolina | collected 2016-04-26 ... | reverse complement strand
GACTTTAAAAGCAGAGTTCAGCATGTTGAATGAACCTGCAGATGCTAAGGCTAAAAGCAAAACTGAGAAAGGTACTTTATATTCAAAAGGATTCTGTGCCATAAATTGAATATTCTCACTTGGTGGAATTACAGGATCATCTGGGCCACCAGTATAGCCACCTAATGCTTTTTGGTTAGATTCTTTTGCTCTGGCAGCATCATTCTCTTTAGCTAGAAATTTCATTTCAAGATCTAAGGCATTTCTTTGATCTTGATGAAATCTAGCATCTGGATATTTCTTATTAATTTCCATTGCGTGAACATTAAATGCTTTTCCAGCTTTTTTTAAAACATCAGAAAATACATATTGCTTCCCATTTACAGGATAGCTATTTTCATTATTCTGGATACTGTTAGATCCATTTGGATCCACATCTCCAGACGAATCTACATTTTGATCTTTACCTGAAGCATGGCTTCCAGCTTGGTATTGTTTAAAAGCATCATTTAAAATCCCACCATTTGCAAATTTACCAAGTGGATTATTATTTAATAATGGAGGTTGTTTTTGTTGAACAGGTTGTTCTAACTTTTGATCTAACAATCCCACCAAAGGAGATAGAAATTGTCCTACTCCAGGAATAAAAGATGTTCCTACTTGAAGTAGATCTCCACCTAAACTATATTTCTTTTTCATCGTATTGATTGTTGAGTATTTAATACTTGCACTATGATTGCAATTTTATGATCTTGCGAAGGTTTGTAAAACAATCTTGTAAATAGAAACTTATCCCACAAAGACCCCATATCATATGGACTTTTAGCATTATTGATATTTGGACTATACGGAACCAAATCAATATATCCAGGATATAATTTCAAATATTGCCAATCTTTAGTTACTACAGGTTGATTTATAGCCATGTCAACTAAACCTGCAATTTTATAATTCTGATCTGTTTTTATTACATACTTAGATCCAGTAGGAAGTTTGTTGTTTTGATATGGATTAACATGTTGGTTTTGTAAAATCAGTGTTTGTAATCCAGTTGACTGTTCAAAGTTATACAACATTCCTCTATCAAAAGTAGTATCTACAGTTTTAAATCTTTTATTTAGATCGTCCCATTCTTGTGAGTATCCTAAATAATATACACTATTCAAACTTGATGACACAGGATCAATTGTTGACCATTCAATTATAAAATCATATTTATTGTTGTAATAATTCTGGTATCTTGCTTTAGACAAGTGTTTCCAAATCTTATTATCCAATTTAGCAGTGTAGAAGTTATTACTGTCAGAAAATCCATAATTGGGTAAATATGAATGCCATGAAGTAAAACTTTGATCTAAAAATGAATAACTTATTGTCCAACTCTTATCTTGAAAGTAGAGAGGGTTACCAGGCTGTATTGAAATAATATCCATGTCTAAAGTAGATCCTTCCCACAATCTATCATCAAGACCAAAAATCGAAATATAATCTCCATTTCCGATTACAAACTCTTGTCTTTGATTGATAGGTAAATAATCTTTCTTGGAAATCAATAACCGTTTAAATCTAGGGTCATAATAAAGTATGCAACCTACACCTCGTATATCACAAGTTGACTTAATTGGAAAATCTAAACCTTCAATTTCAAAGAACTTACTAGTTGCTTCAGAAGGTAAGTTTTCTTTAAACCATTGTAACAATCCTTGATTAGAAATTATCTCCAAAGATTTATCAAACTTAAATATTTCACCTCTTTTTTGATCTACCCAACAATGACCAAATGGAGTATTGCACATACTTTGTTTACTTTGTAAACCTGCTGTACCAACATCTGTTTGAATTAACTCTTGTGGAGGAATACTTAAAAAGTCTCCAGTAGTTAAATATGCAGTATTTTGATCTGTAGCAATTTGCTGAGGATTTGGCTGTAAAATAAATGTAGTATCTTCTGTATGAACTAACAGTTGATTGTTCTGATATTTTAAACCTGTAATAGCTCCTCTGTGTGCTGGCAAATCAATATAATCATTAATCTTATTAATCCTATATAAATCAAAAGATTCTTCATCAAATGATTTAGGACTGAAGATTATTCTATTGGGATAACTTGTTCTGCAATCAGAACAGTAATCATAATTAAGAGGTAAGCTTACTTTAGCCTGGTCTAATGATTGAACTGTGTAGTCTTTGTTATAAGCAAAGTATTCCTTTAATATTTCTGATCGCAATGTATAGTAATCATCTGATCCTTTAGTTGCAATCTTTTCAATCAATAAACTAATATCTGATCCCGGCTTATAATACTTGTTAGCTTCACCTGTACCACTGTGTCTAAGATATGGATTAAATTCGTGTTCTTCATAGAACGTAGAATAACATAGTCCTTGAAGAATATTATCTGGAGTAAATAATGGCCAAAACATTCTTGTTACAGAACTTAAACTAATAATTGTATCTCCGTTATAAAACACATTACTGTCAGCAAGTGTGCTATAATTGAAATTCAAATAATTATATTGTAAATTCAACAATGCATTATATGGTTCAGCATTTACTTTCTTATAAACATAATGATTGTTGTATTCCAATGTACCTGTTACAGGATCAGTAACATTTGCACCACCTAACACTTGAGCCGGTAAAATGCTGGTAAGTGGAGCTAAATCATATGATAAACGTATGATATTATCATCTGCCGCATATTCTTTTGACTGAATAGGTATTGCAAATAAAGATGCAGAAGTATAAGATCCTGCTGGAACATATACTTGATTTTCAACTTTATAATTTGATCTACTTGGTACAGCTTTATCAGTAATTAAAAACAAATACGAATATGCAGTTATTGTATCTGTTGCATTTTTATTTACAACAGTCGGTTCAGAATCAGGAAAAGATTCAATGTGATATGCGGTATTTAGTTTTATATAATCAGGATTTTGTATTGACTGATTAAAGAAAACATTTGCACTATTATATCTCATATAATTATTTGTAGCGGATACATTATTATCTGCGAAATTTGCATCTAAATAAATTCTATCCCCCGCACCAGTTACAATATAACCTGGTTGAACAGCCCATCCTGAATCTACAACAGTTTTATCATTTGATGATCTTACCGCATGGCAAAATCTATGACCAACTACATTAGAATTTGGATAAGTTATGTTGCTAAACTTTACACCTAAAGGTTGTAAATATTCTCCATTAGTTCCCGTTAAATGAGGAACTAATCTTCTATCAGGAAATCTGAAATGTCTGATTTTTGTAGAAGGAGTTATTTGATTTAATGAAGCATCTTCACCCCAAATATAACTATTGTTACATTTTCTAATATCGGGATAAGTTAGTGATGATTCATAATAACCAAACTCACCAATATAATCATAAGGATGACTGGCAGTATTGCTTGTAGTAATAGTGGCTGTATTAAAAGCTTTCCATCTTGGTAAAGTCTGACCAACAGTATAACCTAAATGTTGTACATCAGATTCCCATACCTGAGTTGAAGTAGGGCTGACTGTAGAGTTAGCAACTACTGTAATAGTATCTAAATCAGATCCATTACTATGTCTACCAATTAGCGGAAACACACCTGTCCAATCTCCATTCTTTAACAAATATTGAATACCAAAAGCATATATTTCATCTCCTTGAAATGAAGTGCACTCCCAATAAGTATTTGGGTTTTTAGGATTTCCTAAGTCAAACTGATTAGCAGTCTCAATTTCTTTAGCTGTCCACTGTGCAGTAATCTTGCTAGCGTAAGACTGAAACTCAGAATAATCTGCAAGATCTTGTTGTACATTAGCTCTAACCAATCTTCCTTGAACTTGTTCTTGGACATAAGATGATGTGTATTTTACATCTGGAATTATAAGGCTAGAATAATCTATCGGAAAATCTCCAAGATTTATATTGTAGCCTGTATAAGTCCATTCAATTTCAGAAGCACTGATAGGAATTAATTGACCAACTGCATGAGCATCTACAATCTGAGTACCTGCAATTTGTCTAACTACATTAACTCTTATATAATCAAATGATGTATCTAAGTTATAGAGTCTTAATGTAATCGATTTATTTGTTGCAGGCAATCCACCAATTGCGGGATCATATTGTGGAGCATTTAATCCACCATCAATATTGTTATACGCATCAGATTGATCTTCGTTATAAATTACAGTTTGTGGACTGATGTCAGTTCTATAGATTGTATTTTCATTTTCATCTAAGATTTCTACTTGAAAATAGTATGATCCTAAAGATAAATTTCCACCATCATTGTTTACTTTAATTAAATCAATTTTTGGACATTGAATATCAGGAACAAATTTAAACTTATTAGGATCAAACACACCAGCAGTTTTAAAATCATTTGGTTTGTCAACATTAAACCAGCGATCTGGATTAAATCCATCACACCAGTATATGATTCTCTCACATCCATTTCTTACCCGATATTCTCCAGTAATAGGATACTCAGTTGAGAATCCAAGATTTAGATTAGCTAATGTAGTATAAGTATCCTGTTTGAATAATCCAATTTCCGACAGAGTATTGTTTGTACTAAATATATAAACCTCATCATTCTGTCCAAATATAGATCCTATAACGGTATAACCTGTAGGTACTGAAACAGATAAAATATTACCTGGCTCAGATTGATATTCTTTTCTACCACCTTCATGATTACTAGTGATTGCATTTAAAGCAAATGTCACATCTTGTGCATCTTGAAATAATCGATCTTTATTTAAACCGTTGTTATGTACCGTAGTAACTTGTTTATCGAGCATAGAATAAAATTTCTGGAAGTTTTATAAGCTTGGTAAACTGACCATTAATATCCATTATGTTAGCAAAATCCATACCATTCAACATTAATCTACCTCTCGCTTGTTTATGCAACAATGCCTGTTTTTGGTTATATTGATTGTAGAAATTAGCAGCTTGCTCTTCTTTTGAGAACTGTCTATTTTCCCAATGTTTTGCAATGCAATATGCTACAAGATATTCTACTAAAATCTGGTCATCAGGAATTAAAATATCACCTTTTTCATCACATACAGGAGTATCGTAGTTTACACATATAAAACCTGTATCAATAGATAAATACATTGTTTTCTCTGGGGTAACTACAAATGTCTCTGCACAGCTTGCAAATTTACATGGACAGTTATTTGAAATTAGACTTTTATCAGTACCGACATATTTAATGATTTTATAGTTCTCTTTAAAATAAGGAGAATCTAAAAACATTTTATATGTAATCATTGGCTTGCACACAGCAGGGTTAACATCTGCTGGCTCTGGTTCTAAATCTGTGCAAGAATTCATTAAAGAATCAATGCATTCTTTTGATGGATCTGAACATTGCCACATTACTGAATTAATCTGTTTCACATACTTAGGTAATTGAACCTTTCCATCAATGATCTCAAACACTTCAATCTTAGGTTCGTAATAAATTGTTTGAGGAAGCAGCTTAATTGCATCCAACATATAATCCATAAAGTCTGATTCATTTGTTTCTTGAAATAAAGCTTTTGGAATATTTGATAGTATTGAGCGAATGCTCCTAAAGTTTTTCATAATGCATCTCGTAATTTATATATTTTAGAGAAATCAGATTCACAAGCTTTATACATAGATCTAACCCAACCTCGATTTAATCGAATTCTCCAAAAACTTTTTAGTTTTAAACTAACTTTACCTTTAGCCCAGCTAGTCATTATAAAATAATTATCTGCGGAAGATTTAGTAAACTTAATTACTTTACCTGCTTCCTTAGATTTTTTAAAATCTACAAACTTTGTAGTTTTTAATTTTACTAGATAAAAAGCTCCAAGTTTAGATCCCAGTTCTATTGAATTACCATCTTCAAGATATTGTTTCAGTTTTTCAATATAAGCAGAAATAACTTCTTTCCATTCATACCAATCTGTAGACAGATGATTATCTGTGCACTCTGACTGTTTAACAAATGGTTTAGGTACAACATTACTTGCGTGAAGAATATTCTTTTTGTTGGGATAATGATAATAAATGTCGATCAAGGTTATTTTCTTACAGCTTGATAAATTCATTACTATCGTTTGTTTGATCTTGAGGTAATTGCAATGGAATGTTTAACATTTTTAATACTGCTAAATATGCATCTTCTGCATAAGAATCTTCTAAAGGATAGAGTTGTGTAAGTGGATCATAGCATACTCCAACTTCAGATCCATCTGATGAACAGTTAGGTATTGTTGACAACTCAATAGGATTTGACCACAATCCATTAACAGATATAACTTTTAATGAAAGTGGAGCATTCCAAATTACCAATCTTTCATTAATAAGAGATCCGTAATACTCTGAAGTTTCTCTATCCTTTCTTCTAAACCAATCATCTTCACTAACAATATTAATTGTTTTTCCTGATAACAATCTAGCCTGAAGTTTAGAATTATTTCTTCCTACTAATGTTGAAGGAATTTTATATTTCGTTCTTAAAACTTTACATTCCAAATTATCTGGTACACAATCACAATCATGTGATTTTGTAACTTCCAATGCTAAACAAATTCTGAACCAATTATGTTCAGAAATAGCCATAAATTTTTTTAATTGTTGTTGCAATATCTTTGCTCCAGAAACACAAAAAAGGCTATACAGACCTTCGTCCGTATAACCTTCCTGGGTTCTTCCATAAGCTTTAATTAAAGCTCTAATATTGCTGATATGTTGTCCAACGGTTTTCACTTATTGTAGTGTTAATTAGATTTACGTAATCAGCACAGTCTATGATTTCATATTTCTTTTCTTTCAAATTGAACCATACAACTCTACTTGTTCCAAGTACAACACCTGTTGCATCTTGAACCATTTTTTTATATAGGGATGTTTGTAAGGAATATTTTTCAAACTCACAATCTGGTAAATCAAATAATTTTAATTTACCAAACGTTGATTTTTTCCTCATCTTTTTATCAGTCTTAAAATCCCAAATTTCATACTGATTTGTATTTTTATTAAAATACAGTCGATCAAATGTTCCGGCTAAACCTATCTTCTCATCATATACCGGATATTCCGCAGCTACCATTATTAAGTTCTTCTGTGCAAACTCTAAATATTCTAAGCATAATTGCCTAGCAACATTGAGACTGTTGACATAATTAACCGCTTCTGCTGTTGACATACCAGGAATTAATTCAGTCAATGGAACATCAACTCTACGATTTTCAAGATCCTCAAGATATTTATGAATATAAGTTCCTCTAGTATTTCCAATTAAAGCATCCAATTTCCATTGAGCTTTAACATCTTCTGGAGAAACAGATAGATGAGAATGGTCGTCTACAATATTTACAGTTCTAATATCATTACCTTCATCATCTTGAAGTCTAAACACAAACTTAGAGTTCCAAATAGATTTTACTTTATATCCGGAAAATTCATATGCTTTAAGTGTAGTCCAATAGTCAGAATCAAATTCTGGCTTTAACGAACTGAGAAATTTAGTTACAGACTGTAATTCTTTACCTTGTAAAGTAAAGTATTTATGCTGCTTATCTGTGTATCGAAGATCTTTAAATGCTTCTTGTAATTTCTCAATCATGGAATGGAACAATAATAGGTGAACGATCTAATACAACTCCACATGAAAGAATTGGTTTTTTACCTCTTTGTGCGTATGCAAAAGCATAACTGTTAAAATCAATTCCACAACCTACTTGCATCGCAAAACTCTTTCCACCATTTAATAGGTGAATAGATCCTTCAGAATGTAAATGACCTTGTACAACAGAACACATTTCTGATTGAGCTTTCTTTAAAGCTGTACCACCTTCTCCATGAAGGTATAAAACATCATTTATAACAGTTTGCTCAACAAATTTCCAGTTAGGAACTTCCAATATCTCTTCAAGAGGTTTCATCCATCTTTGACTAACTCCTACAGAAAACAGTTTTCTAGCTATGATACGGTCATGATTTCCTAAAATTACAGTAGCTTCAGGAAAAGCCTCATACCAGGCTTTAAGTTTCTTAATTGCTAAGAGCAATTCATCTTTCGCGGATAAACCATCTGGATCTGTATTATGAAAACTTTGAGCATGGTTGTCTATCAAGTCTCCAATAAATACTATTTTAGTACATCCAAACCTATCTCGTTGAGTTTTACAAAACTCTAAATAACCTTCTTTACAGAATGGTTCATGAATATCTCCAATAACCAATACATGATCTTTGCTAATAGATGTCGTAGATGTTTTCTTTTCCCACTCCTCAACCATTTGTTGTACTCTTGGATCTAATTGTCGTAACCGAATATATGTTTTTGGTACATTCATATGTACCACATCCTCTGGTTTGAGAGGTTGATTTAAAGTTATTACTCTACTAGGATAACCTTTTCCATATCCAGCGACAGATACATTATTACCGTTAGAATCTACATAGGATTCAGTATAAGGTTTGTGGACTTTTTTCCAAAGTCTTCTGACATAATCTGATTTCTGTTTTCGGTTACCCGGAATTTTAAATTGTTCAGCAATTTTTAACCAATTGCCAGGAGCCTCCTTTTCTTGGAGAAATTTAATTAGTTCATTATTCATATATAGTATTTTGTGCAAAATTACTGATTTTTAAAAAAGCTAGTTTTTTAAAACGGGTCAATGTAATAATGCACATTGGCGAGATCAATCACGCCAGTAGTTGTTAAATCACCTACTAAATTTTTAAAATATATATATCCGTCTGGGTGAACTGAACAAATACCAATTGCTTCATTTTCACCAATGACAGGGAAATTAGAAATAACTTTCGGACGAGCATTAGAAGGTAATCTTAAAGCTTGAACAAATGATCCAGGAGTAAAAGTTACTAAGCTACAATCTAATCTTCCTCTAAAATAGACTGCAAGGTTATTATAACCTGCAATAATAACTTTAAGTGGAGTTGTAGCATCTTGTACAAATCCATTACTAAGCGCAGATAATGTTACACTACCCTCTCCAAAAGTATTATCAATTAAAGGAGTAACAGAAGTATTTAACATATTCTGTTGAGTAATGTGTTTTGTTACACCACCTTGCACAATTACATATAAATCAGCAGCCCCAATTGTTGAGGTGCTAGGGGTTTCACTTATTTTTTTATTAGCCATGTTAAGCAAGTATTAGATCTCCAGATTCTGTAGTTAAAATATCACCATCCTCTGTTGTTAAATAGGAATAAGTTGTAATCGCTGTAGAGCGGTCACAATTTTCTTGTGAAATTACACAATAAGAAGAAAGTTTAGAAATAAAATTTTTAATTTCACATTGCATAGAATAGTCTAATGTGCACCCAGTTTGAAGGATTTGTAAATAAATCAATCCTAAATCAAGATCCGACAATCTACTATTTAAGTTGCAATCTAAACCATACCAAAGAATCTCTTTTAATTCTTTTGTTAAATTAAAATACACACAGTTAAGTGCAGCCACATCCGCTGGTTGAATTAACGACACTGTTATCATTTAAAAGTATTTTAATTTCATTATACAAACTGCACATTTCTGTACAAAAACACGTATCACAATTAGACCCAACAACTAAAGCATTATAGTAATGCCAAATAGTTCTGTCTTTAGAAGATTGAAAATAATTGATTAATTTACAACGTAAATCACAATCAATTAATTGACACTTTGAATCTGTAACTAAATATCCTACAGAAGATTGAGTATATTCAACTTCTAGCTGAAAATAATAAATTCCGTCACAATATTTTGTCTTATTAACATCATTATAAAACAGTGACGCAGGAATTGAAATTTGGCTGTTATTGATTGAATCAATAAGACTTGATATATCAACACTTGTCTCAGTTAAAGAGCAGTTAAGCCTGCTCTTTAACTTGAGAGAAGTGAAAGTTTTTAATTCAGATGTGATTAAACTTTCTGTCGATAATGTCAATACTGAACAATCACTGTTAAGTGATGCGATCATTATTTCGGTAAAAAGACATTAATAAGTTTAACAATCCAGGCAAGAGCATTCTTGTCTTTAATAACTTTACCTAATACCCATTCAATGTTTGAAAAGAGAAATGCTAAAAACTCAGGAGATTCTACAAACTCTTTCCAAATTTGTTTGAGTTGGTCACCATCAGGTTTAACCTGGTCGGTTACAGCAACTAACGTTTTGGTAAGTGGCAAAATTAAAAGAGACAATCCAGCTTGTACTTTTGCATCATCAATTTTTGATACAGCTTCTAAAAGAGCTGCTCTAAAAGATTCTGTAATTTGTGGATCAGAAGTAAGTGAACCCCAAATAAAGTTAAGCTGTTCTTTGTTTCCGGGAACATCATCTGTTACTGCAACAACAGTTGCTTTGAGACGCTCAACAATTTCAGTAGCAGATACTCTTGCATAATCCTTTTCAATAAGTGGAAGGATGTCAGTAATTACGAAATCGAGATTCGTGTTTACGATTTTTTGGAGAAGAACTTGGTCAGCCATTTTATAATGTTTAAGATTGTTGTAAATAATGTAATGTTTGTAGCAGTAATAACTGCTGGTGCATCATTGGGAGTTTCCATAATTACTGGAATATCCTCAACAATGGGAGAAGGTTTTTCTGTGGGAGCTATAGCTTTTACTGGATTCCTAATAACAATAGTTACAGATCCTGTACGAAGTGCTGCTTTTAATCTTGGTAAAAATTTAGAGAGAGCTGCTTTAGAATGTAATAACGTGTCTCCACTAATTGCAGATCCAAGTAAGATACACCCAGAAGTATCTTCAATTGTATTTCCATCATGAATACGGATTCCTTCAAATCCAGGTACATTTAACAACAGTGGTAAAACAGTTTTAAATCTTTGACTTAAATTCATAATCACATTGTATGTTCCCTCCGGAATACAGGTTTCATGTTTAATTTTCACATCTCGGATTTTATCTTCTAATGTATAACAGAAGAAAGAACCGTCGATAAACAATTCTCCAAAGACAGAATTATTCTGCTCTTTTGTTCGTTGTAGTTCTATAGTCATAAGGCAATGGAATGTAATGATCTTTTAAAAACCTAAACTCTCGCTGTTTCAAAAAATCCAAATTTCTTTGATTTTTAATCAACAGAATTTGACATTGAGCTAATTGAATTCTACTATTAAGAGCAGCAATTTGAATTGTAGGAGTTCCTGTTAAAACCTCAACGGTAACATAATTGTAATCTTGTGAATATCCCAAATCTCCAGACAGAAACAATGTAAAAAACAATATTAATAGTGTTTTCATCGCTGTTTTAATTTTTGAAGCTCCCTATCAATCTGTTGTTGTTTTTCCAAAGCTTCTTTTAAGAGATGAATATATTCTATGTTCTTTGCCTCTGCCATTTCCTGACACTTCTGGTTTAGATAATTTATTGTAGTTGTAAACTCTCGTACATCTTTTCTACGCTCTTCATTTGAGTTATTTAATAATGTAGCAAGAGTAGTTACAGTTACAATTAATAATAAGAAACATCCGATAAGAAAGTTTCGCAAAAAAACTTTGGAAAGGCCCATCATCTGGTACCATTGTGATTCTTGCATATGCGTGTATTGATGGGAGGATTAAAAATTTGGATTAATATTTCACAATAATTACGTCTCCTACTGTGCTTGAGGAAACTGTAACTGTAGTACCAGAATAAGTGAATTGACCGGCTGTTGGCCCAGAAGCTACCCATTTAAGTTTTAAGCCATTTCTATAACATTCAACAGGAATGTTATTTCCGGATTTAGCTCTGAGAGAAGTTGATACAGTAAATGCTGTTTGAGAAGCAGTTGCTGTAAAGAACTCTTCAAACATGTTTTGTGCAACAGTATCAAGAATGATATTATAGAGAGAGAAATCTTTCAATCCTTCAATTGGAATATCCAGGTCAGATTGTGTATTTTTTCTATAATTAACAAGAGAAAGAGGAAGACGAATCTTCCGTAAAAATGCTAAATTGTAAGGCATATTTTATGATTTTAATTTTTTTACTTTAGTAGGTTTACTTTCAGAAGGTGGTTCTGCAATTTCAGTAGCAGGATCTTTTGGTAAATCGTAAACAAAAATTGTTGCAAAATCATCAGAAAAATAAATTCCTTCGGTTTGAAAGTTTAAATCTTCATTTAAACATACTCCAGATACTAAATTGGCAAAGGATTCTGACTTAGCTTTAATTTGAGCTTGAAGTTGTTTAATTTCAGCATCAAGAGCTGAGATTGTTTCTACAAGTTTTTTGCTTAATGTGATTTGTTTTGTTGGTGTAGGTTTCATTGTCTTTAATGTTTTTATTAAATGTTAAATTTGCCATTATTGGCAATATAAAGTTAATCTCCAGCGATTAATATTGGAACAGCGGATGTGCTACCACCACCAGAAGGTGTGTAATTTACAACTACATAGACTTGCGTACATCGTACACTAGTTGCAGTAAGTCCAGAGTTTGCTAACGCAATTCCAATTTCTAATGAATTTATATCAGCTTTTACAAATGGTGCACTATCAGAAGGTCTAACAGTCCATGTTTTTGAATATAAATTATATGAACTAGTCAGCGCATTCATAGTTTCCGTAGTAGTTGTGGAATTTTCTCGAATAGTCAGCCCTCTCATTCCTCCTGTATGTGAAGCCAAAACATATCGAGCATATGCGTACACTGTAACACTATTTATAGTATCACTAGCGCCAATACTATTAGCTTCAATTGTATATAAGTCATATTTAGTAATGCCTGCCGCGTCATTCATATAAACGTAGGTACTATCACTGTCACTTGTTACTTCTTTTACACAATCAAAATTATTACCAGATGAAGGAATAAATTGAGTTACTGTCCCTGCACCATTTGGTCGTAATGTTACAGTTGCCATTATTTAGAACATTTAATTATATTATAAAATTGATTAGAATATTCCTTCCCAGTTTTTAAATTTTCTTCTTTAACAAAAAGAATGTTAGTGAATTTCAGATCTTTTAAAATGTCTATATAATCTAAAGTTGAAATTCTTTGGCAATCATAATCAATTGGCGGGTTCTTGTCTAATGACGTTAGATCTGAAAAGATAAACTGACCTCCTAACTTCAAACTCTTATATATCTTTTCAAATAGTGATCTTTTGTCTAAAATATAGAAAAAACAAAATTGAGAGTGAATTACATCAAAATAATTTTCTGGAAAATCAATATTTGCAATGTCAGAAACAGTATATGTAATATTATCTGCGTAATAATTTTTTTCAGCATAATCTTTCATTATGTCTAAAACATCTACCGCTAACACGTTTTTAACCTTTTTGGCAAGCTCAAATGTTTTTTGTCCATTTCCAAATCCTATATCAAGAGCTACCCCGTCTACTGGAGTTATTAAATCTAACACCTCTGTTGGTGGGAATAGATTTATATCCGTCATTGTTTCTACCGTATATTCTGAATACTTTTTAAATTCCTCCACGATTAGTAGTTTTTATCAATGTTACCGTAATACGTACCATTCAAATAAACCAAAGTTATTAAGTCTGTTTTATTTGCAGTAGTAGTGAGAGTTGGAGCAGAACCTCCTGCCCAAGTAATAGTTGGCCAAGTTACAGTTCTTGAGCCAGTAGCGTCTTGTTTAACAGCAATTAAATATCTACCGCCATCTTTGGGATTTGCAAAAGTAAACGTTCTATTGCCAGCTAGGGTAACAGTTTGTACGTTTGAGTTGTTCCAATCTAAAGCAATTGTAGCACCATCAGTTAAGCCAAATCTAGTCGAAACATATTGTCCTGACATTATCATTTGTTTACCGTCAATTCTCATTGCTTCAGTAACAGCTCCACCACTTAATACTGTACTAAATACGACAGCAGATGTTCTAGTTCCGTGTGTAGCATTTGACCAAATACTTGAAATTCTTGTTTGGTCTGTACTATTAGTAGTTGAAGTTTCTGCTTTAAATAATAAAGCCCCACCAAATCCAGATGCCGCAGTACCACTAGAATTAATATCTATTACAAATCTATCGGTTACAGTATTTGTTGCCGAAACAGTTGCATTAAAATAACTTTTGCCGTCATATACGTATAATGCCCAAGGGTTAGTAATTGTAACATTAGTACCACCAGATGGCGCACCACCTATAAATAATGTACTACAATCAGTATAAGTTACAATACTGTTTGCGTAGTAGGTTGCACTTGTAATAGTAGCTGTACTAACGTGTGCGGCAGAGCCAGAACCTGTGGTATCGGTAACACCAGCAGATCCATCCACTCTTAACAACATACCGCCAACACCTTGGTTAGCAATATTAGGTGTACCACCTAGATGTAACATAGATGTAGGTGTAAAAGTACCTATCCCAACATTACCACTGGCTCTTACAATAAGGCCAGCACCACCCACATTATTATTAGCTTCAAATTTAGCAATAGTACCCGATGTAGAAGTTCCACCATTTACTACATTTAACAAACCTCCCGTTGAGTTAAGGGAGTTGTTAGATCCAGTTAAAGTCAATATAGATCCAGAAGTAATGCTGGAACTTGACATTGTTAGGGCATTACCTGTAGTAATGGAGTTCCATGCCCAAGCTTGGGTGTAAGCTGCATTATTTAAAGTATCATTTGCAGTAGCATCAGTCAATCCATTAAAAGGCATTGATCCAGCAGATTGTTGATCTAATTGGTATCTAGTAGAACCTATAGTAAAATATAAGTGTGAACCATGATACTCCATAGCACCGTCCTCTGGTGTTGTCATTGCTGTACCAGAAGTCAATTTTAGAGGAGCAGTATTTGCTGTAGTTGTACCAGCTCCTAAATGCAATTTAGCAGTTGGACTAGTTTGCATAACACCCATTAACTCACCAGTTAAGGTGATATTAGTGGTAGTCATAGTAGATGGATCAATACCTACACCAATAAGGAATTTATCGGAAGTATTATCAATCCCAACTACATAACCTACTTCTGATGTAGCTAACCCAAAAAACGGATCACCTCCACCAGTCAAAGTAGATAATGTTACTTTACTATGAGCTGTTCCACTAGCGTTGTTGGTATTATTAATACCAATACCCACAGAGCCAGTGGCATTAGTATTGGATCTCAATGCAGTAAAGGCACCTGTTACAGAAGATGCTGCTGAAGCATCAATTGCACCAGTGGTATTACCTGCAATAAGTAATCCATAGCCAGTACCACCATTTAATTGTAATTGATTGGTAGTATCATTAAAAAAGAAGTTAGTTGCATCTGAGCTAAATCCCCCACTACCATTTGATATTTGAACAGCGCCAGCTATACCGGAAGAACTACCACCTGTAGAGATGGTAGTTGGCTTCCATATAGTGAGAGAATTATCCCAGGTCATTACCTGACCATCTGTGGCACCATCCTGAATTAGTTGCGCTAACTTAATTCTAGTGATAGCCATATATTATGTAAATTTAATAACCATTAATGATTCATCAGTAGTCAATGCAGAAGCAAGTGTAAGTACACCTGTTGCAGATACCAATGTATAATCTCTTGAAACAGTGCCCGATCTTGAAAGAACTACACCATTTCTTATTACGATTACAGAATCTAAATCTGTAGGTACGGTAAATGCAATATTATTACCATCCACGTCAGTTACAGCAGTACCAGAATCTAAATCAATTACTGAAGAAGTAGAACCTGTTAAATAAGCTCTAGTCCCAGTTGTTGCTGCACCCCAGCTAGCTGTTGTACCATTTGATTTAAGAACTGTACCACTTGAACCAATTGTTAATTTACCCCAAGTATTTACACCAGTACCTAAAAGAATATCGCCTACAGCAACGGTAGTTTGTCCAGTACCACCAAAGGTTGAACCTATTGCAGTACCATTCCAAGTACCAGTACCAATAGTACCTAATGTAGTAATTGATGTTTGACCAACGTATGTTGCTGCAATATCAAATGTAGGATTACCTGAAACACCATCGCCATTTGTAACAGTAACTCTGTTAGAAGTTCCAGTCATTGTGCGTGTGGCCCAAGTATCAGTAGCAGTTCTTGTAGCAATACCATTAGTAGATAATCCTTCTACAGCAGCTAAATCATTTGCAAGAGCAAAAGTAAATGTACCAGAAGTAGTGATTGGAGAACCTGAAATAGTAATACCTGCTGCTGGAGCAGTAGCTGCCACAGAAGTAACTGTACCAGAAGTTTGAATTTGTGTAAATACAATTGGATCAGTACCTAAAGTAGTTACCTCAGATATAGTAATCCATAAAGTACCTGCATTTGCGGTACCATCTTCTACAGCTACATATACACCATCAATTTCAGATGAAGCATCCATCCAAGTAACCCTAGTTGGAGCGCCTGAAGCATTAACCGTATAAACACCATTCTCAGCAGAAGATGCTTGGTTTTTAATAAGGATTAAATTACCTGTAGCGAGTGTGATACCATCAACTACACTACCATTAGCAAAAGAAGATGCCAATGTGCCAGCAGTTGTAGTAGCAACTCTTACAGTGTCTCTTTTTATACCTGCTATAGCATTACCAATTGCGGTAGTAACATAAGTTACGTTAGTAAGATCATTACCTGCGGATGGAGTGCCAGCAAATTGTGGAACAACACCAAAAGTAATAGTATTACTAAATGTTTGAGCAGCATTTAAAAGAGCAATGTTAGACGAGTTTGTTAAGTCTGTAGAAGCTAATGTACCCCAAGCTGGAGCAACACCTACACCACCAGATTTAAGAACTGATCCAGTAGCTACATCAGCTAAACCAGCAATAGTAGTAGTACCAGAAGCATATAACAACATACCCGTTGTATATGACGTAAGACCAGTACCACCTTTGTTAACTGCAATTGTGGTTGCATTCCATGTACCCGTAGCTACAGTACCAAGAGTAGTAATAGAAGTCTGACCTACATAAGCAGCATCAATATCTACAGTTGGGTTACCTGCTACACCATTACCATTAGTAATTGAGATTCTACTTGCAGTACCAGTTAAGGTTCTACCAGTAAAAGTATCAGCGGCAGTTTGTACCATTAAACCATTAGTGTTAAACGCGGCTAATGCATTTAATGTAGCATCTAATGTAATATTAGTACGTGAGTTTCCTGCATCATCAGTTGCTGTAAAACCAGCACCGATAAAGTTAATTGTTGATTGAGCAGGTAATCCTGATCCTTCTTCTTGAACACTGGTAATACCACCAGCTCCTGCTGTTGCATTAAGTGTAGTACCAGTAATAGATAAATTTGTTCCAAGTGTTAAAAACGCCAGTGCTGTTGCAGAGTCATCGTAAAATACGAGTCTATCAGCACCAGTAGTTGGAGCAACATGCACAACATTGTTGGAGGCATCAGTACCTACAACTGAACCTGGAGTTGTTGAATTCGCAAGTTGCGTTAGTTTAATTTTTGTTATTGCCATTATATATAATATGTTGCAGTTACTTTATCTGAAGAAACCAGCGAATTCACAAAAGTAATTGTATTTCCAGATCTGGTGTAATCATCTGTAATGATTTGATATACTCCATTTCTAAAGATAGTTGTTTGCGTGTATGATAACGGAGATGCCGCTAAAGTTACAGATGATCCAGTGATTCCGGATTGAGTCTCTGTAATTAAAGAAACTGCATTCCATGATGTTCCATTAAATACTAGAATGTCTCCAAGAGAGGCAGATCCAAGTTGAACAAGATTGTCAGCATATTGTTTATCAATTAAAGATCGATTAGAAAAAGATGCTGAATAATCAGCATTATATCTTGCATCTAATCCAGTAATTAATAATCTATCCGGGCCTAATGTGTTTATGTTGACACCAGTATTATTAACAATAACTTCATTGGTGCTGCCAACATCATAAAATCTTAACTTACCTTGAGTAAGGTTAACTAAAAGACTACTTCCTGTAAGATTTCCAACATTGGCTGCAAAAGCACCAGAGCTATTTGTTGTTGTAAACAACAATGTATCCGTTAATGTAGCTGTCACGGCTGCTGGTACAACACCAGAACCTCCATATATTCCATTTCCACCTCCACCTAAAACAAGACTTTCTACATAAGTTTCTAACTGTTGAAGAGCTTGTAAAATTGTAGAGTTATCAGAAATAATAGATCCAGTAAAAGATCCAAGATTTGTGGAACCAGCAGAAACTCCAGTTAAAGTAATTAATTCAGTTAGATTTGTAATATTAGTCGTATTAATTACTATTGACTCATCATCCAATCTTTCCTGGAACCATACTCCAACATCAATTCCCTCATTACCCTTTCCCGCTACAGTAATAGTTTTACCGTGACCTGAAATTGATGAGGTCAGTTGATTTTTAACTATATTTAACGGGAGTATTAATTTTTTAAATTTGTCGTACTGTCCCATTATGTAAATTTAAAAGAAAAGGGGCTTTTCGCCAGTTACAGCAAAAAACCCCTTTAATAAGTTAAGACAAATATACACCACCTGCAATAGCGTCACCACCAACTGCAAAATTGGTACCTGTGGTTCGTGCATGTTCTAACCATGCAGTAAGTACACCTTCAATTGCAGCAACAGTAACTGCGGAAGCAGTGCCTGTGCCAGCATCATTAGATGTAGAGAATGGAATTGGCGTGCTTGATGCAGCAATTCGAGTAACAATGTTACTGACGTTTACAGTAAACGAACTAAGTGGTTCACAACGGAATAACAGAGTAACTTTTTTAGGATCTTGAATAGTCAGAGTTAACGTACTTTCCAAATCAAAATATTCAATTTGGTAGCTTGTATAGAAAGCTTTTGCAAGATCAATATACGATTTACCTTCACTAAACCAATCATCCTGTGGAATATTTTGTTTAGTGTGAACATTCAATTGAGGACGCATTCTATTACGAATATCCCATTTACGGCTATGGCCAGTACCTTCTTGTGGATAGCAGATAGTAGTTACTGGATCAACACCAGAAATAAAATCGCCACCAAAGTTCAGGCGTGGGAACACCATTTGTTGCTCAACATTGTCATAGTAGGCAGCTAAAGTTTGCGGCAAACCTACAACAATCATTGCATCAATTTTAGCAGCAGCACCAGCAGTGGTGATGTCTACTACTTCAATTGTAGAAGTCGTGGTTAAAGCAGCATTATCTTGAACAAGACGTGCAAGTGCTTGGCACAATTCTACAGAAGATTTCAGAACCTGGTTTACGCCATCAACTGTTTGGAAAGTAATGTTAGTTGTAGGAGTAATAGTGCCAAGTGCTTGACCTGAACCACCACCAACTTTAATGCCAAAGCAAACAAAAGAATGTACACCTCTGCGTGTAGCAGAACTTACAGCTTTAGATTGACTGTTAAAGTCATAAACCAAATGTGTAAGAATGTAGTCCAGTGGGCTAACAGTACCTTCTGCGGTAAAGTCTTTTACTGGGGCATCTGCATACATTGAGTTAGTATTAGTAATACCAAACTCTTTCTCATATCTTACTGATTTGAGATTTAAAAACGCATTGTAATTACCCAAATCAACTGGTGTAGGGAAGTTAGTTGCAGCCATTGCACCAAGAGTTGCAAAAGCAGCTTTCTTCACATATACCGATCTGATTTGGTTACGTTTGATAATACCTGATTCTTTAAGAGCTGGATCACCAACTTCCCAAATATCTGCCAATTGAGTATTAGCAGAAGCAGGAGTACCTTGAACAATTTTAATAGCTTGAACTTCAGCAGAATCATCACCTGAAACAATAAAGTTACCTAATGCACGAACACTAGAGTTAGGGTCGTAACTTAAGATACCAATTTGGCCAGAAGCAAGATTCAGAGCAGTTGTAGCTGTAGCTAAAGCTCCAGTAGGAAGTGCTTGGTCACCGGTTGCAACCAAGATAGTTTCCATTGGAAGTTTGTTAGTTTTTTTCATACTTTATTAAGTATTGTTTTTTCTTGTAATTGAAATTTATTTACATCCTCTAATGTGGATGCAAGATATTGTACTGTCATATCGACAAGAATATCATGATTTGGAAGATCCGAAGTAATTTTAGGGCTACCAGACTGGTAAGCTAAAACATCTCCATTTAAAAACTCTAAGCTGTCATAACCTCCAGAAAACACTTTAACAGGATCTGTTAAATACTCAATATATAAATTAAGTATTGTGTAATCTTTTGTGTATAACAGTAAAGAATTTCCTTGGATACTTCCCAAACATCGATTCCATAATAATGATGGCTGAGTATTTGCATCAGCCAATTTTGTGTCCAAATCATTAGATCTGGTAATTGTAACAGGGATCTTTTTAGACGGACATTCTACAGGAACAACATAAGCTCTTAAAAAGTGCCTATACTTTTTTTCCAAAGTAGATAGATCAAAAGAAAACTGATCTGGAAAAATTAATACTGGAGTATATGCAACATCTGCCGATACAACCAAAGGTTGTAATAAGTCAATACGTTGTTGAGTTACCTCAAAACCAAACTTATACAACTTACTGTTATTTCCAGAATAAAAGATTTCTACATAATCTTCAGACGCTTTATTGATTGCATCATCAAGATAAGCTGACGGAAAATCTTTTTTGTGGTTACTGTTTACCTTATTCCATCTAAATTTAATCTCCTGATGAATGCGATCAATAGTCATTATTCTACCCAGGCGTTTTTAGATTTGACCTCTTTAAAGAGTTCGTTATACCAATTTGTAGGTGCATCATCTGCATCTGGATCAAAGATCACCATCTCACTAACTAAGAACGAAATGAATTTCTCATAGTCAGTCCATTTATAAATGTTCTTTTCAGATGCTCTAGAATTCCAAACCAAGTAACCATCTCTGTTATCCAGCACATGAGTATTTAAACCTTGTTGAACAAGATACATTACTTCAAATCTTTGTTTACCCTCTGGAGTTTTTAACAAATCTACCATTTTTTGGAATTTAGAAATGTTTTCCATTTGGTGCATTTTGTCAGATAAGTAATTACTCAATGCTTGTTTTACACCATCTTTTGGCATTACACCTTTAACAATGACTCTGTTCTGGTGGGTCGTTAACAGTGAAGAAACTTTGTAATTCAAGAATTCACTTGATTCAGTTTGCAGCTTAAATTTAGCTGCAATTGCTGCTTCAATAATATCTTGTTTACGCATTTTTTCCATTTCAGCTTCATTCTCTTCAGAGATATAAAAAAGATGTTCAACAGGGTTAGCCTCAACTTTGTTAGCAGCAATTCTATTATGATTCTTAATCAATTGAATTGCCATTCTCTGTCTAGGAGTATCGTCAACAAATCTGTTTGGACGATCAAACAGTTCTACTGAGAACTTCTCAATAAAACTAGCTTCTCTATTAGAGAGTTGACTAGGTTGAAAATTCAACATTGTTCCATTTTTTGCATTACTGTTATAGTAATCAGGATCAACATTATCTTGAATTTCAAACCAGGTCTGTCTAGCAATTTGTTGTTGTTTAACAATCTTAGGAAGTAACTCTTGCCATTTTGGAGATAAAGCATAAGTAGATAATACTTCTTCAGCTTCTAATCCATAAACAGGATTTGGAATAAGTTCGTCTAATCCAGTTACAAATTTGTTTTGATAAACGTCAAGTGGAAACTTAAGAGTTACAGAAGTACCTACCTCACGGGTTTTATTCATAGATCTGCTTTCAGTCAATTGACCTGTCTTTGGATCTATGGTTGTAAATTTCTGTTTATCTCTACCTTGGCTAGCTACTCGCTGAACTGGAGATACAAACAATATTGTGTGATTTTTCATATCAATTATTAATTTCTAATTTCAAATAGAAAAAGGGGAAAGTAATTAAACTCTCCCCTTTTTACATTATGCGTTCAAGTTAAGTCGGATTTGACCAACACGGGATACGTCCCATACATTTAAAGAACCTGCCAGAGTTCTGTAGATACCTAACTCTTTAGAGTTGGTATAAACATTACCACCAGAAATTTCTGCACCAGTTTCAAAATTGTACACACCAGATACAGTGTAGTATTCTTCAACACCATCCTGCATAATCATGCACATATTTTGAGAATCCATTCCTTGTGGAGTTTGATTGGTTGTACCCAAGTCAAAAATATCCATAGTGAAAGATTCCAGAGTGTAGTTAGTTCCAGGAGCTAACTCAGGGAATCTGCTGCGATCATCTTTAGTAGGATCATGAACAATACTTACTTCTAAGCCGTTCATCATTTTGATCTTCGTAAACTGAGCACCATATTCCAGTTCATTGGAGTGGTAACCTTCAGGAGTAGAATTCTTTTGTGCAAAGAGTGTATCCACGGTTACAATTGAGCTGTATTCTTCAAAAATCTTACGACTCAAGAATTGAATGCCAGCTTCACCAGAAGCAATCTTAATCTTACGATCAGAGAAATCTTTTCTGGTCAAGAAGATGTTTTGGAAAAAGTTGAAAATGTCGCTTAAAGACAATGAACCATTGTGCTCAAGATAGTGACCATCTTTAACTAATTGTCTCCAACCAGCAGGGATTTTAATTGGTCTGCCAGAAGCAATGTCAGTTGTTTTTTGCAATTGACCTGATTCCATAGCCATTTCTCTGTCCCACATTACTCTTTCTTCAAGACGAGCTTCAATAGAAGTAATAAAGGTACCTTTAGAAATAGCTTTACCTTCTTTAGTTTGGAGATTGGTTTGATAAACATAACCGCTAGATACAGCAGCACCTTTCATTTTAGCTCCACCTACAGTGTAACCATCATTAGGAATTGCTTGACCTTTCTTGCGATTTTCAATTTCAGTTCTGATAAACTTGTCAGTGAATTCTGCTTTACGTGCATACTGAGTAGTCCAGTTAAACAGTTTAAACATTTCACCGTATTCATCAGGACCGTACAAGTTGTTCAACTCATCTGCTACAAAAGTAGTAGATTGTGTGCAAGTCATACCAGGTTGAAGATACTTGGTAGGAATCCAAGCATTCATATCACCAGTTTGAAGTTCAACCGTGTACTCCGTAGAGTTAGGTGATCTTTCAACACCATGACCAACAATACGCAGAAGTGGAAGATCTGCACCAGCCAATTTAATATAAACTGGTTCATGTAACCAAGGACGGTCTAATGCAATTTTAAATTGCTGACCTGCTTTACCTGGGTATGTGTCTGCGGTAATAAAATCAGTAAATCTAAATTCACTTGCGGTGCTACACATCAAATACCAAGAGTATTCGTCTACACCACCTGGAAGATGATGAACTTGTTTTTGAGCAACAGTATAGTATGTGAATTTTTTGTTAACCATATCCTCGCCAATTTTAGACGAGAACAGTTGAGCGCCTTTAACCCCGAACTCAAAGGGTTTATAACTCCGAAACAAATTCGCGTGAGTAAAGCTATCAAAATAGCTTCCACCCCACGAAGTGCGTTCATGTGTTACTAATGCGGAACGTCTTTCCATTTTTAATTATAAAATTATGTTACAAAATTAAATCGTAGTTTTCAAAAGAATCTTTAGTTGGAACATTATCACCGGATTGCGTTTTAACAGAAGCTGAACTATAACCAGATTTTTCTAAATTCTGCTTAATAAGTGAATTAGCTCT
>ERZ650308.391-NODE-391-length-23584-cov-8.805942_pt1 | contig 23584 bp, 17 predicted proteins | sample MGYA00376244_ERZ650308 | MGnify/ENA primary metagenome ERZ650308 (study PRJEB26733, sample SAMN07839295) | wastewater metagenome | biome: small river; feature: stream; material: water | place: USA: North Carolina | collected 2016-04-26 ... | reverse complement strand
AGGTAATGGCTGTAAACGAATTACCAAAATGTTTATTTGCTATTTTTTAAAAAATAAAGCAATTAGCCCCTTTTACCGTACGATTGTCTTTGTTTTTGCTAGTTAAATACCTGATTAACAGTGATTTAACTAAATTTTCACCAACCAACCATGTTTATCCACTTCTAGACCAACACGGATGTCATTTAGCTTCTTTTTAAGGTTTGGAGCCACTTTAAGTTGACTTATATCAAATTCCATCACATAATCTCCATCTGCTAATCTTGATATAAATGAGACAACTGCTGCTGTCCCCACACCAAATACTTCCTCTAATTTACCTGCCTTGTGCGCTGCCACAATTTCCTCTACTGATAGGTTACGCTCTTCTACAGTATATCCCATATCTCTTAATAAAGTGATCGCACTGTCTCTAGTCACCCCTTTCAATACGGTACCTCTTTCTATACTTGGCGTGATCACTTTGCCATCAATTACAAACATCACATTCATCATCCCCACTTCTTCTACATATTTATGTTCCAAAGCGTCGGTCCATAAAACTTGGTCATACCCTTTTTGTTGTGCTAAAGCAACAGGATATAAACTTGCACCATAATTACCACCATTTTTTGCAAAACCTACTCCACCTGGAGTCGCTCTTGTATATTTTTGTTCAATTAAAATTTTCATTGGCTCAGCATGGTATGGACCAGCTGGACCTAAGATAATCATGAACTTATAAGTTGCAGACGGACGCACTCCTAAGAATGGATCAGTTGCAATCATGAATGGACGAATGTATAAAGAATGATCTTCTTCTTTTGGAATCCAATCTTGTTCTATTTTAATTAATTGTTTCATGCCATCCATGAACAACCATTCAGGAACAGTTGGCATTTGCATTCTCTCTGCAGAAATATTAAAGCGTTTGAAATTTTGTTCAGGTCTAAAAATTACAACTTGATCAGTTGCACTTTTATATGCTTTAATACCTTCAAAAATAGATTGTCCATAATGCAATACTGCAGTCGATGGATCTAATTGTAAAGGTTCGAATTTTTTAATGACTGCATTTTTCCATTCACCATCAATATAATCAGCTTCCAACATATAGTTTGTGAAGCTCTTTCCAAAGAAGAAATTTTTAGGATCCAATTGTCTTAATTGGTCCTTTGGCATTTCAATAAATGGGATATTTTGTGCACTCATTTTGATTCGTTTTTTGATGCTAATTCAAGCACAAAGAAACACAAAAAAATAAAGACATACAATTGTTATTTTTTCAATCCAATCAATTCAGTTAATTTTCAGTATCCAAACCTTATGAAAGAAGTTAAAAACATCCTGCCAAATAGCGTATTAGTGAACCTCTACAAAGAAAGCTTAGTATTAGGTAGCGCCCCGGCAAATGTGGATAAAAAAGAAACACTTACCCCTCCTACTGAGTCAGAAAATGCAACAATTGCTGTTGAAACAGGCCCAATCGAACCCATCAAATTCCTTGGTGAACACCAAAAAAAGATCCTTGTTTTAGTGCAAGATTCCAATGCAGTTCACCTAAATGAAAGAGACTTTGATTTGTTAACTTCAATTTTAAATGCATGCAAATTAACGATCGCAGATATTGCATTAATTAACCTTGCAAATAAGAACTTTTCATTGCATCAAATTTTAACGCAAGCACCTTCTGATTTTGTACTCCTATTTGATATCAATCCATTGCAATTAAAAATTAAATTACCTACTAAATTGTACACTCCAATTTTACTTGGAACAACACAATTATTATTTAGTAATAATTTATCCAACATGCAAGGAATCGATCAAGATTCCAAAGTTGAAAAAACAAAATTATGGAATGCACTGAAGTTGATTTTTAAATTATAAACTGTCTATATTTTTTTAAATGCACACACTAATTTTTGCTACAAACAATCGAAATAAAGTTGCCGAAATTCAATCTTTAGTTGGAAGTGATTTTGAAATCATCCCATTAAAAGAAGCAGGAATTGATATTGATATTCCAGAACCACATGATCAATTTGAAGCGAATGCTGCAGAAAAAGCAAGGACTATTTTTAGCATGACTCAGCAAAATTGTTTTAGTGAAGACACCGGCTTAGAGATCGCTGCTTTGGGTGGCGCACCTGGTGTAAAAAGTGCTAGATATGCAGGAGAAAACAGGGATTTTCAAGCCAATATCGACCTTGTTTTAAGCAAAATGCAAGGCATAGACAACAGGACAGCACAGTTTAGAACGGTAATTTGTTTGATTTGGCAAGAAAAAGAATACTATTTTGAAGGGATTTGCAAAGGACATATTTTAACAGACATGCAAGGCGAAAAAGGGTTTGGGTATGATCCTATTTTTGTTCCAGAGGGTGCTACCAAAAGCTTTGCTAGCATGACGATGGAGGAAAAGAATCAATACAGTCATAGACAAAAAGCAGTGACTCAATTGTTCGAATTCTTAAGTACAAAATAATAGGAACCTGGTATAATCCAATCCATCTAATCTTACTAAACTGGTATGAAGCGTGCTATTGTACGAATGGAATAGGGCTATTCCAGATCTCCCAACTCGCATTGGCTTGAATATGCAACATGTCAAGTCCATTTTGGGTAGTTGCACCTTGTGCAGCACCTAGCGCCAGGAATTTAGTTTGTGCAGGATTGTAAACAAGGTCATATAAATGATGCTTTGAAGACATCGCCTCGTAAGGCAAATCTGGGGCATCTTCCACATTGGGATACATCCCAACAGGGCTTGTATTAATGATCAAACTATGCGCCTCAATGATGTCAGGGCTTAAGGATGCATATGTCATACATGCTGCTGATGCTGTTCTTGAGACCAACTGATATGTGATACCCAGCTTTTTCATCACCCACTCTACTGCTGCAGCTGCCCCACCTGTCCCTAAAATCAATGCTTTTTGATGATGCGGTTGTAAGAAAGGCAATAAAGACTGTTCAAATCCAATGACATCGGTATTGTACCCATAGAATGCCCCTTCATATAATCGAATACAATTGCATGCTTGAATAGCTTGCACCACAGTGGATGGATATTGCAGAAAAGGAATGACTTCTTTTTTATAAGGGATGGTTACATTCAATCCTTGTAAAGCAGGATTTTCTTCCCATAAAGACGCAAACATTTGAATGGACTCAATCGGGAAATTTTCATATTGCGCATCCAATATATTTTCTGTCGAAAATTTATTAGCAAAATACCCTTTCGAAAAAGAATGCGATAATGGAAATCCTATTAACCCAAACTGGCGCACTTTATTTATTTAAATATAAATGAAAAGTATCTCCACGTAAACCAATACGCATTGCTTCTAATGGAATAATTTCTGAAGGCGCAATGTTTCCTAGGTTTACATTACATCCAATCAATTCAAGAAAATACAATTGCTGCGCTTTTTGCGGTGCTTCCCAAAGAATTTTTTCTGAAGGGATTTTAGTTAAAATTTCTTGCACCAAACCTTCTCTCACTTCTCCTGAACCTCTATATATACCTACATTTCCGGCTTCTCTAGCTTCGGCAATCACATAAGATGCACCTGCATTTAATTCTGCACCCATTAATTCAATCCATTTGTATGGAGGAATAATATGTGCGGCATCTTTACTACCAACTTCACTAAATACTTTTGCGAACTTTGAAATTTTTTCAATGTATCCGCATTTTTCAGTATGTGGAATTTCAATTGAACCATCACTCACTTCAATCACGTCAATATTGTAATCCTTACACATTGCGATATAATCATCAAACTGATTTCTGATAATAAATGCTTCAAATAAAGTACCACCAAAATATACTGGAATATTATGCTGTTGATACAACTCAATTTTCGCGCGCAAATTTGGCGTTACAAACGAAGTTCCAAATCCCAATTTAATGATATCTGTATGAGGTGCACCAATGCTCAAAAAATTCTCTGCATCTCTTAAACTAAGGCCTTTGTCCATGACCATGGTTAAACCATGTTGTCTTGGTTGTTGTGTTCTCTCTGGGATCTGTGTTAAATTGAAATTCATCATTGTGCTACTATATTTTTGCAAAGATAATTTAAAAAAGCTTAGCTTATTTAAGCTTCTTATATTGACTTATTAATTCCACTACTTTGGCGTCTTGGATGAGTTCTGGATAAAACTTAATGAGTTTATTTAACCATTTGCCAGACTTAGACAATGCCATTTCTAATTGCAATAGCCCCTCTTTACGCTTTTGCATCATAAATAAGATGGCACTTCTATAGTACACAAAAATGACTTTCCCTTGTGTAGACATATAGGCCAATTCTGTTTGCTCTAATGCTGCATCATATTGCTTATTCGAAATAAGACACTTAATATAGCTTTCCCAGCCTGCAATTTGTTTAGGCTTATGCTTTACAACAATGCCAAAATAAGCAGCAGCTTCTTTGTATTCATTTAAATGCATGTAACACTCTCCCATCATGATATAATACTCATTGATATGCTTATTGATTCTAATAGCATGCTCAATTTGTTTTATCGCCATCTGCCATTTAGATTCTAACATATAGGTGGCAGCGATCTTTTGATACAATCTGCTATCCTCTGGATTTAAGTGTACTGCCTTCTTATAATGAAAACGTGCTTGTGCAAAATTTTTCAAACGATGGTAGCAATGTCCTATTGCTTCATAAATTACGTCTTCTGGCCTAGACAACTCAAGTACTTTTTCTAAAGCTTCAATTGCTTCTTTATATTTTCTAATTCTTAAATACGCATCTCCCATATTGCGGTATGCGTAGTCAAATTTTTCATCAATCACAATAGCAAACTGATATGCATCAATTGCTTTCTCATACAATTTGATCCCCTGATACGCGGCAGCCAAATTAAACCATGCCAATGCATTATAAGGTTGTTCATCAATTATTTCCTGATGCAATCTGATACTCTCTTCATTGCGTCCTGTAAAATCTGTCCAAAAACAAATTTTATACAAAGCCTCCTCGTTGGTTGGTTCTTCTTCTAAAATTAATTGTAAGCAGTCAAATACTTTATCAAATGCTTCGTGGTCATCATAAACATCTGCTAGCTCAAAAAGTAATTCTGTTCTTTCTGCTCCTTCAAATAAATGCAATGCTTCTTGCAATAATACAATCGCTTCTTCTGGCTGATCTAATGCCAAAAAAGCATCTGTTTTAAGTATGAACAAATTCATGTCTTTATGATCATACAATGCCGCAGTATTTAACAATTCAAGTGCCTCTGAATATTTTCTGGTAGCTAGTAGTAAGTCTGCTTTCTTGATCATTAAAAGCGAAGAAGATGGGAATTGTGCCAATGCGATATCTGCCGCCTCAATGGCTTCTACAATAGCGTCTTTTTCATCCAAATGAGCAATGATCTTTTCAAAGTCGTCCTCTTCTATATAGGAATGTGCCTTGCCTGTTTTTAAGTTCTGGTAGCGTAAAAGCAGGTCTTGAATATCCCCACTTTCCTCTTCAAATTGATGATTGAACATGGCATCCATTTAAACTTGATTAATAAAGTATTGAAAATCAATAATCTAACCTTTTTCTCTGGCCTTCAATACTATATTAAATGTACGTGTTCAACCTTAATTTTTGCCAAATTATTGTACACAGTAAACTTAATATATAGTTAAAAAAATATTTATGCCAAATTGTTATAATGTTTTAACTTCGTAATAACCGTGCGTACCCTAAGAACCATATTGACTTCTTTTGCGATCTTGACAGCGATATCATCGACTGTTCAAGCATCTACCATTGTAACGGGTACCAGCGACGCTAAAAAAGCATCAGAAAAATACAGTTTAAAGAACTTAAGTAGCTTAAGCCATAAAGCAAGTACTTTTCATGATCTAAAATCTAGTTTGGTGTATAAAGGACTTTCAGTTCACTCCAACATGAATGGCGCAACCAATCAGTCAAATTATCTTAAGTACAATAAAGGTAATATCACTTATGTAATTCCTTATCGTCACAAGGTCATCTTACCAAAGTTCAAGACGCCTAGTCCACAAAATCCTTAATTGATTACTTGGTAGTGCGCTTTGTTGATTTCAAAGACGTTCAATGTAATTGGGCTCAAATCTATTTTTGTTGCTTTGTATAAAATCTGCCCCCCTTTTTGTGTAGTCAATTGATAGCTTAATACTAATCCAGGTATTTCTTTAAACGCTTGCTCATACACTGTTACTGTTGGAATGATGGCAGTGGTATACATTACTTCCATTGAACTGCCATCGGCCCAAGAAAGGATGATGGATTCACAAGGATAATTCAATATCGTATTGGTCGCTTCTTTCTTTTTTGATGCCACTAAACTTGTACTATTTAATGGCGCATATTGAATGTACTGAAGCAATTTATTCAAGCCAATTTCTTTTAGGATGATGGCAGAATCTTCTTGTGTATTAAAGATCAAGGTCTGTACTAATTCAGGGGTCTTCAAGATCGTTTTGCAACCATTCCCCTTAATGTATACTTGCTTTTGACCAATATAGGCTGTATCCCCAGCAATACCAATTTGATGAATATCATAGGTAATCGTACACTCGCCTACTACCTTGGTCTGTGCATTCAATTGAATCACAAAACAACTAAGAAAGCAAACAATTAGGGGGGATAATCGAAGCATAAGAAAGTACATATTAATCTAAAAAGAGACCCAAGCAATACTTAGGTCTCTTTAATTGTAAGAATATTATTTTTTGTTTTTGTCTTTTAGCGCTTGTACTTTTTTCTGCGCTTCCATCATTTGCTCATACTTCTCTTGCCAATTACTTTTTTTCTTTGGCGTTTTTCTTTTGATATCAATATCTGCTAAAATTTTATCATGATTAATGATCAATTTCTGAATCACCAATTGTAATAATAAGGTAACGATATTGGATACAGTATAGTACCATGTCAATGCAGACGGCAAACTATTAAAGATAAACAACAACATGAATGGGAAGATATAAGGCATGTACTTTAATGCAGGATTGTCTTGCGTTGGCGTCATCGACATATTGTAGATAGACGATATGAACGTAGTTAAAACAGCTGTTAAAGTAAACAAGCTAATATGGTTACCAAATCCCATAGGGATACTAAATGGTAAAGTGAAAATAGAATCATAGCTTGATAAGTCATGACTCCATAAGAAGGACTGCCCTCTTAATGCAATATTAGAATTAAAGAAACTATACAATGCAAAGAAGATAGGAATCTGAAGTAATGCAGGAATACAACCACCAAGGGGATTCACTCCAGCTTCTCTGAACAACTTCATTTGCTCCATTGCAAATGCTTGTTGATCATCTCCTGTTTTTTTCTTTATCTCATCTAATTCAGGCTTCAATACTTTCATCTTAGCTGTACTCAAAAAGCTTGTGTACGTTAAAGGTGATGTCACCAAACGAATAAAGATGGTCAATAAGAATACTACCCATCCATAATTTTTAACAAAGCCAGCAAAGAAATCAAATACTGGCATGATGATGTATTTATTAATTGGACGAACGAAAGAATACAAGTCTCTTCCTAAATTCACCATCTTCTCCATTTCTGGCGCCTGTGATTTTAAGATTTGAAAATCGTTAGGGCCATAATATAAAGACAATGGCATTGCTACATTTGATCCTGCAAGTTTTGTTTGGAATTGCGCTTGTAAAGAAGCCAACCCATTGCTGCTATCCGTTTTACGTTGCCAGTCAATTTTACCTGAATTAAACCCGTCTTTATAAATCACTGTAGTAGAGAAAAATTGTTGTACTAAACCAACCCATTGTACTGGCTTTTCAAAAACCTTATTGGTATTACTTGAGATATAATCAAACTCATTGCCTTCTGAAAAACAGATATTAGACATTTGACGCTCATAGGTTGTTGTCTTTTCTTGACCATAAGAATGCACATCCCATAAAACATTCAATTGATTGTTTGTCAATAATTGATCTGCACCATCCATCAGGATCGTCCAATCGACATTGTACTTCCCTTTCGCTAAAGTAAATTGATGCTTAATTGTTTTGCCATTAGGCGCTGTCCAAACATATTCAAGTTTTTGAACGCCATTCGCATCTGTCGAAACATTCGCAATAGGAAATATAACCTGATTAATTTGTAATGTTTGATTATTGCCTGCATTCACAGCATAGGTCAATGAACTACTATCCCCTAATTGCACCAATTCTTTTTTAGCATTGGTGTACTTTTTCAAAGTAACACGTGCAACCTGACCACCTTTGTTGGTCAATTCCACTTTAATTAAATCATTCTCTAAAATGGCAATTTGCTCTTTTAAAGTATCAGCAAGAACTGCAATCGCAGAAGTATCTTTTTTTGTTGAATCAACCAATTGAGCAGTTTTCAATGCAGCTGCTTTTTCAGCAGTCGCCTTCACCATCGAAACTGAATCGTCGAATCTTTTCTTATAGGCTGCTATTTCGTTTTGTTGTTTACTTGTGTACCAGAAGTAAACAAAGAATAAACCTGCTAATAATACAAACCCAATGACCGTATTTTTGTCCGTTTTCATACTTTTAAATTAATCTAAATAGATGCCGCAAAGGTATGTTTTTAAGGTGTATTTAGCACTCAAAGAGGCCTAATTTGGCGCCATTTTGATGCTATTTTAAGCCTTTATTACAGATTCCTACTGTATTTACCCCCTGTATGGTAGAGCAAATTCGTAATATCTCCTAAACTACAATATTTAACGGCCTCCATTAAAACTTCAAAAATGTTTTCGTTTTGAACCGCAGCGGTATGTAACAAACTTAAATAATATGCTGCTTGGTCCTTATGTCTATTTTTAAAATGTGCCAGGTTGCTTATTTGCAATTTCTTTTCGGCTGCTGATGATCTAAATACAGGACGTCGATCATTGCTATTTTGGTCTGCATCATCTATGAATGTATTGACCCCAATAATTGGAATCTCACCATGGTGTTTTCTCGTTTCATACAACATACTCTCTTCTTGAATCTTTGACCTTTGGTACATTCTTTCCATTGCACCTAATACTCCGCCTCTTGCATTGATACGTTCTAATTCTTGTAACACTGCTTCTTCTACCAAGTCTGTTAATTCATTCATTAGGAAGCTACCTTGTTGTGCATTCTCTACTTTAGCGGTACCCAATTCTTTATTGATGATCAATTGAATGGCAAGCGCTCTTCTTACACTCTCTTTAGTAGGCGTTGTGATGGCTTCGTCATAGGCATTCGTGTGTAAACTATTGCATTGGTCATAAATAGCATACAAGGCTTGCAAAGTGGTTCTAATGTCATTGAAATCGATCTCTTGTGCATGCAAACTTCTGCCACTTGTTTGAATATGGTATTTTAATTTTTGAGACCTTGCATTGGCATTGTATTTAAGCTTCATTGTCTGTGCCCAAATTCTTCTAGCCACACGGCCTATCACTGCATATTCAGGATCCATCCCATTGCTGAAGAAGAAACTAAAATTGGGGATAAAATCATCAATTGCTAACCCTCTATTCAAGAAATATTCAATGTAGGTAAACCCATTTGCTAAAGTAAAAGCCAACTGTGTAATTGGATTGGCACCAGCTTCAGCAATATGGTATCCAGAAATAGAAATACTATAAAAGTTTTTCACTTTTTGATGTACAAAATAAGCTTGCACATCACCCATCAATTTTAATGCAAAGTCAATTGAGAAAATGCAAGTGTTTTGTGCTTGATCTTCTTTTAAAATATCTGCTTGCAATGTACCTCTTACATTTTGCAATACTTGATTTCTAATTTGGTTGTACACTTTCGCATCCAAGACCTGATCTCCACTAACGCCCAATAATTTTAATCCCAATCCATTGTGTTCGATAGATTGTTTTTTTAAATCATTGAATCCTGCATAAGTTGGCTTTTCCTTGCCTTTGAAAATTTGATTGATTTTTTTATTGACTGCAGGCCACATTTTTTGGGATGTAATATATTCTTCACAAGCTTGGTCAATTGCGGCGTTAAAAAACATAGCAAGCATAATGGCAGCAGGACCATTGATCGTCATACTCACAGAACTAGTTGGATCATTTAAATTGATACCGGAGTATAACTTTTTAATATCATCCACCGATGCGATATTCACTCCTGCATTACCCACTTTACCAAATACATCCATCCTATTAGAAGGATCTTGTCCGTACAATGTTACACTATCAAAAGCGGTAGATAATCTTGTGGCAGGTTGTCCTTTCGCTAAAAAATGAAAACGTTGATTGGTTTTTTCAGGACCACCTTCCCCAGCGAACATTCTTGTTGGATCTTCTCCGGTTCTTTTAAGATCGAACACTCCAGCTGTATATGGATAATGCCCTGGCACATTTTCTTTTAATTGCCATTCCGCAATATCACCCCAGTCTTTAAAATTAGGCAAATACACTTTTTGCAATGTCAATCCTGATTCAGTTGTAAAACTTAATGGCTGATGTATTTTCTTACCTCTAATTTCATAAACCAAAGATGCTTGTTCGTATGTAGATTTCGTTGACTCCCAAGACTGAATGGACTTTTTAACATCCGGATCTATTGCAGCTACAATCTTGTCTGCTTCTTCTTTTATTGCTGGCAATTTCTTAAGCTTAGGGTTTTGCATCACTTGCTCATAACTATACCACTGTGAAGCCAATTGCTTTTGCGCTGCAATCCAATCTTTATTTTTTCGAATTGTTGCAACAATCTCATTCAAATAATTAAAACGGTTCAGTGGGATGGTAGGCGTCGCTACGATACTTGTATCATAAGCCAAAGGCGAAGCAATTGAATTCCAATTCAATTGGTGGGTTTGATTCACTGTTGATACCAATTGATTAAAAAGTTGCTGCATGCCTGGATCATTAAACTTAGATGCGATGGTACCATAAACAGGCAAGTCATGATGATTGTTGTCAAATAAATGATGCGATCTTGCAAACTGTTTCTTTACATCTCTAATCGCATCCAATCCACCTGATCGATCAAACTTATTAATACCAATCAATTTGGCATAATCAATCATATTGATTTTTTCCAATTGACTAGCTGCACCAAACTCTGGTGTCATAATATAAATAGGCACAGTGACATAATCAACGATCGATGCATCATTTTGGCCTACACCAGCAGTCTCAATGATAATGGCATCATAACCCGCAGCTTTACATAAATAAATGACCTGCTCTAATGAACCAGTGATAGAATGATGATCTGACCTAGTTGCCAAAGAACGCATAAATACATTCGGATGATGAATTGCGTTCATTCTAATTCTATCCCCCAATAATGCACCACCTGTTTTTTTCTTAGTTGGATCTACTGAAACAACTGCAATACTCAATGCAGGATTGGTTTGAATAAAATAATGCACCAAACGATCACAAACAGTAGATTTGCCTGCACCACCTGTACCAGTTAAACCAATAACAGGAATATTTTTAGCGAGTACTTTTTTATCTTTCTTAATTTTTAAAGTGCCGTTTTGTAAAAGAGTAATATCCCTGGCTAATTTTCTAGGATCCACCTTTTTGTCAAACGGTAATTTTGGATACTTTGTATTTTGATTCGACTTCAAAGCGTAATTAGCAAAAGTAATCACTTCGCGAATCATTCCTTCGATCCCTAAAGCGAGACCGTCTTTTGGTAAATATATTTTTGAAATTCCTTTCGCGTGAATGGTCGCAGCTTCAGAAGGCAAGATTGTACCACCTCCTCCACCAACTATTTTAATATGTTGATAGCCTGAATCGTCTAATAATTTTCTGAGATAGGTAAAAAATTCAATATGACCACCTTGATAAGACGTGATTGCAATCAATTGCACATCTTCCTCAATCGCTGCCTCTACAATTTCTTGAGCGGATCGATTGTGACCCAAGTGGATCACTTCTGCACCCTGCTCTTGTAATACACGACGCATGATATTAATAGATGCATCATGCCCATCAAACAAACTTGTGGAAGTAAGAATTCTTATTTTTTGCATACCACAAAACTAACGCATGTTAGCGGTATGACAAAGTCAAAAGTTTACTTTTTAGCGTATGCTTTAGCTGCTGCAATAAAATGTACAAATAAAGGAGCAGGCGCTTCTACTGTACTCTTTAATTCAGGATGGTATTGTACCCCGATAAAGAATGGATGATTTGGTAATTCAACGATTTCTACTAGGCCAGTTGTTGGATTTGTTCCGCTGTTCACCATGCCTTTCTCTTGGAAAGCTTTTAAATATTCGTTGTTGAATTCATAACGATGGCGATGACGCTCGCTAATTAATTCGCTACCATAAATTTTATACGCTAAAGTATCTTTTTGAATCGCACATGGATAAGCACCTAAACGCATTGTGCCACCCTTCATGGTGATTCTTTTTTGCTCTTCCATCATATTGATGACTGGATGTGCCGCATTTGGATCCATCTCTACAGAGTGTGCGTCTGCAAGTCCAACTACATTACGTGCAAATTCAATCACTGCCATCTGCATACCTAAACAAATACCAAAGAATGGCAAATTATTTTCTCGTGCATATTGAACAGCTGTAATTTTTCCTTCAATACCTCTATTACCGAAACCAGGAGCAACAAGCAATCCATCCAAACTTCCCACAAGTTCCTTCACATTATCTTTCGTAATGTCTTCACTGTGCACATTCACCACATTTACTTTTACCTCATTCATTGCACCAGCATGTATAAAGCTTTCCAAAATTGACTTGTAAGCATCTTGCAATTCAATATACTTCCCAATCAATCCAATATTAACCGTTGCTTTAGGATTTTTTAATTTATCTAAAAATGCTTTCCATTTTGTTAATTCCGGTTCTTTGTAATTGGTGATTTTTAATTTTTCGAGTACAATTAAATCTAATTTCTCTTCTAACATTTTCAAAGGAACTTCGTAAATCGTAGAAGCATCAGCCGCTTCAATTACTCTACCTGCTCTTACATTACAGAACAATGCAATCTTTCTTTTAATCTCATCATTCAATGGCTCTTCTGCTCTACAAACAATTACATCTGGATGTACCCCAGCTTCACTTAACATACGCACACTGTGTTGTGTAGGCTTCGTTTTTAATTCTTTCGCTGCTTTTAAATAAGGCACTAAAGTTAAATGCACTACCATCACGTCTTCCTCTGGCAATTCCCATTGTATTTGTCTTACAGTTTCCACAAAAGGTAAACTTTCAATGTCTCCTACTGTTCCACCAATCTCTGTTATGACTACATCAAATTTTCCTTCCTTTCCCAATAACAACATACGGTGTTTGATCTCGTCTGTGATATGCGGTACAACTTGCACCGTCTTACCTAGAAATTCACCCGCTCTTTCTTTATTGATAACAGTTTGATAGATTCTACCTGTCGTCACATTATTTGCTTGAGAAGTAGGCGTATTTAAAAAACGCTCATAGTGCCCTAAATCTAGATCTGTTTCAGCACCATCTTCAGTGACATAACATTCACCATGCTCGTATGGATTTAAAGTACCTGGATCCACATTAATATATGGGTCAAATTTTTGAATCGTTGTAGTGATACCACGCGCTTGTAATAACTTAGCTAGAGAAGCGGCAATAATACCTTTTCCTAGACTACTTGTAACACCACCAGTAACAAAAATATACTTTGCCATAACTTTAAATTCATATAATATTGAAAAAGGAATTCCAGCAATAGTTGCCTATTGAGGACTACCCAATCAATTGGTTTTTAATGTGACCGCCTTGTTTTTTGGAAAATTTCTTAGAGGTCATACAAAAATAAGCTAAAAAACACCGCCTACAAAATGTATAAAACCTCCTAAACAATAAATGTTTATAACTGTTATATAAAAGTGAACATCTTAAATCAAAATAAAATAATTCTATGAAAAAGACCCTTTATACCCTATTTGTACTGCTTTTGACTGCAGGTTTATTGAGCTGGCAATGGAAAAAAACACAGCATCCTGCATTAGATAAAGGCGAAGTCATTGAATGCTTGAACATGGAAACCCAACAAGCTTACCAAATTGAAGCCAGCCAGTCCAAATTTGCTCAAATGCACCTGGCCCCAATCCAAGTTAATCCAGCCAATTTATTAGGAAAAATTGTTCCTTTTAATGCTGCAGACGGTAAAACAGGTCAAGCTTATTTTATCCCGGCAAAAAAGAAATCTGATAAATGGCTGATTGTAATCCAAGAATGGTGGGGCTTAAATGACCATATCAAAATGGAGGCAGATCAATACTTCAAAGACTTAGGGGATGTAAACGTGATGGCGGTGGACATGTATGATGGCAAAATAGCAGCAACACCAGATAGTGCGATGAAATTAATGCGTGGTGCAGATATGAACAGAATGGTCGCATTAATCCAAGGTGCAATTAAACACGCTGGACCAAAAGCATCTATCTATAGCGTGGGCTGGTGTTTTGGTGGCATGTGGAGTTTACAAACTGCTATTTTAGCTGGACCTCAAGCAAAGGGTTCTGTAATGTACTATGGTCGTCCTGAATCCAATATGGACAAATTGAAGTCTATTCAATGTGATATCATTGGCTTCTTTGGCAATTTAGACCAATCCCCTTCTCCTGCAATGGTGAATGATTTTGAAGCCAATATGAAATTAGCGGGTAAAAACTTAACTGCTTACAAATATGAAGCGGGTCACGGTTTCGCTAATCCAAGCAATCCTAGTTTCAATGCTGCTGCTAAAGCAGATTCTTATGCGAAGGCGATTGCTTTCTTGAAGGCACACTAACCCGATGATTTTTGTTTCTCAATAAAAGATAATAGAGAAAATATACTATTCCGTAGCGAGCGTTCGAGCAAAGCGAGCCGTGAGCCTAGGAATAGGTATATTTTCTCTATTTAAAAAATTGTCAAGATAAATTACATATCGTTTTTGATCTTCTTGAAACTTGCTGTGAGTCCTCGAATTAAGGAAGAACTAAATCCTTGATGCTCCATCTCATTTAATCCAGCAATTGTACAGCCCATTGGCGTGGTGACTTTATCTATCTCTTGTTCTGGATGCGTATTCTTAGTTAACAATAAATCTGCAGCGCCCTTTGCAGTTTGTGCTGCGATTAAAGCAGCTTGGGCTGCATTAAATCCAATTTCAATACCTCCTTGGATATTCGCTCTAATAAACCTCAAAGCATAAGCTGTCCCACAAGCACCTAATACCGTTGCGGCATCCATCAATTTTTCGTCAATGACGATTGACTTACCTAATTGATTGAATAAATCAGTTACATATGCGATTTTACCCTGCCCTAATTGATTAGAACAAATACAGGTCATGCTTTCTTGTATTGAAATTGCTGTGTTTGGCATGGCACGAATAATTGGAAATTGATTAGTTACAATGGTCTCCAAATCTTTTATCCATACACCTGTTGCCACACTTATAATTGTATGTTGTGATTCAGATAAGTTTGGCTTTAAAGATTCCAAAATTTCTTTTATTTGAAATGGCTTAACTGCCAATAAAATATACTGTGCATTTTTAATTGCGTTGGTATTGTCTGTGCTAATATGCACCCCTTTATCCGCCAAATGATGAATGGTTGATAGATTTCTTTTTGTAATCGTGATTTGACTTGCTTGTACAAAACCACTTGCGATTAAACCTTCTGCAATTGCAGTACCTAAGTTTCCGCCACCGATGATCGCTATATTATTTTCCATAAGGATGAAGATTAAAATTGATAATTATAATTAGAATGAAAGTTTAATGTATAAGACTAATTAGTATTTATACTATTCCGTAGCGAGCGTTCGAGCTTTGCGAGCCGTGAGCCTAGAGATAGGTATAAATGCTAATTCAAACATTAGAAAAGTGATACTACTAATCAAATAGTGACTAGTGTAAAAACTAATTCTATAAAAGAGAAGTATTAATATCCCTTACCGGGCACTAAATAATTCGCCACATAATCATGCACTCCATCTTCTAAACTTGAAAAAGGCTTAGTGTATCCCGCTGCGCGCAATTTAGCCATATTGGCTTCAGTGAAATATTGGTATTTGTCTCTGATATCCTCGGGCATGTCTACAAATTCAATATTTGGCTCAAGCCCTTGAGCGATAAAAGTATTGGCAGCTAAATCATAGAAAGACCTAGCCTTACCTGTACCTAAATTGTACAGTCCATTCTTTTCCTTTGCCCATTGACCAGCTAACATGGTATGCATCATCCAATCTATTACCGACACTAAATCTTTCACGTAAATAAAATCACGTAATTGTTGTCCATCTTTAAAATCAGGACGGTGACTTCTGAATAATTTCACCAAACCGGATGATTTGATCTGATTAAAAGAATGAAAAATCACACTCGCCATGCGGCCTTTATGCGATTCATTCGGACCATACACATTAAAGAATTTCAAACCAGTCCAACTAGTAGGACAGCTTGTTTGAGCAATCGCCCATTTATCAAATTCATTCTTACTAACCCCATAAGGATTTAAGGGTTCTAATTGATTGATGATTGCATGATTGTCTTCATAGCCATGCTCTCCTGCTCCATATGTCGCTGCAGAAGAAGCATAGATCAATGGGATATTTTTCTGAGTAGCATAGTTCCAAATTGCTTTGGAATATTCCACATTCAATGCCTCATGAATGGCATAATTAAACTCAGTCGTATCTGTTCTTGCGCCTAAATGTACAATTAGGTCTATCTCGTATTGATCTTCTTCCAATTGGGTTAAAAAAGCTTGGCGTTCAATTGCCTTGATATACTTTTTTGATTCCCAATTTTTTCTTTTTGATTCAACGCCAAAGTCATCCACTAGTAATAACTGATCCAATCCCTGTTCATTTAAAAATTGAACAAAAACTGAACCAATAAAACCTGCAGCACCTGTAACAACAATTGTTGGTTGTTTTGACATTGTATCTTTTTAAAAGCGAATTATAATTTTTTTTCTATCGCAGTATCGTATTCATTTTTCCAATTGGTGATTGAACCCCAATTTTCATTATCAACTACAATTTCATTTGCCGTGACTTTTCCAATAGTTGTTGTTGCAATGCCAAATGTATTTGCTAATTTTTCTATTGTAGCAAGCTGATCATTTGCACAAGAAACGACTACTCTACTTTGCGCTTCACCTAACCAATAAGCATCTTTTCTTAAGTCAGTATTATTTGAACTAACATTGAATCCTTTGTGGTTGAAGAAAGCAGACTCTAATAAAGTTACAATCAATCCGCCTTCACTAATATCATGCGCAGATTTAATTGTATTCGATTTAATTAAGCTTGCAACTAATTGTTGTAATTGGAATTCTTCTTCTAAATCAAAAAATGGTGCTGGTGAAAATGCAACACCTTTTAATTTATTTAAATACTCAGATGAACCAATATCGTTTCTTTGTTGACCTAACAATACAATTACATCTCCTTCATTTTTAAAATCCAAAGTCATTCTATTTTTCATATCCTCCACAATTCCAACCATACCAATGGTAGGCGTTGGGAAAACTGGACCATCTGGATTTTGATTATAGAAGCTCACGTTACCACCTGTAACTGGTGTATTGAATTTTCTACAAGCAGCACCCATCCCTTCAACAGATTTCACAAATTGATAGTACACTTCTGGATCATATGGATTACCGAAATTCAAACAGTTCGTTACACCAATTGGTTCTCCACCAGAACAAACAATATTTCTTGCCGCTTCTGCAACTGCAATCATGGCGCCTTTTTCTGGATCAGCAAACACATATTTACTATTACAATCCACTGTCATTGCCAAAGCTTTACCAGTTCCTTTTGCCAATACCACCGCCGCATCACTTGGGGCATTTGTTGAAGTATTTGCAGCACCTACCATGCTATCATATTGTGTATACACCCAACGCTTTGACGCTATATTAGGAAGCTGCACCATCGCTTTAACCGTCTCTTGTAAATTACTTGTATCCGCAACAGTTTGCATATCAAATGCATTTACTTTCGCTAAATATGCTGGCGCACTGTAATCTCTGTTATACACTGGCGCACCACCACCCAAAACCAACTCATAAGCTGGCAATGAAGCTTCAAGTTCACCATGCATATAAAAATTCAATAAGCCATCATCAGTTACTTCACCAATATTGCTACAAGACAAATCCCATTTTTCAAACACGGCTAAAACATCTGCTTCTCTACCTTTCTCCACCACCATCAACATACGTTCTTGACTCTCACTTAAAAGTAATTCCCAAGCTTTCATATTTTGTTGACGCGTTGGCACTTTATCCAAATCAATACGCATACCCACTTGTCCTTTTGCACTCATCTCTGCTGTTGAACAGATGATACCTGCAGCACCCATGTCTTGCATACCAACTACACCACCAGTTTCAATCACTTCTAAACAAGCTTCTAATAATTTCTTTTCTTGGAATGGATCACCCACTTGTACTGCTGGTAATTCTTCTACACTATCCGCAGTAATTTCAGCAGACGCAAAACTTGCACCACCAATTCCATCTTTACCAGTTGCACTACCCACAAAAAATACAGGATTCCCTTTTCCTAATGCAATGGCGCTCACTGTCTTTCCAGCTTTTACAATACCTACACTCATCGCATTTACCAAAGGATTGGTATGATAACATTCTTCAAAATACAATTCACCTCCCACAGTTGGTACACCAAAACAGTTTCCATAATGTCCAATACCATGCACAACACCTGCTAATAATCTTTTTGTCTTTGTATCTTCTAGTTTTCCAAAACGTAAACTGTTTAAAGAAGCGATTGGACGAGCACCCATTGTAAAAATATCTCTTTGAATTCCACCTACTCCAGTAGCTGCACCTTGAAAAGGTTCCAATGCACTTGGATGGTTATGACTTTCAATTTTAAATACTACTCCATAATCATTTCCGATGTCCATTAAGCCCGCATTCTCTTCACCAGCAGCAACCAACATTCTTCCTCCATCACGCGGTAAAGTTTTCAACCATTTGATTGAATTCTTGTAACTACAATGCTCACTCCACATTCCACTAAAAGCACATAGCTCCGTAAAATTTGGGGTACGACCCAGTTTTTGCTTTATACTTTCAAATTCCGCTTCGGTTAATCTTAATTGCTGGGCAGTTTTTACAGTTATTTCCATTGATTTTGGCTTGTGCTTGAATAGATGCTGCGAAGTTACAAAAGGACTGACTTAACTAATAAGGGATTTACCAACATTCAAAAGACATACTGTTAGTAGTTTGAAAATAGATAAATGTGATTATCAATAGTTTGTAAGAGATTTTTGAATTATAAATTATTTTAATATTTGATTTTTATGCACATTTTGATATTTTATGAATATTCTTTGTCAAAAAAATTAAGAAAAGACAATATCTTTGGTCTAATCATTTATATTTAAAATAAATAATATATGTCATTAAGAACCGATGCAGTCAACCATGTAAGCCATTTTAAACCAGATTCACCTGATATCAAGAGCGCAAAAATTACTGGCGTTTTTGGCGAGAGTGTATTTACTATTAAAACAGCTAGAGAATATCTAAGTGATGAAGCTTATAAAAGCTTAGTAACAAGTATCAAAGGCGGTAAAAAAATTGACCGTACAGTTGCTGGACAAATTGCCTCAGGAATGCGTGCTTGGGCAGAAAGCAAAGGTGTTACACACTTCACACACTGGTTCCAACCTTTAACAGGTGCAACCGCAGAAAAGCATGATTCTTTCTTTACATTAAAAGGAGACGGTACTGCTATCGAAGAATTTGATGGCGCTACTTTAATACAACAAGAACCAGATGCATCTTCATTCCCTAACGGAGGATTAAGAGCGACATTTGAAGCAAGAGGTTATACTGCTTGGGATCCTTCTTCTCCCCCATTCATCATTGAAATTGGAAACGGAAAAACTTTATGTATCCCTACCATTTTCATCGCGTACACAGGTGAATCATTGGACTACAAAGCTCCATTGATGAAAGCAGTAGATGCAGTCAACAAAGCAGCTGTAACAGTTTGTAACTACTTTGATAAAAACGTCAATAAAGTGATCCCTACATTAGGTTGGGAACAAGAATATTTTGTAATTGACGAAGCATTAGTCAATGCAAGACCTGACTTAGTACAATGCGGCAGAACTGTATTTGGTTTTACACCTGCGAAAGGACAACAATTAGAAGACCATTATTTTGGTTCAATTCCAGAAAGAGTTTACGCATTCATGCGTGACTTTGAAAATGAATCTTATAAATTAGGTATTCCTTTAAGAACAAGACACAATGAAGTTGCACCTGCTCAGTTTGAGTGTGCTCCAATTTTTGAAGAAGTGAATATTGCGGTGGATCATAACATTTTATTAATGGATGTAATGACGCGTGTTGCTAAAAGACATCGTTTAGTAGTGTTATTACACGAGAAACCATTTGCCGGAATCAACGGTAGTGGTAAGCACAATAACTGGAGCTTAGCAACAGATACTGGAGTGAACTTATTAGCACCTGGTAAAACGCCTAAGACTAACTTGATGTTCTTGACTTTCTTTGTGAACACCATCAAAGCTGTACATGATTACGCAGATATTTTAAGAGCTTCTATCGCTTCTGCATCAAACGATTTCCGTCTAGGCGCAAACGAAGCACCTCCTGCAATTATCTCTGTATTCATTGGTGATTACTTAACAAAAGTGTTGAATGATGTTGAAAGCCGTGTTGGCAATAAGTTTGACGAGCAAGACGAAGCCATCTTAAAATTAGACTTACACAGAAGCATCCCTGAATTGATGATCGATAATACAGATCGTAATAGAACTTCTCCATTTGCATTTACTGGTAATAAGTTCGAATTCCGCGCTGTAGGTTCAACTGCAAACTGTGGACACCCAATGACTGTATTGAATACAATTGTTGCTGATACTTTAACGAAATTTGCAGCAGAAGTAGATGCTTTAATTGAAAAAGGCGACAAGAAAGAAATTGCGATCATGCAAGTGATCCAAAAATACATTGTATCAAGTAAGAAGATCTTATTTGAAGGCGATGGTTATAGCGAAGCTTGGCACAAAGAAGCTGAAAAAAGAGGCTTGCCTAATTTAAAGACTACTCCAGTAGCATTAGATGCGATGGTGACTGATAAAGCGAAGCAATTATTTAAAGACAATGGCATCTACACGCATAGTGAATTAGAAGCTCGTCATGAGATTGAATTAGAAAAGTATATTAAGAAAGTACAAATTGAAGCACGTGTAATGGGTGACTTGGCAACAAATCATATTATCCCTGCATCTATTAAGTATCAAAATGAATTACTTAAAAATGTAAGCTTATTGCGCGAAGCTGCTTTACCAGAAAAATTATACAAAGGCCAATTGACTTTGTTGAAAGACGTAAGCACGCATATCCAACAAGTATATGACAATGTGTACGAAATGGTAGAAGCAAGAAAAGTAGCCAACAATATTGTGGACACAAGAGAAAAAGCAATTGCTTATGAAGCAAAAGTAAAAGCACAATACTTTGACAAGATCCGTTACCATGTTGACAAATTAGAGCAATTGGTAGACGACGAATTATGGACTTTACCTAAGTACAGAGAATTGTTATTCTTAAGATAGTAGAGCTAGTAAATATAGATGGTCCCCCAAAACAAAAGCCTCCAATAATTTGGAGGCTTTTGTTTCATTACGCCTCTTATGATTTTTTCAAAGTACAAATAAAGAAGGGGCTCCTTTACGGGGCCCCTTCTTTATTTTCATTAGAGTGTTTTATTTGTGCTCTTATTTTGCTGCGCAAAGGGCACAAATAAAACTACTTCATCTTAAATGACTCCAAGAATTTAGTAGTGAAATTTCCTTTTCTAAAATCTTCGTTCTGCATCAATTGCAAGTGGAATGGAATGGTTGTTTTCACACCTTCAATTACATACTCACTCAATGCGCGATACATGGTATTGATCGCTTCTTCACGTGTTTGAGCCACAGTGATTAATTTACCAATCATTGAATCGTAGTATGGAGGAATGACATAACCAGCATACACATGACTATCTACACGAACACCATGTCCGCCTGGTGTATGCAATACAGTGATCTTACCTGGTGAAGGTCTAAAATCATTGTAAGGATCTTCGGCATTGATACGACATTCAATAGCATGTAATTGTGGTTCGTAGTTTTTACCAGAAATTTTCTCACCAGCAGCAATTTTAATTTGCTCTTTGATCAAATCATAGCTAACTACTTCTTCCGTAACGCAATGCTCTACTTGAATACGTGTATTCATCTCCATAAAATAGAAATTACGATGCTTGTCCACAAGGAACTCTATCGTACCTACACTTTCATAATTAATTGCAGCTGCGGCTTTAATAGCGGCCTCTCCCATTCTTTGACGCAAATCTGGTGTCATGAATGGAGATGGAGATTCTTCTACTAATTTTTGATGTCTTCTTTGAATTGAACAATCACGCTCACTCAAATGACACACATTACCAAATTGGTCACCAGCAACCTGAATCTCAATATGTCTAGGCTCTTCCACGAATTTCTCCATGTACAAACCATCATTTTTAAAACTAGCTGCAGCTTCCATTTTCGCATCACTAAATGCTTTTTCAATCTCAGACTCATTCCATACCACACGCATTCCCTTTCCACCACCACCTGCTGTTGCCTTGATGATCACAGGATATACAATCTCTTTTGCCAATTTCTTTGCTTCTTCCACACTCTCTAATAAACCTTCTCCTCCTGGAACAACAGGAACACCCGCTTTGATCATTGTTTCTTTAGCAGTGATCTTGTCTCCCATTTTATTAATCATCTCTGGTGTGGGGCCAATGAATTTAATGCCATGGTCTGCACAGATTTGAGCAAATTTTGAATTCTCTGCCAAGAAACCATAACCAGGATGCACTGCATCCGCATTTGTGATTTCACAAGCTGCCATAATATGAGGGATATTCAAATAAGACTCTGCTCCTTTTGGACCACCAATACAAACAGCTTCATCTGCAAATTTTACATGCAAGCTATCCTTATCGGCTGTAGAATAAACGGCTACTGTTTTAATACCCATTTCTCTACATGTTCTTATGATACGCAAAGCGATTTCGCCTCGGTTGGCAATCAATATTTTTTTAAACATCTTTTTAATTTAAGTTAAATAGGTTGGGGAGACCTTATGCAGGTTGCACTAAAAATAAAGGTTGATCAAACTCTACTGGGCTTGCATCTTCAACCAATACTTTTACAATCGTACCTTTTACTTCTGATTCGATTTCATTGAACAACTTCATTGCCTCAATGATACAAACCACTTTACCAGTGCTAACTTCAGTTCCCTCTTCAGCTAATAAAGGTTTATCAGGCGCTGCTCTTCTGTAAAAAGTGCCAATCATTGGACTCTTTATAGTAATTAAATTATCCGCAACTGGGGCAGCGGCAGGAGCTGATGCAACTGGTGCAGCAGCAGGAGCAGCAGCAGGAGCTGATGCATACACTGTTTGTGTTGCTGGCGCAGATGTTACAGTTATTTTATCTTCTTTTTGCTTAATAGTTACTTTACCATCTTTGTCTTCGATGCTAATTTCTCCAATATTGCTTTTGTTTACTACCTTAATTAAATCGT
>ERZ650308.390-NODE-390-length-23595-cov-20.465293_pt1 | contig 23595 bp, 16 predicted proteins | sample MGYA00376244_ERZ650308 | MGnify/ENA primary metagenome ERZ650308 (study PRJEB26733, sample SAMN07839295) | wastewater metagenome | biome: small river; feature: stream; material: water | place: USA: North Carolina | collected 2016-04-26 ... | reverse complement strand
AGAGCATGAAGTCCAAGTATCGTCGTCAAAGAAGAGAAGAAGCTGCTGAAAATGAAAATAACGAACAAAGAGAAGACAACAAATTACAAGTAACGGAATTTGTTACTGTAAGTGAATTGTCTAGTTTGATGGATGTAAGTTTTGCAGACATCATTAGTAAGTGTATGAACTTGGGTATCATGGTTTCAATCAACCAGCGTTTAGATGCCGAGGTGATTGAATTGGTGGCAAGTGAATTTGGATTCGAAGTGGAGTTTGTAGGATTAGAAGATGTAGAAGAAATGGATGAGGAAGAAGAAGCAGAAGATCAAGCGAATTTAGTAGAGCGTCCTCCAATTGTAACCATCATGGGTCACGTGGATCACGGTAAAACATCTTTATTGGATTATATCCGTAACGCGAATGTGGTTGCAGGTGAGGCCGGTGGTATCACACAACATATTGGTGCATACGAAGTGACTTTGCCGAATGGTAAAGCAATTACTTTCTTGGATACGCCTGGTCACGAAGCCTTTACGGCGATGCGTGCGCGTGGTGCGAAAGTAACTGATATTGCGATTATCGTTGTTGCTGCGGATGATGCGGTGATGCCTCAAACGAAAGAGGCAATTAGTCACTCTCAAGCTGCAAGTGTTCCAATGATTTTTGCTGTCAACAAGATTGATAAAGATGGCGCGAATCCTCAAAAAATTTACGAGCAGTTATCTCAAATGAATATCTTAGTAGAAGCTTGGGGTGGTAAATTCCAAAACCAAGAATTATCTGCTAAGCAAGGATTAAATGTAGACGCTTTATTGGAAAAGGTATTATTAGAGTCTGAAATTTTAGATTTAAAAGCCAATCCAAATAGAGAAGCAACAGGTACAATTATTGAAGCCTCTTTAGATAAAGGTCGTGGATATGTTGCCACAATTCTTGTACAGAACGGAACGTTACGTCAAGGGGACTTGATTTTGTCTGGTCAGTTTTATGGCCGTGTGAAAGCGATGTTCAACGAACGTAATCAACGTATCGAAGTGGCACCGCCATCCACACCAGTGGTTATATTAGGTTTGAATGGTGCACCACAAGCGGGTGAGAAATTCAAAGTGTATGATGACGAAGCGGAAGCAAAAGAATTAGCAACTAAACGTGCTCAATTATTAAGAGAGCAAGGTTTAAGAACTAGAAAACATATTACATTAGACGAGATTGGTCGTCGTTTGGCTTTAGGTAACTTTAAAGAATTAAACATCATCATCAAGGGTGACGTGGATGGTTCTGTAGAAGCCTTAAGTGATTCATTACAAAAATTATCTACCGAAGAGATTGCTATTAGAGTGGTCTTGAAAGGTGTAGGTCAGATTTCTGAATCTGATGTATTGCTTTCTGCTGCATCTGATGCCATCATTATTGGTTTCAACGTTCGTCCGAGTATGCAAGCAAGTCGCTTAGCAGAAACAGAAGGTGTGGAAATCAAAATGTACTCTATCATTTACAACGCGATTGATGAAATCAAGAGCGCGATGGAAGGTATGTTGGAGCCAAAAATCCAAGAGAAGATTGTTGCCAACGTAGAAGTAAGAGAAGTCTACAAATTTGACAAAGCAACTGTTGCTGGATGTTATGTATTAGATGGGAAGTTGAGTAGAAATAGTAAAATACGTATTATCCGTGATGGTATCGTTGAATTCCCAAGAGGAGAAGGTCAAGCCGCTGAATTAGGTAGTTTGAAGCGTTTCAAAGATGACGTTAAAGAAGTCGTTTCTAACATGGAATGTGGTTTAACAATTAAAAACTTTGCCGACTTAAAGCCAGGTGATATTGTAGAAGCATTTGAGGAAGAAGAAGTAAAACGTACTTTATAAAAATATTAAGATTTGATAGTTGGGGCATTGCCCCGGCTATCGGAACTTAGCCCCTTAATTCATATTTGATGAAAATAGTTCGTATTGTATTCGCCCTAGGATTAATAGCCGTTGCTAGTTCTGCAACTGCACAAATCAAAAAAGTTTTAGCAGATAAAATTGTTGCTACAGTTGGCGACAAATATATTTTGCGTTCAGATGTCGACAATGCTATAGCAGATTACAAAAGACAATCTCAGGGTCAAGAAAATATCGAATTGCCAACAGCCTGCCAGGTCATTGAAGGTCAATTGATTCGTAAGGCCTTAGTCCTACAAGCCGAAAAAGATTCTATTTTAATTACAGAAGAAGAAATTGAAAATGCCATTGATGGCCGTATTCGAAATTTCATCCAACAATTTGGATCTAAGGAAGTCTTAGAAGAAGTTGCAGGACGATCTGTGTTTCAATTAAAAGATGACTTTAGACTTTTAATCAAGGAACAACGTTTAGCGGAAGAGATGCAGAATAAGATCGTTGATAAAGTCAAGATTACTCCTAATGAGGTAAAAGCATTTTATGCAAAAATCCCAGTAGATAGTTTGCCTTTATATGAAAGTGAAGTACAGATCTCAGAAATTATCATGCATCCTAAAGCGAATCGTGATATCGAAGAATATGTGATTCAGCAGATGTTGGAATATCGTAAGCAAGTAGAGGGCGGCGTGAATAAATTTGATCAATTGGTGAAATTATATTCTGAAGATCCAAGTGCAAAAGAAAACCTAGGTCAATTTAGTTTAAATAGAAACGTAAGAGAATTCGATCCAGCATTCATGGCTGCCTCTTTTAGATTAAAAGAAGGACAGATCTCTGCGCCAGTAAAATCAAAATTTGGCTATCATATCATCCAATTGATTTCTAGATCTGGGGATGAAGCGGTAGTAAAGCATATCTTAAGAATTCCGCCAATCACAAATGACGAAATCAATGAGACAAAAAAGTTATTAGATAGCGTTAGAAAGGAAATATTAGCAGGCAAGACAAGCTTTGGAGAAGCAGTGAATAAATTTAGTGACGACGAGTCTAGCAAGTTTAGCGGCGGAGCAGTCACTGGACGTGATGGATCTACTTATATCAATTTTGACCAATTGGATAAAGAAATGGTGGTGTTAATTCAGAACATGAAGCCAGGTGATATTTCTGCCCCTCAATTGTATGTGGATGATCGTGGTAGAAAGACAGTGCGCATTGTTTATTATAAAGAAAGAACTGCACCTCACAAGGAGAATTTAAAAGAAGATTATAACCGCGTTTCAGTAAGAGCATTGGAAGAGAAAAAAGCTAAAGTATTAGAGTCTTGGTTTAAAGAAAGAGTACCCAATTACTATGTATTTATAGATAACGATTTTCAAGCTTGTAAAGAATTAACAGATTGGACAAAAGTGGCTAATGCAATAGTAAAGGAAAAAACATACTAGAAACTTCATCATGAGCGACGAGATCAAACACGAGTGTGGCTTAGCATTCATTAGGTTAAGAAAACCTTTATCCTACTATCTACAAAATAGGGGATCAGTGACCTACGGACTTAATAAGTTGTACCTCTTGATGGAGAAGCAACACAATCGTGGACAAGATGGCGCAGGGATTGCAACTGTTAAACTAGATATAGAAGCAGGCAATCCTTTTTTATATCGATTAAGAAGTAGTGCACAGCAGCCCATTGCTGATTTGTTTTATAAAGTGGGTCAAGAAATCCAAGAATTAGAAAAGTTCCAACCAGATATTACCAAGCACCCAGGTTTAATGAAAGGTCATTTGCCATTTATGGGTGAATTGTTATTGGGCCATTTAAGATATGGTACTCAGGGTAAAAACAATGTTGAGTTTTGTCATCCATTTATCAAGAAGAATTTAGTCCCAGGTAAAAATCTTGCCTTAGCTGGCAATTTCAATCTGGTGAACACAGACGAATTATTTAAAAAAATTCAACATGAGCCAGGTCCTTTTGAAAAACAAAGCGACTTAGCTGCGATGATGGAAGTCATCCATCATTTTTTAGTAAAAGAAGAAACTAAGAATCCCAATAGCCCCAATATTACAGAAGTTTTAAAGCAAGCCGTGCCATTGTTTGACGGTGGTTTTACAATTGGAGGATTGGTAGGGAATGGATATAGTTTTATTATGCGTGACGCACACGGTATTCGTCCTGCTTATTATTATATCGACGGAGAAGTGATTGTAGCAGCAAGTGAGAGAGCTGCAATACGTACCACCTTTAATGTGGGTGAAAACGAAGTGCATGAGTTGATGCCTGGCAATGCCTTGATTGTGGATGACAAAGGAGGATATACTATTGAACAAATCATTGAGCCCAAAGAGAGAAGAGCATGTTCTTTCGAACGCATTTATTTTTCTAGAGGTGGGGATGAGAAAATTTATAGAGAACGTATTGCACTTGGACATTATTTAAGTAGAATTGTTTTAGATAGAATCGAGAAAGATTTAAAAAATACTATTTTCTCGTATATCCCCAATACAGCCGAGGTTGCTTTTTATGGTTTAGTAAAAGGCATGGAAGAATACTTGAACGCCATTAAGGTAGAGCGTATTTTAAGTTGGGGTAAAGAGGTGGATGCGGATAAATTAGGAGAAATGGTGAATCGAAAAATTCGCCAAGAAAAAATTGCCATCAAGGATGTAAAGCTAAGAACCTTTATTACAGAAGATGCCAATCGCAATGAGATGGTACAGCATGTGTATGATATCACTTATGGTACCGTCCGCAAAAATGAAGATAGTTTAGTTGTGATTGATGACAGTATTGTAAGAGGTACTACATTGAAAGAAAGTATCATTAGAATGTTATCAAGATTGTCACCTAAAAAAATTATCGTTGTTTCATCTGCACCTCAAATTAGATATCCAGACTGTTATGGCATTGACATGAGTAAAATGGGTGACTTTATTGCTTTCAAAGCGGCTATTGCGTTGTTAAAAGAGAGAGGCATGGAGCAGGTAATGGATGACGTATATCAAAAAATCAAAACGCTTGAAGCGAATAATGAATTACATACAGAAAATGTGGTGCGTGAATTATACAAGCCTTTTACTACTGAAGAAATTTCAGATAAAATTGCACAGTTAATCACGCCTGATAATATTCAAATTCCGGTTGAAGTGATTTATCAAACGATCGAAGGATTGCATGCATGTTGTCCTACCAACACGGGTGACTGGTATTTTACGGGTAATTACCCAACACCAGGTGGCAATAAGGTGTGCAACAAAGCCTACACCAATTATATCGAAGGAAATAACCAAAGAGGATATTAATAAAAAAGGCGCTAAAAGCGCCTTTTTTATTAATAGGGTATTCAATTTACAATCGATAGCAAATAGCATTGATGTTCATGCCTGCACCAACTGACGCAAAAATGACTACATCTCCTTTTTCTAATTCGTGCTCTGGATACTTGCCTTTATGCACTAAGTCATATAGTGTTGGGATAGTTGCTACAGAACTATTTCCTAACTCGTGAATACTCATTGGCATAATATCTGCTGGAATATCTTTTATATCATATAATTTATACAAAGCTTTAATGAATCCTTCATCCATTTTTTCATTGGCTTGATGCAGAAAGAATTTCTTCACCTCTTTGATATCAACTCCGGCTTTTTCGATACAAGCTTTCATGGCAATCGGCACATTCTTAATGGCATATTCATATACCTTTCGCCCTTTCATTTTAATATACCTTGTTGCATCATCTGCTTCTGGGTGGTATGATTTACCTAAGTATAAAAAATAAGCTTCATCATTACAATGACTTTGCACACTAAAGGATAAAATACCCTGATTAGGATCTTCGCTATGTTCTAAAATACAGGCTCCTGCGCCATCACTAAAAATCATACTGTCTCTATCATGTGGATCTACTACTCTGCTTAATGTTTCAGCACCAATCACTAAACATTTTTTTGCCATGCCAGATTTAATAAAAGAATCTGCTTGAATCACTCCTTGTATCCATCCAGGACAACCAAATAATAGATCATAAGCCACACAGCTTGGATTGACGATACCTAAATTATGTTTCACCCTCGAAGCGATTGCAGGAATGGCATCTGATTGTATTGTTCCAGATTGAACGTCTCCGAAATTATGGGCTACTATGATTTGGTCGATTGTTTCTGGATCTATGCCTGCATCTTCAATTGCTAATTTAGCGGCTGCCGTGGCTAAGTCAGAAGTATTGACCTGCACGTCGGCATACCTTCTTTCCATGATGCCGGTGATGCCTTTAAATTTTTCAACAATTTCTTCGTTGGGGGTCTTGATGCGTTCATTTAGTTCATCATAAAAGGTATTCGCTACAAAATCCTTATTGGATTTGATAATATGCGGTATAATACTACCTGTGCCACTTATAATCGTTGCCATAGAGGGGGTCTTTTTGTTTTTAAGCAATCACCTAACCACTCTAAGATAGGCAATTTAGATATATTTATCGCCTTTGTTTCTTTTTACTTCTGCAACATATTCTTTAATGGATTGCTCTTTGTCCTTGCTGCAAATCAATAAAACATCTTTTGTATCAACGACTATAAAGTCATCTAGTCCTTGCACGACAACCAATTTATCTTTAGGCGAATTGATCATACATTTAGTAGCATCGATAACAATCACATTATCAGAAGCAACCGCATTACCTAAATAATCTTTTTCCATATTCTCGTAAGCACTATTCCATGTACCTAAGTCACTCCATCCAAATGAAGCGGGCATAACGTATACGTTGTTGGCCTTCTCCATAATCGCTATGTCTATTGAAATATTGGTGCACTGTGGATAGATTCTTTGAATAGCCTGAATTTCCTCTGGAGTATTGAAATGTACTTTTTCTTGATCAAACAACTCATACATTTCTGGCTGATACTTTTCAAAGGCAGCTAAGATTGAACTGGCCTTCCAAGCAAAGATGCCCGCGTTCCATAAAAAATCCCCACTTTCTAAAAACGACTTTGCAATTTCTAAATCTGGTTTCTCGGTAAACGTTTTTACTTTGTAAACACCTTTAGTAACTTCTAGTCCTTCGTATTGTATATAACCATATCCTGTGTTAGGATGTGTCGGTTGAATGCCTAATGTAACCAATGCTTTAATGTGCTCTACGAAATCCAATGCTTGTAATGCAATGTCTTGAAAGCGATCTTCTTCTAAAATTAAATGATCACTTGGTGCAACGATGAATCTAGCATCAGGATTGATCTGTGCCAATTTAAAGGAAATATAGGCAATACAAGGAGCTGTATTCTTTTTGCTCGGCTCTGCTAAAATATTTTCAATAGGCAATTGGGGCAATTGCGTTTTTACAATATCAACGTATTCGTCGGATGTGACTATATATATATTTTCTGCAGGAATAAATTTTGCGTAACGTTCATAAGTCCATTGCACCAATGTCTTACCAGTATTCAATACATCCAAAAACTGTTTAGGGTAAGCCGTTCTACTCATAGGCCAAAAACGACTTCCAATTCCTCCAGCCATGATGGCTACATAGTGATTTTTGTTTTGCATAAAAATATTTTATAAAATCCCTTCTTTCATTAAATCATGCATATGTATCATGCCCATATATTGTCCATGCTCTGCAACAATCAATTGACTGATATCATGCGTTTTCATTAAATCAAATGCTTCAATCGCTAGTGTATTGGGGGAAATCGTAATGGGCTTCTTATGAAATATATCTGCCGCCTTAAGATCTTGTATACTATTGTGTTGTTCTAACATACGGCGAATATCGCCATCTGTAATCATACCAACTATCGCTTCTGCATCATCTAATACAGCTGTCGCGCCCATTCTACTTTTAGAAATGGCTATAATCACTTCTTTAATACTCGTGGTAGGTTTTACGCTGGGTTGTGCATTGTGTTTTGCTACGGAACCTGTTGTCAAGGTTAATCTTTTACCAAGATTGCCACCAGGGTGGAATTTCGCAAAATCATTGGACTTGAATCCTCTCAATTCCATAAATGCGATCGCCATCAAATCACCCATCACCATTTGTGCTGTGGTAGATGAGGTAGGCGCTAAATTATTGATACATGCTTCTTGATCAACAGTGGTATTCACCACCAATTGGGTTGCCTTACCTAAATAACTGTCCAAATTGCCTACCATCGCAATTAATGGGTTGCCAAAATGTGCAATTAAATCTACTAACATTTTAATCTCCGGACTTTCTCCACTCTTACTAATAATCATCACCACATCTTCTGGTCCAATCATCCCCGAATCTCCATGAATGGCATCTGCTGCATGAAGGTAAATGGCAGGTGTTCCAGTGGAGTTACAGGTAGCTACAATTTTTTGAGCGATGATGGCACTTTTGCCAATTCCACTTACAATAAAGCGTCCTTTAGATTGAATGACAGCTTGAACAGCCGCAACAAATTGATCGTCAATATACTTTTCTAATCCTGCTACCGCTTTTGCTTCAATTTGTAAGGCGTTTTTGGCAATGGATTTGATCTCGGATGACATAGGCATAATATAGGTGCAGCAAAGGTAATACTTCATTAACTTTGTCCTCCATTTTTAATCCATCCTTTGATAAATGGTTTATTTAAAAAATTATGCGTTTGAATGAACTTTTGTTCAACAAAATGCGTTAACTTAAATAGATAAACAGACAATAAACGGTTGATTTCAAGCTTATTACGATGCCCACGACTAAAAAAACGACTAAAAAGACTTCAGCGCCTCAAAACAAGGACTTAGTGGCTGCTTTGGAGCAATATTTCGGATTCTCTCAATTTAAGGGCACTCAGGAACAAGCTATCTTATCCTTATTGAGCGGCAGGGACACTTTTGTCATTATGCCTACGGGCGGGGGAAAGAGCTTATGCTATCAATTGCCAGCCATGATGTTAGAAGGTTGCGCCATTGTGGTTTCCCCGTTGATTGCTTTAATGAAAAACCAGGTGGATTTAGTTAGAGGATATAGTGAGCATGATGAAGTAGCCCATTTTTTAAATTCTTCTTTAAACAAAGGACAAGTAAAAGCGGTCAAGGAGGATCTTTTAAGTGGCAAGACAAAATTATTGTATGTGGCACCTGAGACCTTGACGAAACAAGAGAACCTTGATTTCTTTAGTGATTTGAAAGTGTCTTTTTTTGCGGTAGATGAAGCGCATTGTATTTCGGAGTGGGGACATGACTTTAGACCGGAGTACCGTCGTTTAAAAGAGATGATGGAAGAGATCAATTCTTCAGCGCCAATTATTGCTTTAACGGCTACGGCTACGCCAAAAGTGCAAAGTGATATTGTTAAAAATTTGTCCCTTAATAATCCAGAAATTTTAATCTCTTCTTTCAATAGAGAGAATTTGTATTATGAAGTGCAACCAAAGATCAAGAAAGAACAGACCGTTAAAAGCATTGTAAAATATATTACAAAGCATAAAAAGAAAAGCGGTATCATTTATACGCTGAACCGAAAAACTACAGAAGAGCTTGCTGATCTTTTAAAAGCGAATAATATCAAGGCGGTTGCGTACCATGCAGGCTTGGATCAAAAATTAAGAGCAGAAAGACAGGATCAATTTTTGAATGAAGATGTTCAAGTGATTGTAGCTACGATTGCATTTGGTATGGGTATCGACAAGCCAGATATCCGCTTTGTGATTCATTATAATATTCCAAAATCAATTGAAAATTATTATCAGGAAACCGGAAGAGCCGGCAGAGATGGCTTAGAAGGGAATTGTATTTTATATTATTCACAAAAAGACGTTTCTAAATTAGAACATTTTTTAAGAGACAAGCCTTTGAGTGAAAGAGAAGTGGGTGCTCAATTAATCGACGAAACAGTGGCTTTCGCGGAAAGCGGTGTTTGTAGAAGAAGAAGTTTATTGCATTATTTTGGTGAAACTTGGCCAGATAAAAATTGCGGCAAATGTGACAACTGTTTACATCCTAAGGAAAAATTTGAAGCAAAATCCGAGTTGGTACAGCTTTTACAAACCATACAGGCTTTGGATGAAAGATTCGTTGCACATTATGTAGTGCAAATTATTACCGGACATTTTACACCACAAATTGGTTTGTATCGTCATGAAAAATTACCGGTTTTTGGTATCGGCAAATCTCATGATGAATTGTTTTGGAATAGCTTAATTCGCCAGGCAATGTTGGAGGAAGTGATAGAAAAAGATATCGAAGAATATGGCTTATTGAAATTGACAACCAAGGGGCAGAAGTTTTTGAAGAAGCCAAGCTCGTTTTTGGTGGTTTTGCAGAATGTTTTTGCAGCTGAATTAGGTGATGATGAAGAAAGTGAAGTGGCAGAAGATGCAGTTACTACAGACGATCGTTTATTTGAATTATTGAAAGATTTGCGTCAAGTAGTTGCTAAGAAGATCGGGTTGCCACCCTTTGTGATTTTCTTAGAGACTTCTTTACAGGATATGGCTACCTTGTATCCAACCTCATTCACTGAAATGGAACGTTGTCAGGGGGTTAGTAAGGGCAAGGCGGTCAAATACGGCAAGCCTTTTATTGAACTCATTGAGCAATATGTAACTGAACATAATATTGAAAAGCCCGATGACTTTGTCATGAAGTCAGTCGCTAACAAATCAAGTAATAAAATCTATATCATTCAAAATGTAGATAAGAAAATTCCTTTGGAAACGATTGCAAAAAACAAAGACTTAAGATTGGATAGTCTTTTAGAGGAAATGGAAACCATTGCAGCTAGCGGTACAAAACTGAATTTAGATTATGCGATAGACGAATGGTTAGACGAATACGATCAAGAAGAAATTTTAGAATATTTTAAAAGCTGCGAAACATCTTCTTTGCAAATTGCCCAACAAGAGCTTAGTGAAAATGATTACAGTTGGGAGCAACTAAAAATCATGCGCATTAAATTCTTAAGCGTTGTAGGAAATTAATTTTAATTAGTTACTCTTAGTCGAAGATTGATTTAAAAAGTGCAAAGCTCTTTCCGATGCATTTTTACGAACACTTAAGTAGTATAAATTGTAATCTGCAATATGGTAGTTATTGGTATTGAATAAAAAATTACCAAAGAATTTAGGCTTTGGTGTCCATAATATCCCTTGATGATTGATTGCAGCAGCTACTTTTGGAATAACTTTTTTAAAATTATACAATACAGCACCTTGATTTGCTTCTCTTCCAACTGCGGGTTGATTGCTATCCCAAGTGAGCGGATTGGTCACTATTGAATTGAATTTTTCTATTTGTACGAATGGAGGTACATAACCTTCTTTAAATGTGCGCCAAGCACAGATACATCCTGTTTCAGTTGGAGTGGTACAAGATTTTAAATTTGTAAATTCTGCTGGGTCAATTGCCATCCCTACGATATAAGCGGACACCAATTGCTTAGATAATTCTTTTCCGTCAAAATATTCTTTCAGCAATCGCTTTGCATGGGTACTTCCTTGACTATGAGAGGCGATGATGATTGGCTTTCCTTGATTGTAATTGGTTAAATAAAAATCAAAGGCTTTTTTTACGTCCTGATAGGCTAGTTCAAATGCAGCCAATGCATGTAAAGTATCCACTTTGTTTTTTGGGTAATAGCTGCTAATATGCGCTTGTCGATACCTAGGGGCATAAATAGGTCCTACTTCATTAAAAATACTTGCTTGGCTTAATATAGTAGAATAATCGGTTTTGATATTCAATGCAATATCTTTTAAAGATGCAGACCAGCCATTTGGCAAACTAGGGTCTAAATAAGTGGTTGGATGTATGAAAAACACATCCGCTAAATATTTGGGACTAAAAGATTTCAAGATGCTTGCCGGTACACTATCAGATGGGTCTGCTTTAAGGGGATGTGCTGCCCAGTTCTTAAGCTGACTATAATCAGGTTGCTCTTCCCAGTCTATCGCAGAATACGCTGGTTGATAGGTTTTATAATTGCTTTGGGCACATCCGCCAAGCAACATAACGATTGAAAGTAGTCCAATGATTCTCATAGTACAAAGGTATCAATTTATAAATTCGGCTAATTATATTGAGCAGGATAATTTAACTAAGGATGCAAATAAATTATTTTAATTTTACACAAAGCATTCTGATTGCACTTATTAAGACATATACCCTTTTTAAAAGCTGTTTTTCATCATAGCATTACCGCTTTTGGTGGCCCTCAGGTACATCTCGGCTTGCTTCAGCACCGTTTTGTAGAACAAAGGAAGGATCTGACTGCTGAGGAGTTGATGGAATACAATGCTTTTTGTCAATTGTTGCCAGGGGCTTCCTCCACGCAAACCATTGTTTTGATTGCTTTTAAAAGGGGTGGTTTCCCATTGGCATTAATTACTTTGTTCATTTGGATTTTGCCTGCCACAAGTTTCATGGCTAGCTTGGCGATTGCTTATACACAATTTGATTTACAGCCAGTTTTGAAAACCTTGCATTTATTGCAACCCATGGTCATAGGGTTTATCGCTAGCGCCACCTACCTTTTGTATAAAAAAGCAATCCGTAATACCATCACGCTTTTTGTATTTGTATTTGCATCTATCCTGACAGTCATAGGCTTTAAAACGCCTTGGACTATTCCAGTTGTGATTGTTTTAGCAGGCATTGTCACCAATTTTAGCAATAAGAGAATTCCGGATCAAGGCGCTGCTCCTAAAAAAATTAAATGGGTTCATTTGCACCTTTTTATTTTATTTTTTTTGGCTGCTGGTTTTTTATCAGAACAAGCAACACGTCAAAATTGGGAACAACGTAAAGTGTATAATTTATTTGAAAATAATTATCGATTTGGAAGTTTTGTATTTGGCGGCGGGGATGTCTTAATTCCAATGATGTATGAGCAGTATGTGACACGTCCAAACACAGAACGTGTCAAAGAGAGCAAACGCGATGTCCTTAAAATTAATAGTGCTGCTTTTCTGACAGGCTCGGGAATTGTGAGAGCCATCCCTGGCCCTATCTTTTCTATTGCAAGCTTTACAGGCGCGCTGGCATTGGAAGAAAAAGGAATTGGAGGGCAAATTGTTGGCGCTGTGGTAGCTAGTATTGGGGTTTTCCTGCCTAGCTTTTTAATTGTTTTATTCTTTTTTCCTATCTGGCAAAAACTAAAAAAGTATGCTTTGTTTTACCGATCACTAGAAGGTATCTATGCAGCAGTGGTGGGCATTATGCTAGGAGCAACCCTATATTTATTGAAAGATATTTTATTTGATTTTGGCAACCTGAGTGCAATGAATATAGGCATCTACTTATTTGTAGTTTGTACTACCGCGATATTACTAGTTCGTTATAAAGTTGCCCCACAGTGGGTTGTTTTAGGTACCATTCTTTTAGGGGCTTTGTTAAGCATTTGGCCAACCATATTTTAACACAATAAAAGGCTTGAATTGTTTATTTTTACAGCCATTCATGAAGCATAGCCTACTCTTGTTTTTTTTATTGACTTGTATCTCCTTTTCCTCGGTCAAGGCTCAGATGCGTACTATTAGCGGCGTGGTCTATGACATCTCTGGGAGAAGACCTATTGAAGCCGTGATGGTGTATAGCAAGAATGGAAGCACACAAACTGATTCTTTGGGCAGATATTTAATTACACTTCAGGCTAAAGACTCCTTAACTTTTTCTTTGTTTGGGAAAAACACCCAAAAATTTAGCATTGACGAAATTGAAGATCCAAGTAATTTCAATATCATGATTCATGTGACTGGAGTGGATCTGCCAGAAGTCACAGTGCGCAATAGTTATTATAGATATGATTCAATTCAGAACAGGATGGATTATGCTAAATACTTTAATTACGAACCTCCAGGCTTAAAACTGAGCAACCAACAAAACTTTTTTGGGAATGGAGGCGTTACTATTGGATTTGACGTGAATGAGATCATTAATATGTTTAGGTTTAAGCGAAACAGAAATCTCCAATTTTTGCAAAACAGGCTATTGAGTCAGGAGCAAGAAAAATATATCAATTACCGTTTTACGAAGCGCTTTGTCCAAAAATTGACAAAATTAGATGGCATAAGGCTGGATTTATTTATGGACTATTGCAAGCCAGCTTATCCAACCCTAGCCTTATTGAACGACCTTGAGTTGGGCTATTATATTCAACAGAAACTAATCCAATTTAACCAGGGTCGATAATTCAACCATTCATCTATTTTCTTGCTTAAAACATGGCATTTTAGCTATCTTTAAGCACTAAAATAAGATCAATTTGAGAAAGCTACACAATTTTGCCTTCATCCTCGTTCTAGGATTGTTTGCATGTAAGGACAAGACAAAGCCAACAGATAAATTCAATGCAAGTGCACCAGTTTCTGTAGATATTGCTATTGCTTCTGCGCAAGTAGTAGACAAAGTCATTGAAGTGAATGGATCTGTTGTGGCAAGTGAGTTCGTAGATATTCGACCTGAAACCAATGGTCGAATTGTTTTTTTACAAATTCCTGAAGGGAAGATGGTTGCCGCAGGTACTGTACTGGCGAAATTAAATGATGCTGATTTGCAAGCGCAATTGCAAAAAATTAAAGTGCAATTAGAATTAGCCAATATCAATGAACAAAGAAATAAAAAACTAGTTCAAGCAAAAGGGATCAATCAAAGTGATTATGATATCAGTTTGCAACAAGTCAATAGTTTAAAAGCCGATATGGCATATACGCAATCATTAATTGACAAAACGGTTATCAAGGCGCCTTTTGCTGGTCAAATGGGATTGAAGCAAGTTAGTTTAGGGGCTTTCATAAGCACTGCAACGACCATTGCTACCTTGCAAAAAGTAGACCAATTAAAAGTAGATTTTACATTACCAGAAGTATACCAAAATTACATCAAGGTAGGTAAGAAAGTGACTGTTGAAAGCATTGCAAATCCTGGAGTTAAAATGTCTGCAACAATTGCTGCCATTGAGCCACAGATCATTGCCACTACAAGAAACATTAAAGTGCGTGCTAATTTACAAGGCAAGTTGATTCCTGGCGCTTATACCAAAGTATTCCTTGGTGAAAATCAGCAGAAGCCAAGTATTTTGGTTCCTTCGAACGTCATCATTCCTGATTCAAAAGTGAAGCAATTGGTAGTCGTTAAAGATGGTAAAGCAAAATTCATCAATGTGGAGACAGGGTATCGTACTGCTTCTGCAGTTGAAATCACATCTGGTGTGCAAGTAGGCGATAGCTTAGTTGTTGCAGGGATGTTATTTGTAAGAGATGGAAGTGATTTAAAAATAGGGAAGACATTACCACTTGCTGATATCATCAAGTAGGCTCACAATTAATACATTATTTAGATGAATATATCTGAACTCTCGTTAAAACGTCCAGTGCTAGCCACTGTGATGAATATCGCGATCATTATTTTTGGCTTGGTAGGTTATTCTTTCTTGGCTTTAAGAGAATATCCTGCGATTGACCCGCCAATTGTATCTGTACAAACTTCTTATACTGGCGCCAACTCTGAAGTCATTCAAAGTCAAATCACAGAGCCATTAGAGAAAGCGATTAATGGTATTCCTGGAATTCGCACCATCAATTCTTCAAGTTCAGTTGGAAATTCCAATATCACAGTCGAATTCAACTTAGGTGTGAATTTAGAAACTGCTGCGAATGATGTAAGAGATAAAGTGGCACAAGCTGTAAGAAGCTTGCCAGAAGATATCAATAATCCTCCTGTAGTATCCAAAGCGGATGCCAATGCGGATTTTATTATCATGCTTACCCTTAGAAGTAAAACCAAGGGTTTATTGGAATTGACTGAATATGCTGAAAACGTCTTACAACAAAGGTTTCAGACGATTGATGAAGTGAGTAGCGTGAATGTGCGTGGAAAAAGAATGGCCATGCGTATTTTCCCCAATACGGATTTGTTAAATGCATTTGGTATTGCCTTCAATGACATTCAAACAGCTTTGAACAAAGAAAACGTGGAGCTGCCTGCAGGTCGTATTTATGGCAACAAATCAGAATTCATTATCCGTACTTTAGGAAGACTATCAACAGAAGCCGACTTTAGAAATATCATTATCAAGCAAGATCTTTCCGGGATTGTAAGACTAGGAGATATCGCAAGAGTAGAGCTTGGTCCTGAGCAAGAAGATCAAGGCACTTATTTCAATGGTGTACCCGTTGTGATGTTATCTATTTCTCCTCAACCAGGGGCAAATCAAATTAACATTGCAGACGAATTTTATAAAAGATTAGAGCAAGTAAAAGCACAAAACAAATCTGACATTGAGTTTTTTATTCCAATTGATAATACCATCAATGTTAGACGCGCACTTTCTGAAGTGAAAGAAACCATTGTCATTTCATTTGCATTGGTTGTATTGGTTATTTTCTTTTTCTTTAGAAACTGGTTAATAGCCATTCGTCCTTTAATTGATATTCCAATTTCCTTAATAGCGACTTTCTTTATCATGTATTTAGCAGGATTCTCAATCAATGTATTGACCCTACTTGCTATTGTATTGGCTACGGGATTGGTGGTGGATGATGGAATTGTGGTCACCGAAAATATATTTAGAAAACTAGAGGAGGGACTTCCTATTAAAGAGGCTGCAAGAGAAGGTAGTAAAGAGATCTTCTTTGCAGTGGTATCCACCTCTATTACATTGGCTGTGGTATTTATGCCTGTGATATTCTTACAAGGTTTCGTTGGTTCTTTATTTAAAGAGTTTGGCGTCGTGGTAGCAGGGGCCGTATTGGTTTCAGCATTTGTGTCTTTAACCATCACACCAGTATTGAATGTGTACCTCAATAGAAACGGTGGACAACATGGGAAATTCTACGAACGTACAGAGCCATTTTTTAAAGGCATGGAGCAGGGCTATAGAAATGGCTTAGCAAAATTCTTGCAAATTAGATGGATGGCATGGGTGATAGTAGGAATTTGCTTTGTGTTAATCTTCCTTGTTGGGAAAAACATTCAAAGTGAATTGGCGCCAATGGAAGATAAGAGCTCCGTTCGTATTTCTATGTCCGCTGCAGAAGGAACAAGCTATGAAGATTTAAGAACAGATTTATTGAAAGCCATTCGTATCATGCAAGATTCAATACCGGAACATGCATTCACTTGGGGTAGTGTGCCGGGTTGGGGTGGTGGCGGTGGCGGCGCTTCTGGTAGATTAGGTATGGTTGATGTCAAAGACAGAACTAGAACACAATCTGAAATTGCAGCCGATTTAAATAAAAAATTCAAGCGATTAAAAAATGTCCGCATTTTCTCTGTAGAGGAACAAACTATATCAGTGGGTATGATGTCTCGTGGATCATTGCCAGTTCAGTTCATCATTCAAAACTTGGATTTCCAAAAAATCAGAAATGTGATCCCTGAATTTTTAGAAGCCGCAAGAAAAGATAAAACATTTCAAAACGTCGACGTCAATTTAAAATTCAATAAACCAGAATTAGATTTGACCATCGATCGCATGCGTGCTAAAGACCTTGGCTTATCTACTGCCGATGTATCACAAGCTTTACAATCTGCATTCAGTGGTGCACGTTCTGCTTATTTCATTATGAACGATCGTCAATATGAAGTAATTACGCAGGTACCTAAATCGGATCGAAACACACCTACTGATATAAGTAAGATTTACATCAGAAATAGTCGTGGTGAAAGTATTCCAATTTCAAGTGTATTGACTATTGTGGAGAATAGCAATCCTCCTAATTTATACCACTACAATCGTTTTAATTCTGCTACAATCTCTGCTTCTTTAGCAGAAGGTAAAACAATTGGCGATGGCGTGAAAGCAATGGAGCGTATTGCGAAAGAAAAATTAGATGAAAGTTTCCAGACAGCATTGAGTGGTCCTTCTAGAGACTTCAAAGAAAGTGCTTCTAATACTTCTTATGCACTATTGTTAGCTTTGATATTAATCTATTTAGTACTTGCAGCTCAGTTTGAAAGTTTCACAGATCCATTCATCATCATGTTGACTGTGCCGTTAGCGATTGCGGGCGCATTGATTTCACTATGGGTATTTGATCAAACACTTAACATATTCTCCCAAATTGGTATCATCATGTTGATTGGTTTGGTGACTAAGAATGGAATCTTAATTGTGGAATTCGCTAATAAGAAAAGAGAAGCTGGATTAGCCATTAAAGAAGCGGTTTTAGAAGCAGCAGCGCAGCGTTTAAGACCTATCTTGATGACGAGCTTAGCGACGGCGCTTGGCGCACTTCCAATTGCGATAAGTTTGGGTGCAGCGGCAACAAGTAGAAAACCACTTGGTACAGTTGTTGTAGGTGGTTTAATGTTCTCTTTAATTTTAACGTTGTTTGTTATTCCTGCTGTATATACCTATGTTTCTAGCAAACATAAACGTCAGGTAGATTAATCACAAAGTTGTAACTTGGTTCTATGAAACCAATTTACAGTATTGCAATATTTTTCCTAGCGGCTTGTAATTTTTCAAATCAAACTGAAAAGTCACAGGCCGCTTGGTCGTTTAAGGAATTCGTCAAACTGGATTCAGTCAACCCCATTTTAATTCCTGATAGCACCTATACATTTGATTGTCCGGTTCGAAGTGAAAAAGTACAATGGCAATCAAAGAATGTACTAAATCCAACTGCTTTTATAAAAGACGGGAAAGTGTATTTGTTATACCGTGCACAAGATAGTGCTATGACTTCGAGGTTGGGATTGGCGATCAGTGAAGACGGCATACATTTTACAAAACAAGCCGCACCTATCTTTTATCCAATGCAGGATAGCTTAAAACAATACGAATGGAAGGGAGGTGTTGAAGATCCAAGAATTGTCACAACCCCAGAAGGAAAATATTTTTTAACCTATACAGCCTATGATGGAAAGACTGCACGACTTTGTTTCGCTGTTTCAAGTGATTTAAAAAGCTGGCAAAAAATGGGACCGGTTTTAAAAAGCGAAAAATACATCAATGCTTGGTCTAAGTCTGGATCGGTGGTAGTAGAAAAAGTAAAAGATCAATTGGTCGCTAAAAAAATCAATGGACGCTACTGGATGTATTTTGGTGATACGGATTTGTATATGGCTTATTCTACGGATCTACTACACTGGGAAGCATTTGAAAACACAGAATCAAAAAAATTATTTTCAGTTTTGCATCCAAGGCCAGGCTATTTTGATAGTCGTTTAGTTGAGCCAGGTCCATTTGCTTTGTACACACCAAAAGGAATTGTATTAATTTACAATAGCAGTAATGCTGCCAATAATGGAGACGCCACGCTGCCTAAGTTCACTTATGCTGCAGGCCAAGCCCTATTTAATATAGACGAGCCATATAAGTTAATGGACAGGACAAATGATTATTTTATCTATCCTAATAAAGACTACGAATTAGTAGGAGAGGTGAATAATGTTTGCTTTGTGGAAGGCTTGGTACCATTTAAAAATCAATGGTTCCTTTATTACGGCACTGCAGATTCCAAGATAGGCGTTGCAATAGCGAAACAATAAACCAATCTACTTTATTATCTTTTCTTGAATAAATTTTGCCGTTGCTTTTTCAACACTCAGTATGTCTTTTGACACAATAGGTGAAGCCAATACATGGTTGCCTGTATTAGGCAGGGCCATGGATAATTTTAAATCATCGGGCGTAGCAATCTGTTGCATCATTTTTTGAATGGCACTTACTTTAACCACATTGTCTTGATGCGCTTCATCCTTGTAATAGTATAGTGCTAGTGTTGGCTGATGAATCTTTTTAAAAGTGGTCTCTGACATAGTAGCCTCTAATAAGTTTTGTAAAGCAACAACCGCTTCTATGCGATAATGGCTGTTCCAATATTTAGGGTAAGCTGAATCTGTATATTTTACATCTACATATTTTCCTTTTAAAACAGCTCTGCCAATTTGCAATCCCCATGGATTATTGAGCAATGGAGCAGCTGGATTGAACACTTCAATATTAGGCGAATACAAGATTAATCCTGCGATTTCTGGATAATTGGCTGCAAGCTGCAAAGCCAATGTGCCACCAGTAGAAGTACTCATTAAAATTACTTTTTTACCAATTTGTTTTCCAATAGCATAGGCCATTTTTGCAGATTCCCAATAATTTTCGGCAGTTAGGTTCATTAAATCTTCTGTGGTGTCAATTCCATGCTCTGCCAATCTTGCTAAGTATAAATTGCAATGAAACTGTTTTGCCATATTTTGATGTACTGGATCACCTTCCATTTGGCTTGCGCTAAAACCGTGCAAGTATACAATGGCATATTCTGTTTGCGTTTTACTACTATCTGCCCAAATTATTTTTGCTTCATTGTTGGGTTTAATGGAATGCGTTGATTCCATTGCTGACACATAGTTATCCAGTTCATTGATACTAGCAACAGCAGGTAAAATGTCATTCAATACTGGCTTTGGAGGCTGTGGCCCCAAAAAATAAATCACAAATAAAGTAAAAATGGATAGAATGACTATTTTTAGCAAACGCATAAGAGTATATTTATTTTAAAGCTAGTTATTTTGATGGCCTTAAAAAAATATTTTGCTTATCTTAAACAACTAAATTGCAGCTATGAATAAAGAAAGGTTTTTATCTCTGGATGTTTTTCGCGGCATGACAATCTGTTTGATGATTATTGTCAATACACCAGGTGATGCATTGCATACTTTTGCACCTTTCATGCACGCTAGTTGGCATGGATTTACACCTACCGATTTGGTGTTTCCTTCCTTTTTATTTGCCGTGGGTAACTCGCTCAGTTTTGTTTTACCAACCTTAGAAAAAGCGGGCAGAGCTAAAGTTTTATATACCATTATTAAGCGCACCCTGATTTTATTTAGCCTTGGTTTTCTAATGTATTGGTTCCCATTTACAGGGGCCTTAGAGGATACTAGAATATTTGGTGTATTACAACGTATTGCACTCGCGTATGGTTGTGCAGCTTTGATTGCGCATTTTATGCATGAAAGAGTTGTGAAGATTTTGACAGCAGTCATTCTATTGGCTTATTGGTACATTGCTATGCATTATGGCCAACCTAATGACCCATTGAGTTTAACTGGAAATGCAGTTTTAAGATTGGATCTATACCTGATTGGTCCAAACCATTTATATCAAGGCGAAGGGATCGCATTCGACCCAGAAGGGTTACTTAGTACTTTACCAGCTATAGTGAACGTGTTGGTGGGCTTTATCATTGGCAATTTTGTTAGAACTAGTGGAAAAACGTATGAGGGGTTGACTCATTTATTCATGTGGGGCGCAGGCTTCGTATTTTTAGCCTTCATGTGGCATTATCAATTTCCAATTAATAAGAAGCTTTGGACCAGCTCATTTGTGGTACTTACAATTGGATTGGATATGATCATCTTATCAACCATCATTTACAGGGTCGATTTGCATCGACAACATCAATTTGCTCGATTTTTTGAAATTTTCGGCAAAAATCCACTTGCTATTTATCTTTTTTCTGAGATTTTGCTCATTTCTATAAATTTATTGAAGGGTCCTGGAAACTCTGGAAGCCTTTTTGACTGGATTTACCAAGCAGGTTTTACCAATTTCAACCCTTATTGGGGTTCACTATTCTTCTCCATATCTTATATGTTGGTTTGCTGGCTATTGGGTTATATATTAGATAAATTTAAAATATATATCCGTATCTAAGGCTAAACCATCCTTTTTTCCCAATTGTTTTTTTTAGGACTGTAAACGGCGTACCTTTGCACCCTCAAAACAGTACATGGAAATAAGAAACATCGCTATTATCGCGCACGTTGACCACGGTAAAACAACCTTGGTAGACAAAATTTTACACGCAACTAAAGTATTCAGAGACAACCAGGAGACTGGGGACTTGATCATGGATAGCAACGAGTTAGAGCGTGAAAGAGGTATCACTATCTTAAGTAAGAACGCATCTGTAACATACAAAGGTGTAAAAATTAACGTTATCGATACCCCAGGTCACTCTGACTTTGGTGGTGAAGTAGAGCGTGTATTAAAAATGGCAGACGGTGTTTGTTTGTTGGTGGATGCTTTTGAAGGTCCAATGCCACAAACTCGTTTCGTATTACAAAAGGCATTGCAATTGAATTTAAAACCAATTGTAATCATCAATAAAGTAGATAAAGAAAACTGTCGTCCTGATGAAGTACATGATTCAGTTTTTGAATTGTTCTTCAACTTAGATGCAACAGAAGATCAATTGAACTTCCCTACATTCTATGGTAGTGGTAAGAACGGTTGGTTCAATGATAGCTTAACACAGTGTGAAGATATTACGCCGTTAATGGATGGTATCTTGAAATTTGTTCCAGGTCCAGATGTAAAAGAAGGACATACACAAATGCAAATTACTTCATTAGACTATTCTACATTCTTAGGTCGTATTGCGATTGGTAAAGTAGAAAGAGGCACGATCAAAGAAGGACAAAATATTGTGTTGGTTCAAGCAGATGGTAGCATCAAAAAGAATAAAGTAAAAGAATTATACGTATTTGAAGGAATGGGTAAGCGTAAGGTAACAGAAGTTGTTTCTGGTGACTTATGTGCTGTTGTTGGTTTAGAAGAGTTCAACATTGGTGATACCATTGCTGATCCAGAAAATCCAGAAGCATTACCAGTAATCAGTGTAGACGAACCTACAATGAGCATGACTTTCAGTATCAACAACTCTCCTTTCTTTGGTAAGGAAGGTAAGTTTGTAACATCTCGACACATCCGTGATCGTTTGATGAAAGAAACCGAAAAGAACTTAGCATTGCGTGTAGAAGAAACAGATAGTGCTGATAGCTTCTTGGTGTATGGTCGTGGTATCTTGCATTTAGGTGTATTGGTTGAAACAATGCGTCGTGAAGGATATGAGTTGACTGTAGGTAATCCACAAGTATTAGTGAAAGATATCGATGGTAAAAAACATGAACCATTTGAAATATTGGTGGTAGACGTACCAAGTGAATTTAGCGGTAAAGTAATTGACTTAGTAACCCAAAAGAAAGGTGAAATGTTGATTATGGAATCTAAGGGTACCATGCAACACTTGGAATTTGATATTCCTTCAAGAGGTTTGATTGGATTGCGTTCTCAAATGTTGACGCAAACTGCAGGTGAAGCTGTAATGGCACACCGTTTCAATGAATACAAGCCTTGGAAAGGACCAATTCCTGGAAGAAGCAATGGTGTTTTGATTGCTAAGTCAGGTGGTACGACAACTGCTTATTCAATTGATAAATATTTAAGGAATAAACATCTTGCCTGAAACATCACAACTATCTCATTTGTTTAATGATGCTGGGGTGTGGGGTGCCTTGGTGCTTGCATGCATTGGCACTTATTTTTGGCGTGGCTTGGGTGTTTATTTCTCAGGAAAAATTAGCCAAGATGGTGAAGTGTTCAAATGGCTATCAGCTGTAACGTATGCGATGGTAGCTGCTTTGACGCTTAGAATTATTTTGTTGCCAGTCGGTTTACTTGGGACTGTTCCGCTAGCCGTCCGCTTGGTTGTAACAGGACTAGCCTTGGCTGTGATGTTGTCCTCGCCCAAAAGAAGAATGGTGCCAGCATTACTGACTGGCACCATCTCTTTGGTACTTTACGGATTGCTAGTTAGCTAATTAGCAGCAACCAGAATCTTTCTTGCAAGTTTTAATGCCTAACAATGGGTAAGCTGGGCAGAAACGGAAAATGCCTGTTGCCATTGGTACAAGACCAACCCAACCCCATGTGCCGATAACACCAGTGATGGCCAAAATAACCAATAAGATCGGAAGAGCACACGTCTG
>ERZ650308.389-NODE-389-length-23623-cov-5.507213_pt1 | contig 23623 bp, 20 predicted proteins | sample MGYA00376244_ERZ650308 | MGnify/ENA primary metagenome ERZ650308 (study PRJEB26733, sample SAMN07839295) | wastewater metagenome | biome: small river; feature: stream; material: water | place: USA: North Carolina | collected 2016-04-26 ... | reverse complement strand
AGGCTCTAGGCGGTATCCGCAACATCACCAAGACTCCATCAGCGATCTGGGTTGTAGACACCAACAAGGAGCACCTAGCAATTACCGAAGCTAAGAAGCTTGGTATTCCAGTTATCGGAATCTTGGACACCAACTGTGACCCTGATGAAGTAACTATCGGTATTCCTGGAAACGACGATGCAATTCGTTCAGTTCAGTTGCTGACTCGCGTTATAGCAGATGCCGTCGCAGAAGGCCTTATCGCACGTCACTCAAAGCCAGAGGCAGCAGCTGAGCCTCTTGCTGAGTGGGAGCGCGAACTTCTAGAGCAGGGCAGTGCAACTGAAGAAACCAGTGCCACTGTCGAGACAGCACCAGCAGCAGAAGCTGCAGTAGAGGAAGCAAAGTAAACATGGCAAACTACACAGCTCAAGATGTAAAGGCACTGCGCGAGCGCAGTGGCGCCGGCATGATGGACTGCAAGTCAGCCCTTGATGAGGCAGATGGCAACCTAGATAAGGCGATGGAAGTTCTTCGTCTTAAGGGCCTTAAGGGTGTTACCAAGCGCGAGGGCCGCACTACCAGCAATGGTTTGATTGTGGCTCGCGTAAATGGCGGAACCGGTTACCTAGTAGAACTTGCTTGTGAGACTGACTTCGTTGCCAAGGCATCAAAGTTCATTGAACTTGCTGACAAAGTCGCAGATGCAATTGCAGCCGCTGGCGCAACAACACTTGATGCAGCTCTTGCTGCGGATCTTGGCGGAAAGAGCGTTCAGGATGCCATCAACGACGAAGCTGCAATCATGGGTGAAAAGGTTGAGCTTCGCAAGGTTGGATCTCTAAAGGATGCAGCCGTTGATGCTTACATGCACCGCACTAGCAAGGACCTACCACCACAGGTTGGTGTATTGGTTGCCTATTCAGGTGCTGATGCAGACACCGCTCACGATGTTGCTGTTCACATCGCGGCTTTCTCACCAAGCGTTCTAAAGCGCGAGGACGTGGCTGCTGATGTGGTCGCAACCGAGCGCCGCATTGCTGAAGAGACTGCACGCAACGAAGGCAAGCCTGAGGCTGCGCTTTCAAAGATCGTTGAAGGCCGTGTAACTGGCTTCTTCAAGGAAAACGTGCTTCTCGAGCAGGACTTTGCAAAGGACACTAAGCAGACTGTATCTAAGGTGCTTGAGAATGCAGGCGTGACAGTTTCAGGATTCCTGCGCTTCCGCGTAGGCGCCTAAGCTCAAATTTGAGAAAGGCTCGGCCGTTTTCGGCCGGGCCTTTTTTACTGCCACGCCTAGGATAGAAGCAGTATCCAGGGACTATTCAGGAGGATTCCAGTGCCACAAAAAAAGCGCCGTGTGTTGCTAAAACTTTCGGGTGAAGCATTCGGTGGTGGCACCCTCGGTGTCAACCCTGACATTGTTGCCGAAATGGCCAAGGAAATTGCCGAGGGCGCAAAGCACGCTGAAGTTGCCATCGTTGTTGGTGGAGGAAACTTCTTTAGGGGCGCGGAGTTGTCTCAGCGCGGCATGGAACGCTCACGAGCTGACTACATGGGAATGTTGGGAACCGTCATGAACGCCCTGGCACTGCAGGATTTCCTTGAGCAGGCGGGCGTGGACGTGCGTGTGCAATCTGCGATCACCATGTCACAGGTAACTGAAACTTATATTCCGCTTCGTGCAATACGCCACCTTGAAAAAGGCCGCGTAGTGATTTTTGGTGCCGGAGCCGGTTTGCCTTACTTCTCAACTGACACCGTGTCTGCCCAGCGTGCCTTGGAAATCAAAGCCGATGAAGTACTCGTGGCCAAGAACGGTGTAGACGGCGTGTACACGGCAGATCCAAAGAAGGATCCAAACGCTACCAAACTTGAAACAATCACATACCAGGACGCTCTAGTCCAGGGACTCAAAGTCGTCGACTCGACAGCCTTCAGTTTGTGCATGGATAACAAGATGCCAATGCGAGTGTTTGGCATGCAGGGCAAGGGAAACATCACAGACGCCATCAAGGGAAAGAAAATCGGTACCTTCGTTACCGCCTAAGGTTTTTAGCAAACAGGAGAACAAATGATTTCAGGAATTATTGCGACCGCAGAAGAGAAGATGGCAAAAGCTGTCGAGTCTGCAAAAGAAGACTTTTCTGGTGTGCGCACGGGTCGTGCAAACCCTCAGCTTTTCCAAAAAGTGATGGTTGATTATTACGGTACCCCAACTCCTTTGGGTCAATTAGGACAGTTGGCAAATCCAGAAGCCCGCACAATTGTGATCACTCCATACGACAAGGGCGCGCTTAAGGCAATCGAGGCAGCATTGCGTGAAATGCCGAATCTTGATGCAAACCCTCAGAATGACGGAAACCTCATCCGCGTGACTTTGCCAGACTTAACTGAAGAGCGCCGTAAAGAATACGTGAAGCTTGTAAAGGCTAAGGCAGAGGATCACCGCGTTGTGGTTCGCAACCTGCGCCGCAAAGGAAACGATGACCTTGCCGCTCTAAAGAAGGATGGCGAAGCAGGCGATGATGAAATTGCACGTGCTGAAAAAGAGCTAGATGCTCTCACAAAGGCTCACGTTGACGCTATCGATGATGCGTTGAAGCGCAAAGAAGCAGAACTACTAGAGGTTTAATTGTCTACGCCAGCAACCGGTGGACGCAGTCTTTCTAAGTCTGTGGCCGTTGGGCTCTTGTTGGGCGCGGTGTTTCTTCTCTCGGTCCTAATTTATAAAGAACTTTTCGTGGTCCTCGCCGCAGCTGCGGCCGGCGCCGGGGCTTGGGAGCTCTCTTCCGCTCTGCGCTTGAAAGGCTGGTACGTTCCGCGAGTTCCCGCTGTGGTCGGATCCGTGTTGATTATGCCAGCAGCTTTCTATGGCGGCGCAGAATTGCAATGGTTAGTTTCCCTCGGAATCGTTGCTGCATTAATCTTTTGGCGCACAGTTCACTTGCTCTGGGAAGCGCGAGAAGCACCGCGTCAGGCTATTGCACACACGCTTCGAGATTACGCGGCCTCGGCATTCGTGGTTATTTATCTTCCGTTGATGACCAGTTTCACCATGCTGCTGCTTCGCAGACCCGATGGCGCTGCTTGGGTCATTACCTTCGTGGTTACCGTAGCGATGATTGACACTTCGGGATACCTAGTTGGTAGGAAGTTGGGTAAGCACAAGCTTGCACCGGGCGTGAGCCCAAAGAAAACCTGGGAGGGGCTGGTCGCTTCAATATCGGCTGGCGTTGTCTCTGCAGTGCTGCTCACGCAATTGTTCTGGGGATTTGACTGGTGGATTGGTTTGGTTTTGGCAGGGGTTCTGCTACTCGCCGCCGTATTCGGAGACTTGGCTGAGTCATTGATCAAGCGCGATTTGGGTGTAAAAGATATGAGTAGTTTGCTCCCGGGGCATGGCGGCATCATGGATCGATTGGACTCGATCCTGCCATCTGCTTTGATCACCTACCTTTTCGCCCAGATCTTCTTACCGCTTTAGACTTATCACGTGAGTTATTCCTTTCCGCTAGCAACGCCAGACAAACCTGGCTATGACCAGGCGCAGGTTGACGCATTCATTGCACTGGCTAGAAATCAATTTGCCGACTCAACCCTTGAGGTTCTGACCTCGAATCAGCTGAGGAATACCGAATTTGACCTGGTGCACGGCGGTTATGACATCATTGCGGTGGACACGGCCATGGATCGCTTGGAAGATACCTTCTCGGCTCGAGAAATTTCAAGACAGAAGCAATTTCGGGGCGAACATGCTTTGCAAGATCGCCTAACCCGAATTATCGAAATTGTAAATGGCCGCTTGGTAAGACCTCGAAGAAATAAATTCTCTAGCGTTGGTTTCCTTTTGCGAGGTTACGACCGAAAGCAAGTCGACCAACTTTGCAATCAAGTAGCGATTCATCTTTCATCGGGTACCCCGCTACAACTAAACTCCGTGCGCCGAGCGATTTTCAAAGCCAAACGCGGTGGCTACGTCGAAAGCCAGGTTGATGCATTCATTGACCGAGTGGTCGAGATACTTCAGATTGAAAAAAATCGCTAAGCCTTTCTAGATCCCGTAGAGCCGCACTCACGATTTTTATTGCGTGTGTGTCAATCGGGCTAACGGGAATAGTTCCGGCAAACGCAGCAAGCGGACAATCCGCGCTGGCAGCGTTAGAAAAGTTGCAAGTGAAAGGCAAAGCGCCCAAAACCGGCTACGAACGCAGTCTCTTTAGCGATGGTTGGGGAGACATCGGTGGTTGCGATGTACGAAACTTCATTCTCAAACGCGACCTGAAGTCAGTCACTTTGCGCGCCGACTGCAAGGTCGACACAGGTGTGCTGATAGACCCCTACACTCGCAAAACCATTCGCTTCAAGTACGGGGTCGGAACATCTAGTGCCGTTCAGATTGACCACGTTGTTGCACTTAGTGACGCCTGGCAAAAAGGCGCCCAGCAAATCGGTGCCAATAAAAGGTATGCCCTGTATAACGACCCCTTGAATCTATTGGCAGTCGACGGGCCAACTAACGCAAGCAAAGGGGATAGCGATGCGTCAGCGTGGCTACCTCCGAATAAGGCTTACCGATGCGCTTATGTCGCGCGTCAGGTGGCCGTGAAGCTTAAGTACAAGATTTGGGTCATCGAGGCCGAAAAGGCTGCAATTAAGCGGGTTTTGACTAGTTGTCCAACTCAAAAGTTGCCGACTCATTAGCTATGGCGGTTAAATCGGGCCCAAGGTAAACTGGAGTTTTGCGTGTGATTTAGAACTCGGTGCGAAGGGCAGTAAATGGGCAGGTACGAGGCTGAAAGAACCACTCTTTCGCACCGTCTAGCCGGTGGTATTGATCAGGCATTCGCCAAGACCCCGTTCACCAGGCCTTCCTTGCCAAAGCTAAAGCGTCACGCAACTAGACCCGCCCTGGGTTTCATTTTCTCTGTCGGCTTCTTGCTCGTGAGTATCGTTGATCCGTATTCCGGCACCATGGCAAGCGCCAGCACGATGCAGGTTTATGACTATGAGGGCGGCTCTCCAGAGCAAACTTATGGATACGCCAGCACACAAAAGATTTCCTATTCACGCGGAGGATTCAACATTGTCACCGGCGACGACGCGGCGGCTATGTTCGTTGAAGCCGCCGGTGCACCGGAATCGGGCACAGCCAAGGCATACGCTTTTGATCTGCTGACTTCGATGAATTACGGCGACGATCAGTATTCCTGTCTTGTGAAGCTATGGGAGCGCGAATCAAATTGGCGCCACACTGCCCGAAATAAATCTTCAGGTGCCTATGGAATCCCTCAGTCCTTACCAGCTACCAAGATGGCAACCGAGGGACCGGATTATCTGACCAACCCCGAAACCCAGATTCGATGGGGAGTGAAGTACATAAAGGGACGTTACGGGTCTCCATGTGGCGCCTTGGCTCACTCCGACAAACTTGGCTGGTACTAGTGCCACGCAACAATCGTCCAAAACGATCCAACAACAGAGAAGTGCCGGAAGAATTGGATTTTTCTTTACTTCGAATGGGAATTCGCAGAACAGAAATCAAGCGCGGCGTTGAGTACACAACTCAAACCAGCGTTGGTGCCAATGCCGATGACGACAAGTCTTGGGTTTGCCCCCATTGCAATTTGCAGATATCAAAAGGGTTGAGTCACATCGTTGCTTGGGATTCGGTTCGGGGAGTTGAAACCCGAAGGCACTTTCATACAGCTTGCTGGAAATCTTTTCAGGGGCAGTTGTTATGACCGATGAAATCTCAATCCGTTCGAGTGTTGAGCTTCCTGTTCACCGGGAGCCTATCGTGCTTCGAACCAGTGATGGTCTTGATTTAATAGGGGAGCTTGCAACCCCGATAGGCAGAGCACCGATTGCCACAATTATTACTTTGCACCCATTGCCGACTCACGGCGGTTTCATGGATTCGCACATCTTGCGGAAAGCTTCAAATCGACTACCAGAGCTCGCGGATATCGCAGTACTGCGATTCAACACTCGAGGAACTCAGTCTCCACATGGAATCAGTCAGGGAACATTTGGTGAAGGTGTGACCGAACAACACGATGTCGAAGCCGCAGTGGAATTTGCAAAATCTCGAAAGCTGCCAAATTTGTGGCTGGTGGGTTGGTCGTTCGGCACGGAACTGGCACTGAAGTACGGCCACGATAAAGAAATCGTGGGAGCAATCCTGCTGTCGCCACCACTGCACCGTGCCACCGACGCCGACTTGGATCTTTGGGCGGGTAACAGTCGCAAATTAATCGCAGTTGTACCTGAGTTGGATGATTACCTTCAGCCTGAAGAAGCGCGAGCTAGGTTCGCCAGAATTTCTCACATGGAAGTCATCGGTGTTGATGCTGCGAAGCATCTTTGGGTTGGCGAGAATGCCACAAAGCGAGTGCTGGATGAAATAGTTCGTCAGGTAAATCCTGCCTGCTACCCTTTGCCAGATAGCTGGGCACCTAAGCGCTAGCGCTGCTCCTGGTAAGGAACTAGTACCTGTCGAATAATCAGGATGATTGAGGCGGCAATTGGAATTGCAACCAACGCCCCAAGTACTCCAAGCAGCGCACCTCCCGCCAAAGCGGCAACTACAACTACAGCTCCAGGAACCTCGACCGCACGGCTCATGATCTTTGGCGTAATTACATAAGCCTCGATCTGCATGTAAATCACATAGACCACGGCAACAATCAGGGCGGTGGTTGGGGACACGCTAAGTGCGACTAGCGACGCGATGATTGCCGAGGTCACAGCTCCAACGAGTGGAATTAGTGCCAGCAAGAATGCGATGAATGAAATAACCAGAGCGTATGGAACGCCAGTGACCGTAAGCAGCAGGAATACCAGCACGGATTGAATTATTCCGATGGTGACCTGGCTCATCACGTATCTGCCTACGGAGCTCGCAATTTGCTCTGCGATGTCGCTGAATTTTTCGCGCTTGGAGAGTGCCACCAGGCTATAGAGCCAGCGCTTGAAACTATCCATCGAAGCCATGAAGTAAAGGCTCAAGATAATCACAATTAGCGCACCGAAAAATCCATTAAATATTGAGAGTCCAACTTGAACAACGCCACCGAGCATTTTTGGCCAATTGCTTGAGTCACCCAGGTAAGCACCGGCGTTGCTTAGCGCATCAGCAATTGCACCACCAAGTTGCGCGTCGAGTTTTACGATAAATGGAATCTCGTTGACGCCGGATAGGAATGCGGGAGCAGTCTTAATAAAATTCGCGGTCTGGGCGGCTAGGGTCGGAAACACCGCCGCTACCAAAAATGCGATTACTGCAAGTAGGGAAACCATCACGATCAAGATCGAATAACGACGTCGAACTCCAAGGCTCGAGATTTTTGACACGAGAGGCTCAAGGCCGAGGGCGATAAAGATTGAGGCGGCAACGTAGGTGATGATGTTTGCCAAAGTCGTGATTGCGCCACCGATCAGGAGGGCCGTTAGTACTCCTAGTCCGCCGAGCAGACCCAGCTGGAAGGAGTTGGTGATCTTTGAATTCCCTTGCATAACTACTAATCTATCGACTTATCGTTACGCGCTTGGTGTTGAAACGTTGCCAGCGCCTTGAAGCACATTTCGCAGGTTTCGTAGGTAAACCTCAACCGACTCCTTTTCGGCTTTGATTCGATCGAGCTCAGCTTTTGCCTGGTTCACCTGCAGATCAAGTTCCTGATTTGACTTAGTTGCGATTGCCCGTGCTTCGGCTTCGGCAGCTGCGATAATCGCGTCTGACTTCTTTCGCGCAGCATCAGTCGTTTGCTGGTTGATTGAAATTGCCGCGGCTTCGAGCGTTTCAGCTTCAAGACGAGCGGCGTTGGCTCTGGTAAGTGCTGATGAAAGTTGGGCGTTAGCATCGTCCAAATACCGCTGCGTTGCAGCCACTGCCTCTTGGTGCTTACGCAGGTATTCCGCCTCGGCTTCTTGACGTCGAGCGGTGAGTTCGAGTTCGAGGTCAATTCGCGCTTGCTCCGTGAGCAGGGAGTTGGCAAGCTCTAGGTCCATTTCGCGGGAATTCTCGCGGAAAGCCAACAATTTACGTTCGGCAAGATCGCGTTCGACGGCAGCTTTTTGCGCCTCAATTTCTCGCTTAGCCGTCGCTTTCATTCGTGCTACCTCTGTAGAGATTGCACCACGGATAGAACCTGCCTCGCGGATTGACTCTTCCTTTACACGAGTGGCTTCTGAACGAGCCTGAGAAAGCATCTCGTCGTAGTCGCTTCGGGCGGCTACCAAAATGCGATCGGAACGGCGCTGAGCCTCGGCAACTAGGGAATCGTAATATCCCTTTGCCTCGCCACGAAGGTTGTCGATTTCCTCGCTGAGTGCCTTTTTCTGGCGTTCAATTTCGCGATTTGCGTCTTGAACAAGATTCTGAGCCTGATCCTCAGCGGTGCTAAGTATCAGCGCAGCGCGGGCTCCAACCCCTGAATAGCTGGGGTCAGCGGCCTCAGAGAGGGTTACTCTGGCTTCATCGAGAGCCTTCGACGCATCCTTGAGTTCTTGGGCCAGTTGGGCATTCTGAGCCGACAACTGCATAAGCTCCTTGCGGAGGTCCAAAATGGCGTCATCGACCGGTCCACGCTCGTAGCCACGCATGACTACTGGAAATTGGGTCTCTTCGCCTGACAAAAGGTGGGCTCCTAGGCACTTGGTTAGAATAGTGAGGGCAATCCTGCCCGTGCCAAGTTTACCCTGATTGGATATCGCATGCGCTTTCTGATTGCCGCCGCGCTATTCGTCGTATCGGTTTTCATGTTGCTTTTTGGCCTAGCCGAGCGCACAATTTGGGCTCCGCCGGCGAATTTCTCGGAAATCGTCAAAATTACCAGCCCTAAACCGTTGGCGCTGATTCCGGCTGAGACACTGGCCAAGCACCCCGGCAATCCTTTTGTTCAAGTAGACGGAGCCAAGCCAGTATTTATCGCCTCCGGAAGAGAATCAGACATCAGGGCCTGGATCGGGGTCGCTGAGTTTGAAACCATCCAGTTCGATGACAAGGGTAAGAACCTAGAGGCGATACCTAAAGTGGGCGCCAAAAACATCGATAATCCAGCGGGCGCAGATCTTTGGCGTAGCGAGATTAAATCGACCGCCTACGCGGCCCTGCAAATTTCCAGGGCAGAGCAGGGGGCTGCGCTAATTGCCAGCGATGGAGTAAAGCCGATGCCTACCGCAGTCAGAATCGTTTGGCCAATTCCAAACGATTTGACTCGCTCGAACATTTTCTTGATTGCAGGTGCGATTGCTCTTATCGGAGCATTCGTTATGAATTACATCGCCTACCGCCACATGCGTAAGTCGCGTGGCCCTCGTAGGCGAACCCCAACTCCGCCTAAGCCGCCGCAATACAAAGTGAAGCGAAACAAGGCGAACGCACCGGTTCGAGGTCGCCGATCAGCCCGACGAGCTTTTATTGCAATTCCACTCTCATTGACTCTCTTGGCCGTTAGCACCGGTTGCACCAACGAGGTTGCTCCTTCACCGAGCCCGACACCGTCAATTAGTGCGATCGATGTTCCCCCGGTTGCGCTAAACGCTGCACAGGTTGACCGAATTCTTTTGGACGTCGAGAAGATTGCTGCAGATGCAGACTTGGTTTCAGATAAAAAGATTCTCAACTCCAGATTCACCGGCCCTGCCCTCGCGCAGCGAACCGCAAATTACGTTCTCAGAACCCGTGCTGCAAGCGTCGCCAAACTGCCGAAAATTGTTTCAAGCCCAATAACCTTTAGTTTGCCTGCCGCAACTGACGCGTGGCCAAGAACGCTAATGGTTGTCACAGATGAAAAGGGCGACGAGGCGTTGCCTCAAATGTTGGTATTTGAACAGGCTACTCCTAGAAGTAACTACTTGCTTTGGTACAACATAAGACTGATGCCGGGCGCAAAGATTCCTGAGGTGCCAGCTGCTGAAAATGGCGCAATACCTGTAGATGTCAAGTCACTCTTCCTAAAGGTTGCGCCAGAAGACATTGCGTCGGCTTATGGCGATGTTCTAAACCGCGGTGCTGCGAGCCTGAGTTACGGACTATTTGACACAGCAAAAGATGAGTTCTACAAGCAAGTTTCGGAAAGTCAGAAGAGCCAGGTTGAAAATCTGAAAACGGGAACCATAAAGTTCACTCACAAATTGGGTGATAAGAATGTGATTTCACTTTCCACAACCAAGTCGGGTGCTCTTGTTGCGCTCTACATGACCGATACTTATGTCATCAAACCCAAGAAGCGGGGATCAGCCGTTGCTGTATCGGGGCAGGAAAAAATCTTGCTTGGCGCAGACGGCTCTACCCGCGGAGTAAGAAGCGTTTACGGAGACATGATGCTGTTCTACGTTCCCGCGCTCAGCGATCCAGCAGGCATACGATTGCTTGGAGTTACGCAGGGCTTGGTAAGCGTCAGGAGTCTCTAACGATGGCTGATTTCATGTCCAGGGCTAGTCTCGCCGGCGCTGTCGATTTATCGAGCTTAAAAAAGGCTGACCCGGTCAGTCAAGCAGCGGGAGCGAGCGCGGGGCCGGCCAACAATTCTCCAACAAACTCGGTGAAGGTGCCGGACTTAGTAGCACTCGGCACCGAAGCAAACTTGAAAAACTTCGTCACGATTTCTGCAAGCGTCCCAGTTTTAATCGATTTTTTCGCAGACGACCTCGAGCAAAGCAAAGTCCTGAGTGAAAAACTCGAACGACTAGTCAGGAAATTGGCCGGAAAAATCCTGTTGCTCAAAGTCGATAGCCAACTTTCTATCACGGTAGCTCAGGCTTTTGGAGTCAAAGAAGTGCCTAGTGTCGTAGCGATGATTAAGGGACAGCCAATCCCGCTTTTTGAAGGCGACCAAAGCGAAGAAACCATCGCCACGGTTTTGGACAGATTGCTCCAAGTTGCGTTAGAAAACGGTGTTGCCGGTTCATTATCAGTGTCCGAGGAATTCACAGAGTCGACTATTCAAGAATTGCCCGCCAAGCATAAAGCAGCCTTCGAAGCTATCGATAAAGGAGATTATGCGGAGGCGGTTTCGCATTATGAAGCGGCACTTCGTGAAAATCCCGCAGATTCGATGGCAATTGCTGGTCTTGCGCAATCAAAGTTATTGCTTCGAACAAAAGACATAGATTTCGAAGCTGTCTTGGCGTCCAATCCAGAAGATCTAGAGACTTGCCTCTTGAAGGCAGATGCATGCGTTGCGGTGGGTCACGCTTCAGAGGGTTACCGGACTATCCTCACAAGGTTTGCCGCAGCCGACAAAGACGAGCGTGAAAAGCTCCGCAAACACCTGCTGGAACTATTTGCAGTCTCGCCACCCGATGCTCCAGAACTAGCTGCTGCGCGCCGAACATTAGCGGCGCTTCTTTACTAACTTTTCGGCTTGCTAGTTATTTAGCTGGTTTAAGCCAAAGTGCGCCAAGTGGCGGAATCGAGATCTTCGCTGAATGCGGTTGACCGTGCGTACCGCCACCATTTGCCTCGATGGATCCAAAGTTACCGACTCCCGAGCCTCCGAACTCAACTGCATCGGTGTTCAGGATTTCACTCCAGGTGCCAGAAATAGGTAAGCCAAGCTGGAAGTCATGATGCGGGTGACCGGCAAAGTTGATTACTACCGCGATTGGATCTCCGGTTTCGTCGTATCTCAAGAAGGTCAGTAAATTACCGTCGGCATTGCCACCGTCAATCCAGACAAAACCGCGGTGGTCATGGTCAAGCTGCCACATTGACGGATTCTCAACATAGATTTTGTTCAATTTCGAAACCAAGGTTTGCAAACCACGGTGACTAGGTTGATCGAGTATCCACCATTCAAGACCACGCTCTTGCGACCATTCAGATTGCTGCCCAAACTCGGAACCCATAAATAAGAGTTTCTTACCAGGGTGGGCCCACATAAACGCCAAATATGCACGAACGTTTGCCAACTGCTGCCAGCGATCACCCGGCATTTTTGCAAGCAAAGACCCTTTACCGTGGACCACTTCATCGTGACTAATTGGCAAGATAAATTTTTCGTCGTATGCGTAAAGCATCGAGAAAGTAAGCTCTCCATGGTGATATTTTCGGTAGGCAGGGTCCTTCTCTATGTATTGAAGGGTGTCATTCATCCAGCCCATGTTCCATTTGAAGCCAAAGCCGAGCCCGCCACCATCCGTTGGAGCACTAACTCCGCCCCAACTGGTTGATTCTTCCGCAATCATCATGATGCCCGGGTTTCGTCGGTAGGCCGTGGCGTTGACCTCCTGCATAAAAGCGATTGCATCTAAGTTCTCGCGCCCGCCAAATTGATTTGGCAGCCAATTGTCGCCCTCGCGAGAGTAATCCAGGTACAACATTGAAGCCACGGCATCCACACGAAGCGCATCTACGTGAAATTCTTCTAGCCAGTAGAGTGCATTCGCAACCAGAAAGTTCTTTACTTCGTTGCGGCCAAAATCAAAAATGTAAGTTCCCCAGTCGGGGTGCTCGCCTCTTCTTGAGTCAACGTGTTCGTACAGCGCTTGGCCATCGAAGCGCCCGAGTGCCCATTCATCCTTTGGAAAGTGTGCCGGAACCCAGTCCACAATTACACCGATGTTCTCTGCATGCAGTCTGTCAATCAAATACTTCAGGTCATCCATGCTGCCGAAGCGCGAGGTCGGCGCGTAGTACCCGGTTACCTGGTAGCCCCACGATGGCGCGTAAGGGTGTTCTGCCAGCGGCATGAATTCCACGTGAGTGAATCCCATTTCTTTCACATAGGGGATGAGCTCATCAGCTAAAGATCGATAGTCGAGACCTAATTTCCAAGAGCCAGCATGTAACTCGTAAATCGACATTGGAGATTTCAAGGCATCTCGCTTGCTGCGAGCAGAAAGCCAAGCGGAATCTTTCCACTGGTAGGCCGATTCGGTGACGATCGATGCGGTAGCCGGAGGGATTTCAGTTGCTCGGGCTAGCGGATCTATTTTCGTAATCCAGTTGCCAGCCTTGGTTAAGATTTCATATTTGTATTTGGTACCGGTGCCTATGCCGGGAATGAATAGCTCCCAAACTCCAGAAGAACCCATCACGCGCATGGCGTGCGCCGTGCCGTTCCAATGGTTAAAGTCGCCAACCACCCTGACGGCCTCCGCGTTTGGTGCCCAGACGGCAAATTTGGTTCCGGTTGTTTTACTCGCGGCAGTCTTCACTTCAACTGGATGTGAGCCAAGAGCAAGCCACAGTTCCTCGTGTCGTCCTTCACTTATTAGATGTAGGTCCAATTCTCCGATGGTCGGAAGGTGCCGATAAGGATCATCAACGCGCCACTCAATTTCGTCGCCATCGCCCTCGTATTTGGCGCTAACTCGATAGTCCGGGAGTTTCTTTGCAGCAATAAACCCCTGCCAAATTCCTTGGCTTAGGTGTGAAAGTTCAACTCTGGAATCCCCATCAAGCACCGCAGCAACACTTTTGGCAAGAGGCTTTAGGGTTCGGATGACCCAACCTTTTTCTACTGGGTGGATTCCCAGCACGGAATGGGGATCATGGTGTGAGCCGCCTGCAACACGGTTCACCAAATCCTGGTTTAGTTCCGGAAGCGCTGTCACGGGAGTCTTTCTGATGATTGCCATGTCTAAGCTGACTTCACTTCTTTGCCGACTGAAAACACGTGCACCGGTTCTTTGAAAGAGTCCAAGCGGACAAAGTTATCTGTGGTCCAGATGTAATTTTCACCGGTAATTAGATCAGTGACTTCAAATCTCGCTCCAGGGTTGAAGCCAAGTTTTGCCAGGTCAAGGTGCACGGTGGTTTCACGAACGGCGTGCGGGTCGACATTTGCGACTACCAGAATTGTGTCACTCTTGCCATTGGGGCTGTGTTCGGCAGCTAGATGCTTTGAAAATGCAAGGATTGCAGTGTCATCGGTGTTGTGAAATTCAATGTTTCTAAGTTGACGAACTGCAGGGTGTGCAACTCGAATTTGGTTTAGTTTCGATATGTAACTCGCGATGCTACGCCCAGAGGCTTCGGCCCCTTGCCAATCCCTTGGTCGATACTCATATTTTTCACTATCGATGTGCTCTTCGGCACCTGGTCTTGCGACAGATTCGCATAATTCGTATCCCGCGTACATGCCCCAGCTAGGTCAAGCCAGCGCAGCAATGGCTGCACGAATTTTGTGAGCTGCGGGACCACCAAATTGCAAATATTCAGTAAGGATATCTGGAGTAGTGACCCAGAAATTTGGCCTAAAGAAAGCGGCAGTTTCGTGCGCCAGTTCTTTTAGGTAAGACTCAAGTTCCCATTTTGTATTGCGCCAAGTGAAGTAGGTGTAGGACTGTTGGAACCCAGCTTTGCCAAGTGCGTGCATCATGGCCGGGCGAGTGAACGCCTCGGCCAAGAAAATAACTTCAGGGTGTGTCTGATTAATCTGTTGGATCAACCATTCCCAAAAGGCGACAGGCTTCGTGTGTGGGTTATCTACGCGGAAAATCTTGACACCAAGATTTATCCAATGGTTTACGACTCTTAGAACTTCTTGGTAAATTCCCTCGGGGTCGTTGTCGAAATTGATTGGATAAATATCTTGATATTTTTTGGGTGGATTTTCTGCGTAGGCGATTGTGCCATCAGCGCGAGTGGTAAACCACTCGGGGTTGCTCTTCACCCACGGGTGTTCTGGCGATGCTTGCAGCGCTAAATCCAACGCGATCTCAATGCCAAGGTCATTTGCTGTGCGCACAAATGCCTTGAAGTCCGTCTCGGTGCCTAAGTCGGGGTGGATAGTGTCGTGGCCACCGGCGGCAGAGCCAATCGCCCATGGTGAGCCTGGGTCTTGCGGCCCAGCGACGAGCGTGTTGTTCGGGCCCTTTCGGTAGGCAACACCGATCGGGTGAATCGGAGGCATGTATAGAATGTTGAATCCCATGGCGGCTACGGCCGGAAGTCGCTTGGCTGCGGTCTTAAAGTTTCCTGAGGTCCACGTTTTTGACTTGCCGTCAAAAATTGCACCTTCGCTTCGCGGGAAGAATTCGTACCAGGCACCCACTCCAGAAAGTTCACGCTCAGACTTCATAGCGTAGGTGTCGCTAAGGGTGACTAGGCTCCGAATCGGTTCGGCTGCCATAGTCTGCAGCATCTCTTCCGTTTCAACTGCGGCCAGACGTGCTTTGTGAGTGAATTTGGAATTCTCGAGCATTGCCACAGCCTCTGTGCAGAGCCTGACACTTGCTTTCGATCGGTCGGTTTCTTCGATGGCACGTTTAAGCACGGCTATGCCTTCTAGCATCATTAGCTCTTCGTCAACGCCGATTGCAATTTTTATGGTGGCGTTGTGATGCCAGGTTTCGTAATCGTCTGCAAATGCACGAATCTGAAAGGTGTAGGTTCCAAGTTCTTGAATGCGCACCTTCGTGTTCCACAAATCGGAACCAGGATTTCCAGGATTCATTCTGTGAACCAGGGTTTTTCCTGCGGGACTGGTTAGTAGCAGTTCTACGCCCAGCGAATCGTGACCCTCGCGGAAAACGCTTGCCCCAAAGGGGATTACCTCACCGATGTAGGCTTTGGCTGGCCAACGCCCGCCCTCGACAGTGGGTGAAACGTTCAGAATCGGTAATCGACCAAACGGCTGGGCGTTCAGGTAGCTAATACCGGTCATCTTGCTCACACTTCATAACTTACTGATGTTTTCGGGTTGGTTTCTCCCCGTTGGCAATGCTTTACCTAGTTGTTAGATTGGGTGACTCAGCAAACCCGTAACAGCATCATTGAAGTTCCGGAAATCTCGATCTTCTCGCCGACCGCGAAAGAAGCGGTTCCCTGAGTCGATAATTCGTGCGGACTTGGAGTTTCGTGGGCACTGTTCCATATTTGTTCGAATCCCTGGGCTCCAGAGATATCAGGCATTGTGACTTCAGTACTGGTTTCACTGCCATGAATTATTAGCAGCAAAGAGTTCTTCGAGCCATCTTCAAAGACCCTTTCGCTGTGGCGGCTGATCGTGCGGCACTCAGGATTGTGCCAATCGTCTTCTGACATAATCTCGCCATGAGTGTTGTACCACCTGAGTAAGTCGTGTTCCGCTGTGGCTTGGCTAAAGTCACCAAACGTTTTAGGTCTCAGCACTGGATTCTCGCGGCGCAGTTTTGTGAGGTAGGAGAATGTCTCTTCGAGATCCTGCTGCTGTCTTGAAAGTTCCCAGTTCAACCAGGTCATAACGCTGTCTTGGCAATAGGCGTTATTGTTTCCATTTTGCGTTTTACCGCGTTCATCTCCTGAGGTGATCATTGGAATACCTGAAGAGAAAAGCACTGTTCCTAGAAGATTGCGTATGGCTTTTCTTCGCTGAATGCGAATTTCCTCGCTGGCAGCTTCTCCTTCGTGTCCGTGGTTGAAGGAACTGTTGTTGTTTGCGCCGTCGCGATTGCTTTCGCCGTTTGCATTGTTATGCTTCACGTCGTAACTGACCAGATCGTGCAGGCAGAACCCATCGTGAGCGGTTATGAAATTGATTCCACCCAAAGGACCAGATGGGCCATCGATTATGTCGCGTGAACCCGATAATCGTGTGGCCAAGTCGGCAACACCGTTCCAATGGCTTCCGCTGTTTCTAGCCGCAGCAACGTCGCTCAGCCAGAAGCGTCGGGCGCTGTCTCGGAACCGATCGTTCCATTCGCTAAACCTGTCAGGGAAGTTGCCGGTCTGCCAGCCACCCAGGCCGACATCCCAAGGCTCAACAATCATTTTGGTTTCACTGAAATTTTGGTCGTCATTAATGGCCCTAAGCAGCGGGTGATTTGAATCGAAATGATTGATCTCATTTCGAGCCAAGGTTGTCGCTAGATCGAATCGGTAGCCATCGATTTGCATTTCATTGGTCCAGTAGCGAAGCGAATCAAGTGTGAGTTGTACCACCCTCGGGTTCGCAAAATTCAACGAATTTCCGCAACCTGTGGTGTCGTGGTAATTCCCGTTCTCGTCCTGTCGGTAGTAGCTGGAATTATCAAGTCCACGGTAAGAGTAGGTGAGGCCGCCGGCGCCTCCTTCTGCAGTGTGGTTGTAAACAACATCCATAATTACTTCAATGCCATTTCGGTGAAGTTCTCTAATGGCTGTTTTTAATTCCGCGATGATTGCCTCGGGGCCGGCCTGAATCGCTGCGGCGGTGGCGTATCGGTGGTGTGGGGTAAAAAAGTTGATGGTGTTGTAACCCCAATAATTAATCAGCCCATTCTTTATCAGGTGAGGCTCTGAGATCACCATTTGAATCGGCAGCAATTCAACCGCGTTTACGCCTATTTTCTTGAGGTGCTCAATTGTGCTCTCGTGACCAAGTGCAGCATAGGTGCCGCGAAGATCATCGGGCAGAGCTTTGTTTCCTCGGGTAAGCCCTCTCGCGTGCGCCTCGTAAATCACCAAATCTTCGAGTGGAATATTTGGTTTAGTCACGCCTTGCCAGTCAAATTGACCATCGATCACCACGCAGTGGTACTCGCGAGCGCTCTCGCGAACGACACCTCTCGAATAGGGGTCAATCAAAAATAGTGAGTTGTTGAACCGGTTTCTTGGCCCTTCAGGCCCGTCAACCCTGAGGGCATACTTAGTGCCCAATTGCAGTTCGGCGCTGGTCGCCTGCCAGATGCCCGCCTCGACTGGTTCAAGTGGAATAGCACTGGTGACCTGACGGGGGTCGTCTCCGTCGAGGATGCAGAGCTCAATGCTGGAGGCGGTCTCTGAATAAACCCGGATGGTACCCATGCCGTTTGCTAGCGTCACTCCCAACTGCTCCGAATTGGAGGCTTGGAGCAGAGCTTCGGGAGACGACATTCATCAATCCTAACCAGAGGCCTGTTTCACAAGGGTTTAGGCATCAAGGCGGAAAGTAGGCTTATCGCATGGCTATTTATCTAGATCACGCAGCTACGACGCCCATGCGTCCCGAGCTGGTAGATGGTTATCTGGCTCAATTGCAAGTAGTGGGCAACCCATCATCGGTGCATGGTTCTGGGCAGAAAGCCAGAAGGGCCGTTGAAGATGCTCGTGATCGCTTAGCGAAGGCATTAGATTGCCACCGCAGCGAGGTTTTATTTACTTCAGGGGGCACCGAGAGCAACAACCTTGCGATCAAAGGCCTCTACATTCAGCGAAACTCAGAGGATGCCAAGCGCACCATCGTAATCACCGCTGGCACAGAACATCACGCGGGAATTGATCCGGTTGAGTGGCTTGAATCAGCCGAGGGGGCTGAAGCTGTTTGGGCGCCGGTTGACCAGCACGGAGTAGTAGATCTGGCTTGGCTTGAAGTGTTTATCGCAGAAAACAGTGACAGCATCGCCCTGATTTCGTTGATGTGGGTAAACAACGAAACCGGCCTAATCACACCGATTACTCAAGTCGCGTCGATAGCGGCGAAACATGGAATCCCAGTCCACTCCGATGCCGTTGCCGCATTCGGGCATGTTCCAATTAGTTTCAAAAACAGTGGATTAGCAACGATGGCAATTTCGGGACACAAATTCGGGGCCCCGGTTGGTGTTGGTGCGTTGATTGTTGCCCGCGATGCAAAGTTAGCAATCGTCAGCCATGGCGGCGGTCAAGAGCGTGGAATTCGATCAGGCACTCTCAGCTCGCCATTGGCCTACGCGCTAGGCGAAGCCGCTGCGCTCGCCGAAGCAGAACTTGAAGAAGTCGCATCGCGTCTTGAGGCATTCAAGCAGCAGATTGTCGAGTCGGTTCTGGATTGTGCGCCGAATGCGATTTTCACCAGGGGAAGCAACCCCGGTTTTTCTGGAATTGTTCACTTCACCTTCCCCGGTTGCAGTGGCGATTCGCTCCTGTTCCTATTGGACACCGCGGGCGTATCGGTTTCAACTGGTTCAGCATGCCGGGCCGGAGTAGCCCAGGCTTCGCATGTAGTTATGGCCATGGGCCGAAATGAGAATGAGGCTAGGGGTGCACTGAGGATCTCGCTCGGCTACACAACTGCGCAATCCGATGTCGATGCCTTCATCCAGGCCTTTCCAAGGGCCTATGCCGGCGCTTTGAAGGCCGGATTGCCATCTAAATAGGCACTTCATAAAAGTTAGACTTGTGGCATGAAGGTTTTAGCGGCATGAAGGTTTTAGCGGCATGAAGGTTTTAGCGGCGATGTCCGGTGGCGTTGATTCAGCCGTAGCCGCCGCCCGTGCCGTCGAAGCCGGTCACGAGGTTGTCGGAGTTCACCTGGCCCTGTCGCGCAATTCGGGGACGCTTCGCACCGGGTCGCGCGGTTGTTGCACCATCGAGGATTCGATGGATGCCCAGCGAGCGGCAAACATTTTGGGTATTCCTTACTACGTGTGGGATTTTTCGGAAAAATTCAAAACTGATGTGGTCGATGATTTCGTCGCTGAGTATCTAGCGGGCAGAACGCCAAATCCTTGCATGCGGTGCAACGAACGCATCAAGTTCGCGGCCCTTCTTGAAAAGGCCTTGGCTCTTGGTTTTGACGCCGTCTGCACCGGACACTATGCGAGTTTGGTGACCGATTCCGATGGCAACCTTGAGTTGCACCGAAGCAATGAGGTGGCCAAGGATCAGTCCTACGTGCTTGGCGTGCTAACCGCAGAACAGCTAAAGCATTCAATGTTTCCGCTTGGGGCAAGCGCTGCCAAAAGTGAAATTCGCAAGGAGGCCGAACGCCGAGGCTTGTCAGTGGCGAACAAGCCAGACAGCTACGACATTTGCTTTATTCCAGAGGGTGACACCCAAGATTGGCTTTCTGAAAAAGTAGGTAAGGCACCCGGGCAAATCGTTGACCGCACCGGTGAAGTGCTGGGAAGTCACGACGGCACACACGAATTCACCGTTGGTCAGCGAAAGGGCCTTTCTATCGGCCGCCCCGCTGCCGATGGCAAGCCTCGATACGTTCTCGAGATCAGACCAAAGACAAATACGGTCGTAGTAGGACCTCAGGCTGCATTGGCAATTTCTGAAATGGCTGGATCGCGTTTTACCTGGTGTGGCAAAGAACCAATTCAAACTTCAGAATGGGCTGAAGTCCTGGTTCAAGTTCGAGCCCACGGTGAGGCTCTTAGTGCAAAATTTGCAATCGTCGATGCTGAAATGGTCATTCGACTTAATGAACCGCTCCTTGGTGTCGCACCCGGACAAACTGCAGTTCTCTATTCGGGAACGCGAGTGCTAGGGCAGACCACGATTGATCGCACAGTTAGTGCTGTGCCAGTTGGTGTCTAGTGGTTGACAAATCAAAAGCTCACGAGGCTGCAGCAACACGAGTTTCCGAATTAGTCGATGAACTAAACAAACACCGGCGCGCTTACTACGAGGGAAACACGGTTCTAATCAGTGACGCCGATTACGATGCTCTGCTGAAGGAACTTGAGACCCTGGAGAATCAGTTTCCAGAATTAATATCCGGTGACAGTCCCACCCAAACTGTCGGAGGTTTGGCCAATCAGGCATTTGCTCCGGTAGAACACCTTGAGCGCATGATGAGCTTAGACAACGTGTTCTCGAATGAAGAGTTTCGGGCATGGTCAGAACGCGCGGGAACAGGTCCTTTTCTTTGCGAACTCAAGATAGACGGTCTGGCCGTAAACCTGCGGTACATAAACGGCGAACTGGTATCCGCCGCGACTCGTGGTGACGGTGTAGTTGGTGAGGATGTCACTGCAAATGTCTTAACCATCGGTTCGATACCAAGAAAGCTGAAGGGGTCCGGTCACCCTAAACAAGTCGAGATTCGTGGCGAGATATTTTTTGGAGTAGCCGATTTCGCAAAGCTAAATGAAGGACTCGTTGCTGAGGGAAAAGCGCCCTTCGCCAACCCAAGAAATTCTGCATCTGGTTCACTTCGGCAAAAAGATCCGAAAGTTACTGCTTCAAGGCCACTGCAAATGCTGGTTCACGGAATCGGCGCTTGGACTGACGCCCCAGTAAAGAATCAATCTGATTTGTATCACCTACTTGCAAAATGGGGATTGCCAACCACCGATAAGTTTCGGGTGGTTAATTCACCTGAAGAGGTTCTGAACTACATTGATGAGTTTGAAAAGAATCGACACAAGCTAGAGCACGAAATTGATGGGGTAGTTGTAAAGATCGATGATCTCGCGAAGCAGCGCGAGTTGGGTTTCACGAGTCGAGCTCCCCGCTGGGCTATTGCCTATAAGTACGCACCCGAACAGGTGAATACCAAACTTCTTGACATTCGCGTCTCTGTGGGCAGAACAGGTAGAGCGACACCCTACGCAGTTGTAGCTCCTATAAAGGTAGCTGGCTCGGTTGTTGAATTTGCAACGTTGCACAATCAAGACGTAGTTAAGGCTAAGGGTGTGCTGATCGGCGACACCGTGGTGATTCGCAAAGCTGGGGATGTCATTCCCGAAATTCTTGGGCCGGTAGTGGATTTACGCGACGGCAGCGAACGCGAGTTCGTCATGCCCAAAAACTGCCCTGACTGCAATTCGCCACTAGCGCCGTCGACAGAGGGGGATGTAGATCTTCGTTGCCAAAACTCGAAGGACTGCCCGGCTCAACTTAGGGAACGCGTTGCCTACCTTGGCTCGCGCGGCGTATTGGATGTTGAGGCGCTCGGTTATGTTGCGGCTTGCGCGTTGACCCAACCTTTTGAGAATTCGAAAGCACCGCTATCTTCTGAAGCTGATCTCTTTGACCTTACACTTGAGAAACTTCTACCGATTAGGGCCGCGGTCCTTGACCCGGATACTGGTTTGCCAAAGTTAGACGAGAACGGGAAACCGAAAATTGTCGACTTCTTTAGAAAGAAAGATGGTGCGCCGGCGGAGGTCGCCCTCAAGCTTCTGAAGAATCTCGAGGAAGCTAAAACTAAACCGCTATGGCGAATTATGGTTGCATTATCTATTCGACATGTTGGCCCCGTGGCAGCAAGATCATTGACTACTTACTTCGGCTCGCTTGACCGAATATTTAATGCAAGCCTAGAAGAGCTAGCTCAGGTCGATGGCGTCGGCCAAACGCTCGCACAGTCCATCAAAGAGTGGATCGAAGTCGATTGGCATCGCGAGATTGTTGATTCCTGGCGAAAGGCTGGGGTTTTGCTTGAAGTTCCAGGCCACGCTGGGCCCGGAGCACAAGTAGCAGCGGGGGGAGTGTTCGAAGGCATGAGCATTGTTGCCACCGGATCACTTAAGGGATTTACTCGTGAGGAAATCGAGGAGGCCATCATATCCAATGGTGGTAAAGCAGCTTCATCGGTGTCTAAAAAGACCTCGTTTGTCGTAGCCGGAGAAAACGCTGGCTCCAAGTTGGCAAAGGCTGAGGAGTTGGGTGTTGAAGTCATCAGTGAAGAAGAATTCCAACGCAGATTAAATGTCTAGAGCCATAGAAAAGAAAAAACCTCGAGAAGAAATCTTCCCGAGGTTTTCTAATTTTGCCCCTATTGTTCTTCGAGCTGCTCTACTGCTGAGTTTTCGTCGGCGGCAACCATTGACTCGGTTGTCATCAGGTTGCGAAGAGTGCCAAGGAATTCTTCAATGTCTTCGCGTTCAGTTTTCATACGCTTCAAGCGCTCTTCGCTGTCCTTGATTGCGTTGTTTGCATATGTTTCTGCTTTTCGACTAAGCATATCTGCGCGACGGCGAGACTGGTTGATCAAGTTTGTGGCGGTGCGGTTAGCATCTTCAAGCTGCAGGCTCGAGTTTTCCTGAGCATCACGCATAATTGTGTCTGCTTCAGAAATTAGCTGGGCGGCACGAGCTGAAGCTTCTGCAAGAGTCGCGTTAGCCTCGTCGGTTACCTGCTGGGCCTGCGATACGGCGTTCTGGTAGAGACGAAGCGCCTCTTGTTCGGTCTCGTCGCGCTTTGCTTTGATTTCCGCTTCAAGTTCAACGCGGGCCTGAGCAGTCTTTTGTGAAAGTTCAGTTGCTAGCGCTCGGGCCTCTTCTGTCTCACGGTGAACCTGTGCTCGAAGTTCGGCTGCGTAGCGCTCTCCCTCAGACTTGATGGCTGCTGCCTCGCGCTGAGCGGTTCCGATTTTTTCTCCCGCTTCAGACTCACGAGTCTTCGCGCTGCTGAGAATTTCTGCAGCAAGACGCTCGGCATCGATGCGCGCTTCGTTTAGCTTTGCATCGGCATCGGCGATGATTCGATCTGCCTTTGCCTGGGCCTTGCGGGTTAGTTGCTCGCTTTCTGCCTTTGCGGTCTCGCGAATGCGAATTGCATCCTGACCTGCATCAGAAACAAGTTTCTTGGCCTGCTCTTCGGCAAGGCGAAGGGTCTGCTCAAACTGGGCGCCAAGTTCGGCATAGCCAGGGGTTGCGGTCTTCTTGCGCTTCAGGGTTTCGAGCTCAGCCTTAAGCTGCTCAACCTCTGCCGAAGCGGTGTAGTTGTAGTCGCGGACGTGGTCGAGTTCAGCGCGAAGTTCGGCTAGTACGCGATCGACTTCGTCGCGCTTGTAGCCACGCATTTCGAGTGAAAAGTTCTCGTCTTCCAACGGTGCTCCTTGTTGGTTTTGGGTCAGAGATCAGAATGTCTCCGAAGCCTCAATCTTAGTGGTTTTCCCCTGAAATCATCAGGGGAGTAGGTATTTAGTTAGACTTGCTTCATTGCCTCTGTAACGCTTTAGAAAGCCCATTCATGTCTGAATTGACCCCCGATCTGGTTCGCCACTTGGCAAGCCTCGCACGCATCCAAGTGACT
>ERZ650308.388-NODE-388-length-23645-cov-5.326240_pt1 | contig 23645 bp, 19 predicted proteins | sample MGYA00376244_ERZ650308 | MGnify/ENA primary metagenome ERZ650308 (study PRJEB26733, sample SAMN07839295) | wastewater metagenome | biome: small river; feature: stream; material: water | place: USA: North Carolina | collected 2016-04-26 ... | reverse complement strand
AAAAAGTTCAAAGCGAGAGACCACAGTCATCTCGCCGGGGTACTCTTCCTCACCAGCAGGGCTTACATAGTGGAATTCCGCAACGACTGATTCATCCGACTCAAAGGTAATCAATTCCCATTCGAGCCGATCAAAGCTGCGAGTTCCACCGCCATGAAGCTGGTTGGGACCCTCGTTGGGTTCCAGAGAAAACGAAAGGCCACCACCAGAGAAGTGTGCTTCAGGGATGCGCCCGGCAACTCGGCCCACTGTGCAGCCGAGGTAGAGGTTGACGCGGTCGGCATAGTGTTCCGGGCTTGGTAACCCCAGAACCACATTTCCAAGTACGCCATCCTTATCGGGCACCCAGAGTTCCACGATTCGTGCACCAAAGGTGGAGACCACCATCGAGACACCTGTTGTCGTGGTCAGGCGAGTGAAACCTGAAGGTTCACGCTGGATGCTCATAGAAGTATTCTCACTGAATCAGGAATGCCCCCGACACATTGACTGTGTCAGGGGCATTCATAACCTGGAAGGTTAGACCCTCACTCCGCCGCCTGAACGCTTGCGCGACAGGGCGTCGATGGTTGCAGCTGCAATAAGAACTGCACCAGTAACGAGGAAGTTCACACCTGCGGGCAGGCCGATAAGGCCCAGTCCGTTGTCGATAATCGCGATAACGAGAGCACCGATAGCTGCGTGGATCAAGCGTCCACGACCACCGAAGAGGCTCACGCCACCCACGACGGCTGCTGCAACACCGGAGAGCACAATCGAACGTCCAGCGGTTGATTCGATAGCACCGATACGGCTAGCTGCAAGAACACCAGAAACCACAGCAAGTGTGGAACAGATGATGAAGGCGGTGATGCGGATTTTTGCAACCTTGATACCAGCACGACGAGCTGCCTCAGGGTTGCCACCAACTGCGTAGAGGTGACGGCCGAAGGTAGTGCGGTCGAGTACGAAGGTTCCGACGAACAGGATTCCGATCACGATCGGAATAACGATGGGGACACCTTCGATAGGTACAACAGAAACGCTGCGGTTGACGCTCATGGCAGCCACAGCAATACCGCCAAGAACAGCAATAAGAGCTACACGGGAGAGCATCAGGGCGATGGGGCGGTTTGCCACACCTGCCTTGGCGCGACGTGCACGGTCATAGAAGCCCAAACCGAGGGAGACGATAACCATCACGGCAAGCATGATCCAACCGCCAGCAACGGGCATGTTGGAGTTCATGATGGCCTTGAGCTCAGGAATGTCCAGGCGGTAAAGACCACCATCACCGAGCATGACGAGCATGAGTCCCTGGAAGCCCAGGAATAGACCCAGGGTGACCACGAAGGAGGGAACACCGATCTTCGCCACGAAGATACCGATTACCCAACCAACTAGTGAACCCAGTGCAAGTGCGGAAATGATGGCGATGATCCAGTTGATTCCCATCATCTGGTTCATGACGACGAACAAGGCCATACCCACACCTGCGGTCACACCCGCAGAAAGGTCGATTTCTGCAAGAAGCAGAACAAAGACCAGTGCCGAAGCAAGAACAGTGAGCTGTGCGGCCTGAACGAACAGGTTGGCAAAGTTCAGTGTGGTGAGGAAGTAGGGGCTCAGCGAAGCAAACAGAACAACGAGCGCAAGCAGTGCGATAACTGCAGGCAGTGCGCCCATTTCGCCGTTCTTGAGACGCTGACCGTATGCGGTGATCTGGTCGCGGATAGTGCCTTCGTGGCCACTACCGATTTCTGTGGGGGTTAGCGAACTCATTACGCCACCTCTTCCATGGTCTTGGTGCCGGTGATGTAACCAACAACATCGGATTGTGTAGTTTCTGAGGTCTTCAATGATGCAACCATGCGTCCTAGGTACAGAACGTTGATGGAGTCGCACACCTGGAAGACATCTGCCAAGTTGTGGCTAATGATGATGACGCCGATGCCGTTGTCTGCGAGGCGACGAACCAGGTTCAGAACCTGTTCAGTTTGAGCCACACCCAGAGCAGCGGTGGGCTCATCGAGGATGACGAGCTTAGCGTTGCGGAGAACAGAACGTGCGATGGCAACGGTCTGACGCTGACCACCAGAAAGTGAAGAAACCTTCTGGCGAACCGACTTGACGGTGCGAACCGAGAGGCTCTGCAGGGCCTTGGTTGCCTGGAACTCCATGGAGCCTTCGTCGAGGGTGCCCTGGCTGAGTTCTTCACGGCCGAGGAACATGTTCTGAACGATGTCAAGGTTGTCGCAGAGAGCGAGGTCTTGGTACACAACTTCGATACCCAGAGCGCCACTCTGACGGGGGGAGTGAAGGTGAACTTCTTCGCCCTCAAACTTGACGACACCTTCGTCATAGGGCTGAACGCCGGAGAGACCCTTGATCAGGGTGGACTTACCAGCACCGTTGTCACCGACAAGAGCGGTGACCTTACCTGCGTATGCCTTGAAGTCAATGCCCTTGAGGACTTCAACGGGACCGAAGCTTTTCATAACTCCAGAGAGTTCGATCAGTGGCACATCCATGCCCATCTCCTTTGATGTTTCATCCGGCGTATTCACCGGGCTGGTGTGTCAATGACTGACACGAAAAATTGGGGGGTGAAACAAGAGAGACTTTGCGCCGGCCGGATCGACCGGCGCAAAGTCTCACCTAGTTGTTTGTTACTTTACGCCGTACTTAGCGCAAGCTGCTGCGAGCTCTGCGGTGCAGAGGTCCTTAGCAGATGCGTCACCAGCGGATACAACGTCGATGACCTGTTCAGGACCGACCTTGATGGGGGTAACTGCGACGAAAGGAGTTCCGTCAGCGAGCTTCTTCGCTACAGAAGGAGCCTTACCACCGAGGATCTGGATAGCCAGATCCGAAGCAGCAGCAGCTTCTACAGAGAATGGCTTGTAGACCGTGCAGGTCTGCTTGCCGAGGAGAACGTTCTGCAGACCAGCTACAGATGCGTCCTGACCAGAAACAGGAACGGTCTTGCCGTTCTTGTCAAGGATGGTGATAACTGCAGCAGCGTTGGTGTCGTTTGCTACCCAAACAGCGTCAACGTTACCTGCGAGAGAGGTGTAAGCCTGCTCGAATGCAGTTCCAGCCTTGGTTCCATCCCAGGTACCAGGAGTCTCAGCAGCAGGCTTGATGCCAGCCTTTGACATGACAGCTACAGCACCGTCGTAGAACATCTTTGCGTTACCGTCAGCAGGGTCTCCACCAACGTATACAACAGATGCTGCTGCGGGGTCCTTGCCAGCTGCGGTCAGACCGTCAACGATGCACTGACCCTCAATGCCACCAACTGCTTCGTTGTCGAAGGAGACGTAGTAGTCAGCTCCAGCAACTGGGCGGTCGTAAGCAATAACGGGAACGCCAGCAGCCTTAGCCTTCTCGGCAACCTGGATAGCAGCACCCTGGTGGTCGGTGAGGATCATTACGCCACAGCCCTTTGAGAGCATCTGGTCAGCAATGGTTGCGTACTTAGCGGTGTCACCCTGAGCGTTCTGGATGTCTACTTCGTAGCCAGCGTCGCCAAGTGCCTTTTCGAGAGCAGGCTTGTCGCCAGCTTCCCAACGAGGCGAAGACTCGGTGTCGGGGAGGATTACACAAGCACGGGTGCTTGCAGCTGCATCGTTAGATGCACCGGCACAACCCGAGAGGGCAAGTGCGGACACAGCTGCTAGAGCTGCGATTGAGATCAATGAAGACTTCTTCATTTCTCTCCCTTCAATTTTCTCTTGGTTTCTCGGATTAAATCCGAGTCGGGCTCGACGGTGAGCCCTGTCCCTATATGTTGCCGTATCCAACAAATAGATAACAACTTAATTTGGTCACGAAGTGGTAACAAATAGCTGGAAAAGCTCTATTTGTTGTTTCAAACTCTAAATAAGAGCTTTAACGTGACGCTGCGAAAGCTGCTGCTTTTCGGTAGTTTTCGATCACTTTCGTGGCCTGGGCAAATGAAACAGTGCCTACCGTGGCAATACTCCAGGCAGGCGCTCTCCCCAAGAGCAATTCAGCTGCCTGGCGGGCAGCACCATTTGCCACATATTCACCAGGCTCCGCAATTACTACGGGAACACCAAAGATCTCTCCTGCAATGGTTTGAACGGCAGGATTTGCTGCAGCGCCCCCTACAAGGAAAATGCGTGAGCAGGCAACGCCGGCATCTGCAAGAGCCTCTAAGCCGGCGTTCAGGCCACACAGCATTCCTTCAATTGCCGCACGCGCGATGTTCTCTCGAGTGTTGTTTGACAGGGTCAATCCAACGAGTTCCGCTGTAGCCTCCGGGAGGTTGGGCGTGCGCTCACCTTCGAAATAAGGAACCAAGACAACACCGCCAGCACCAGACTCTGCTTTCAAGGCAAGTTGACCGAGCTCATCGTGGCTGACGTCGAGGAGTTTGGCAAAAGAATCCATCACCCGAGCTGCGTTGAGCGTGCAGACAAGTGGAAGCGACGAGTTCGAAGCGCTCGCAAAGCCAGCGATTGTTCCGCTGGTGTCATGTGTAGACGAGCTCGAGACAGCAAAGACTGTGCCACTGGTTCCCAGTGACACCACCACGTCACCCTCGGCAGCACCGAGACCAAATGCGGCAGCTGCGTTATCTCCAGCGCCGCAACCGATCTTGACTCCGGTAGGCGTTGACCCCACCTCTTCCCCGGGCAGAACTATTCGTGGCAACACAGGAACATGTCCCAGTGCATAGGTGAGGATGTCATCGCAATAGGTATTTGTAGCGGAGTTGAAGTAACCGGTGCCACTTGCATCTGAGCGATCTGTGGCCAGTGCTTCGAGCACCGGGCCTTTGTCACTTTCACCCATGGGTCCGTATCCAGCTAAACGCCAGGTCAGCCAGTCATGGGGGAGAGCGACAGCGGCGACCTTGGCAGCGTTTGCCGGCTCATTGTTTTTCAACCAGAGAAGTTTGCTCGAGGTGAAGGAGGCGACTGGAACTGATCCGGTCAGATCTGAGAGGTACTCAGCACCAAAGTGCTCGATGAGCTCGGTAGCATCTCCGGCACTCCGGGTGTCATTCCACAGCAGTGCATCACGGATGACGCGACCATCGCTGTCGAGGACAACCATCCCGTGCTGCTGTCCACCTATGGAAATAGCCTCAACGTCGTCGAGTCCACCTGCCTGGGTGAGTGCTTCGTTCAGAGCACTCCACCAGTGTGCCGGGTTGACCTCGGTACCGTCAGGGTGACTGGCTCGCCCTTGGCGGACCAGTTCACCCGTGACAGCATCCTTGATAACTACTTTGCAACTCTGAGTTGAGCTATCAACTCCAGCCACCAGTGCCATGGGTTAGCGGGCACCCATGAGGTGTTCGATAGCGAGCTGGTTCAGCTTCACGAAACCAAAGCCACGGCCGTCGAAGTAAGAGTCTGCATCGAAGTTCTCGTAGGACGCGTTGTCTGCGAGAAGGTCGGTGTAGGTCTCACCAGGAGCCAAGGTGGGGGTGTTTATCTCAGCTACGCGAGATGCTTCCAGGGCAGCCTTGACTTCGGGGTCGGCGCGGAATGCTGCAGCGCGTTCCTTGAGAAGCAAGTACATACGCATGTTGGCTGCTGCCGAATCCCACACACCCGTGAAGTCTTCGGTGCGGCTGGGCTTGTAGTCGAAGTGGCGAGGGCCGTCATAAGAACGACCCCCGTTGGGTCCACCGAACTCGAGAAGGTCAACCAGAGAGAAGGCGTTGAGAATGTCACCGTGACCAAAGACGAGGTCCTGGTCAAACTTGACACCCTTTTGACCGTTGAGGTCGATGTGGTACAGCTTGCCGTGCTCGATGGCCTGGGCAATACCTGCAGTGAAGTTCAGACCAGCCATCTGCTCGTGACCAACCTCGGGGTTCAGGCCAACGAGGTCAGGGTGCTCGAGAGTGTTGATAAACGCCATGGCGTGACCCACCGTGGGAAGAAGAATGTCTCCACGAGGCTCGTTGGGCTTGGGCTCAATCGCGAAGCGAATGTCGTAGCCCTTGTCCTTGACATAGGCCGTCATCAGGTTGACACCTTCGCGGTAACGCTGAAGAGCCCCCTGGATGTCCTTGGCGCTGTCATACTCGGCACCTTCACGGCCACCCCACATCACGAAGGTCTTGGCGCCCATCTCGGCTGCGAGATCAAGGTTGCGAAGTGCCTTGCGCAAAGCGAAGCGGCGAACCCCGCGGTCATTGCTGGTGAAGCCACCGTCTTTGAAGACGGGGTGGCTGAACAAGTTGGTGGTGATCATCGGGATGATGATGCCGGTGTCAGCTAGTGCCTGCTTGAGGCGGTCGATCTGCTTCTGACGTGCTGCGTCAGTGCTGCCGAAGGGGAAGAGGTCGTCATCGTGGAAGGTGAGACCGTATGCACCGAGCTCTGCGAGCTTCTCCACTGCTTCAACTACATCGAGGTTGCTGCGTGTGGGACCACCGAACTGGTCCTGTGCTGCCCAGCCAATTGTCCAGAGGCCGAATGAGAATTTGTCTTCGCGTGTGGGAGTCAATGACGACATTGTCGGTAGTCCTTAAGAATGAGGGGTTGTGTATTTGTTGCCTTAGGGAACAATATAGACCCCGACCTATTTACTTTGTCAACTCGAAAACACTCGGAGTTACGAATTTGTTGTTTAGAGGGCAGAATATGTTGGAGATACTTCACACGGAGAGAAAAGACCAATGACACCACCCACAGCAAAACCGCACAGTGGTGCCTCAACCGTTGGCAGTAACAGGGAACAAGTACGTCAACACAATTTGTCGGCAATTCTGCGTTTGCTTCGTCAATTTGGCACCATGTCACGCTCGGCACTGACACAGCGAACTGGTTTGAACCGTTCCACCATCTCCGACCTCGTCACCGAGTTACAAGAGTTGGGACTCATCGTCGAGTCCGAAGCCAGTGCCACTCAGGGCGTTGGTCGTCCCTCTTTGATGGTGTCATTCTCGGATGAAGTTGTGGTCTTCGCTGTCAATCCCGAAACAGACGCCACCACCGTAGGTGTTGTCACGCTCTCGGGAAAAGTGATGACCAAAGTTCGTCATCCTCATGCCACCGTGCCCACCGCAAGTGTCTCGGTCGAAACAACAAACAAACTCATTGCAGACCTGCGCACCCAACTGCCACCCCAGTTCCGCATTGCCGGAATCGGTGTGGCGATCCCTGGGCAGATTCGCGTAGAAGACGGAGTGGTTCGTCTCGCTCCTCACCTCAACTGGGTCGAGGTTCCTTTCGCACGCATGCTGCATCAACAGACCGGCCTACCTGTCTTTATCGACAACGATGCCAGCCTGGGATCAATCGCTGAACGTGACTTGGGTGCTGGCCGCGGCTTCAGTGAAATTGTGTATCTCTTTGGTGGCGCCGGTGGCATTGGTGGCGGTGTCATTCACGGAGGAATGCTGCTTCGTGGAGCTGCCGGTTATGCCGGTGAGCTCGGACACGTCCGCATCTCAGATTCACCTCGTGAGGACTATTCCGGACTTCAAGGAACTCTCGAGTCACTCGTTCAACGCGATGATCTCTTGGCCGCACTCAAGATTGAAAGCGCGGATGACGCTGAACTGGAGGAAGTACTTTCCAAGCCCGTTGGTGCGAAAGTGCAGAAGCTTCTAGAGTCCCAGATTGATGCACTGGCTATTGCGATAGGAAACTACGTCAACATCTTCAACCCCGAGATTGTTCTTCTCGCGGGGTATCTAGGTGTGTTGTATTCCTATGACCGAGATCGACTCCTGAGCCGATTCCGATGGAGCACTCTGACAGCACCACAGGACCGCCTATTGGTGAAGCCTGCAGAGCTGGGCCCCAATCTGCTCATGATTGGTGCCGCGGGATTGCCCATTGCTCCATTACTGGCAGAGCCAGCAATCACTCAGCTCTTCCCTGCTCGAGGAAAGTAGAAGCTTCTACTCTCCCGTCAGTACGGCACCAATCTGGTGACGTGCCTGGTAGATCAGCGCGTTGTCGCTGACGGCTTCTGCCAAAGGACGCAGCGGGGAATCGGTCAATCCCTGATCCAGGAATGACGAGAACGCTGTTGCTTGATAGCTCAATCCTTCGTGAGCAGGAACACCGGTCTCATCGCGCCAGGTGGCAACGGGGGTGGGGTTGAACTCAGAAGCAAATAAGGTCAAGCCACTAGGCGTGAAGAAGGGTTCGTGAATGTTGAGGCGTCCCGCTGATCCCGAAATGGAAGCTGCCGTTGGAGTGAACGCCGCCATGGTCACGGAGGCAACAGCTTGGGCACCCGAGGCATAGCTCAAGACAGACGTGGTGGTTTCATCAACTCCAGTTGAGGTGAGTGAGCCTGAAGTCTGGATGCTCGAGGCGGTGCCGAGAACAAATGAGCTAAACGCAAAGTTGTAAATACCCAGGTCAAGGAGACCACCACCAGCTTCGGGGTCCATCAAGCGGGGAACGTGACGCAGGTCCTGCCCAAAGTCAGAAAGCACGAACGAGATGTCACCCAAGATGCCGTCGGCAAAGATTTGGCGCATCACATCGGACTGAGGGATGTATCGAGTCCACATAGCTTCCATGGCGAGAACGCCGGCTGCCTTGGCGGCATCAGCGATCTCTTGGGCATCAGTCGGGTTGGTTGCTAATGGCTTCTCAACCAGAACATGCTTGCCGGCAGCTATCGCGAGCAATGCGTGCGCTTTGTGGAACTGGTGAGTGGTTGCCACATAAACCACGTCCACCTCAGGGTGGTTGACCAGTGCGTCATAAGAGGTGAGGGCATGGGGAATACCACGAGGAGTGGCAAATGCCTCTGCTTTGCCTGGAGTCTGCGATGCCACTGCGACGATGCGCTGAGTGGTGTGTTTGTGGACGGAGTCCGCAAAGGTTTCGGCAATGCCACCGGGGCCGATGATTCCCCAACGCAGGGGGGTGACCGAAGCAGGGTCAATCAGGCGGGGAGCAGGCAGAGAAGAAGGAAGCATCTTTGGTCCTTGAAGTCGGGGGGATAGCTCATGCTATGCGAAGAACCCAGCAGGCAAGAAGCCCCAACTAGAATTGAGGAATGTCAAAGGTTCTTTCTTCTCTGCCCGTAGGCGAGCGCGTCGGTATCGCTTTCTCTGGAGGTCTCGACACCTCTGTTGCTGTTGCCTGGATGCGTGAAAAGGGTGCAATCCCTTGCACCTACACTGCCAACCTCGGACAGGCAGATGAGCCAGACATCGACAGCGTTCCTGGACGCGCACTCGAATACGGTGCTGAGATTGCTCGCCTGATCGACTGCCGCGGACCTCTGGTAGAGGAAGGCCTCGTTGCGCTGCAGTGTGGCGCTTTCCACATCCGCACCGCAGGCAAGACCTACTTCAACACCACTCCATTGGGCCGTGCTGTTACCGGAACCATGCTGGTTCGTGCGATGCACGAAGACGGTGTGGACATCTGGGGTGACGGGTCCACTTATAAGGGCAATGACATTGAGCGCTTCTATCGCTACGGTCTGATGGCAAACCCGGCCCTGCGTATTTACAAGCCTTGGCTCGATGCTGACTTCGTCAACGAACTTGGTGGCCGTCACGAGATGAGTGAATGGCTGCTTGCGCGCGACCTTCCCTACCGTGCGTCGAAGGAAAAGGCGTATTCCACCGATGCCAACATCTGGGGTGCATCACACGAGGCCAAGTTGCTTGAGCACCTTGACCAAGGACTCGACTTGGTCGAGCCCATCATGGGTGTTGCAGCGTGGCGCGATGACGTTGAGGTCAAGACCGAAGAGGTCACTATTGCGTTCGAGGCTGGCCGTCCCGTTTCGATCAACGGCAAGCGTTATGACGACCCAGTTGCCTTGGTTCTCGAAGCCAATGCCATTGGTGGTCGTCACGGTCTGGGTATTTCTGACCAGGTGGAGAACCGCATCATCGAGGCGAAGAGCCGCGGTATTTATGAAGCTCCTGGAATGGCTTTGCTTCACATTGTTTACGAACGCCTGCTCAACGCCATCCACAACGAAGACACCCTGGCCAACTACGCTGCTGAGGGTCGTCGCCTGGGTCGCTTGATGTATGAAGGTCGCTGGTTCGACCCTCAGGCACTCATGTTGCGTGAATCTATTGTTCGCTGGGTTGGCTCTGCCGTCACCGGTGAAGTGACCCTGCGCTTGCGACGTGGTGACGACTACACGATCCTCAACACCACTGGTCCCGCACTGAGCTACCACCCTGACAAGCTCTCGATGGAACGCGTTGAAGACGCTGCCTTCGGTCCTGAAGACCGCATTGGTCAGCTCACCATGCGTAACCTCGACATCGCTGACTCGCGTGAGCGCCTCGAGCAATACGCCACCCAGGGCATTGTCGAAGGTGGTGCAGCAGTGCTGATGGGTGACCTCAAGGCTGCAGCGCTAGAGAAGAAGAAATAGAAACAGTAGAAAATCGTGGTTCGTTAGGGTCAAAACGACTGATTCCGCAATTCTTTATTTCTTTTGTGTAACTTATCCGGTCTGAAGAACCTGATGGGTAGCGATTTTTGACGTTTCAAGTAACCTAGTCACTACCTCATGCGACCTGTATGGGGACTCGTATTTGGAGGACACATTGGGAATTTTTTCTCGTAAGGTAGCCATCAACAGCGCAGCAGCGCTGGGTGTTGTTGCCCTTTTGGCCGGTTGCGCAAGCGCACCCGCAGACGAAGCAGCCGACGGCGGCAGCCTCGCACTGCCTTGTATGGTTTCTGACTCCGGTGGATTCGACGACAAGTCGTTTAACCAGTCAGGTTTCGAAGGTCTGAACTCAGCAGCTGACGAACTTGGTGTAACCCCAATCACCGTTGAGTCCGCAGCAGAGACCGACTTCGCTCCCAATATCCAGAGCCTCGTTGACCAGGGCTGCACCCTGATCACCACCGTTGGCTTCCTACTTGCAGACGCTACCAAGACAGCTGCTGAAGCAAACCCCGACATCAACTTCGCAATTGTTGATGATGGCAGCATCACTGCTGACAACGTTAAGCCAATTCTTTTTGACACCGCACAGGCAGCATTCCTTGCTGGTTACACCGCAGCTAGCTACAGCACCACTGGTGTTGTAGGAACCTTCGGTGGTATGCAGATTCCACCAGTAACCATCTTCATGGATGGTTTCGCTGATGGTGTTGCTTACTACAACCAGGAAAACAGCGCTAACGTCAAGGTTGTCGGTTGGGACGTTGCTTCTCAGACCGGTTCTTTCACTGGTGGTTTCGCAGCAGGTGTTGAGGCTAAGACCGCAGCACAGGGTCTGATTGATCAGAACGCTGACGTCATCTTCCCCGTTGGTGGTCCTATCTTCTTGAGCGCTGCAGAAGCAATCAAGGACTCGGGTAAGAACATCCCACTCATCGGTGTTGACTCCGACGCATACAACACTGCTCCTGAGATCAAGAGCATGTTCCTGACTTCTGTACTGAAGCAGGTTGGTGTTGGTGTTGCTGACGTAACCATCGCAGCAGCAGACGGCAAGTTCGACAACACCCCATTCGTTGGCACCCTTGCCAACGGTGGTGTTGGCCTTGCTCCATTCCACGACTACGCATCGAAGGTAAACCCTGACCTGCAGAGCCAGCTGGATGCAATCACCAAGGGAATCAACGACGGTTCGATCAAGGTAACTTCTCCTTCATCACCTAAGTAATTCACCACTGGTTTGGGGAGGCCCGCTTCGGCGGTGCCTCCCCAAACTGTTTCACCCACCTCTTTGACATGCTGGTCATTTAGAATCAGAGACCACCCTTTCCTCTTCACGAAGCTGTGAGATCAATGAAGCTCGAACTGCGCAACATCACCAAGCGTTTTGGCCAACTGACCGCGAACGACCACATCAGCCTTGTTGCGATGCCAGGAAAGATTCACGCCCTTGTAGGTGAAAATGGTGCAGGTAAGTCGACCTTGATGAACGTATTGTTCGGCCTGTATCAAGCAGACGAAGGTGAAATCCTTCTGGACGATGTTGTCCAGCAGTTTTCGGGACCAGGCGACGCTATGGCGGCCGGTATCGGAATGGTTCACCAGCACTTCATGCTTATCCCGGTTTTTACTGTTGCCGAGAACGTTATGCTCGGACACGAACAAACCACTCGCGGAGGCCGCTTAGATATTGAAGCCGCCCGCCAACTTGTCATCGATGTCAGTTCACGCTTCGGCTTTGATATTGACCCCGATGCTCTTGTGGGAGATCTTCCGGTGGGAGTTCAGCAACGTGTGGAAATTATCAAAGCCCTTGCGCGTGATGCTCAAGTGCTGATCTTTGATGAACCCACAGCTGTTCTAACTCCACAGGAAACTGACGAACTCATGGTGATCATGAAGCAGTTGCGTGATTCCGGAACCGCCATCATCTTTATCACCCACAAGCTTCGTGAAGTTCGCGAAGTCGCAGATGACATCACCGTGATCCGCCTGGGCAAGGTCGTGGGTGAGGCATCTCCAACTGCCACCAATACCGAACTTGCAGAAATGATGGTGGGCCGTGCAGTTCAGCTCAAGGTTGACAAGGGCCCTGCCAAACTCGGTGCAGATGCACTTGTCGTTGAGTCACTGACCGTTCTTGATCCTGCAGGCATGGCCGTCGTTAATGACGTCAGCTTTACTATCCGTGCGGGCGAGATTGTCTGCATCGCTGGCGTGCAAGGCAATGGACAAACCGAACTCACTGAAGCAATCATGGGCCTAGCCCACAACGTCTCGGGAACAATCTCCCTCAACGGCGAACAGCTTGTAGGTAAGTCCGTTCGTCACATTCTTGATGAGGGAGTCGGCTTTGTCCCAGAAGACAGGACCGAAGACGGACTTGTCGGTAGCTTCACCATCGCAGAGAACCTCATGCTTGATCGCTCACATGGTGCCCCTTTTGTTCGTGCTGGTGCACTGCAACTCAAGACCCTGACTGAGTTTGCCACCGAAACGTCCAAAGAATTTGACGTCCGTTCACAGGGCATCACCTCGAAGGCATCTCAGCTTTCTGGTGGTAACCAGCAGAAAATTGTGCTGGCACGTGAACTCAGCCGCGACCTCAAATTATTTGTGGCAGCACAACCCACACGAGGTATTGACGTGGGATCGATTGAATTTGTTCACAAACGTATTGTTCAAACCAGAGATAGCGGCATCCCCGTTCTGGTTGTATCCAGTGAACTCGATGAGGTCGTTGCACTTGCTGACCGAATTGCTGTGATGTATCGAGGTCGCATCGTAGGCATCGTGCCGGCCGACACTCCCCGCGCGGTTCTTGGTTTGATGATGGCTGGCGAAGTACCTGCAGGAGTAGCAGCATGAGCAAGAAGACCCCTGACACAGTAGAGACTTCCACCACCGAGATTGCGCCTCCTTCTCGTTGGAACATCGCACTGAAAGAGATGCTCGGCGGCAGCGTCGTTATCTCCATCCTGTCCGTATTGAGCGCGCTCGTGGTCGGCGCCATTTTGATTGCGGTTACAGACCCCGGAGTTCACAAGGCAGTGGGTTACTTTGCTGCCCGCCCCACCTCAACTTTCCAGGCAATCTGGGATTCCATCTTTGGTGCATATTCTTCGTTGTTCCAAGGCTCGGTTTATAACTTCCGTCGCCCTGAGTTTGCGACAGGCATCAAGCCCCTGACCGAAACCCTCACTTTTGCTACCCCACTGATTGTGGCTGGTCTCGGTGTTGCCTTGGCATTCCGCGTTGGTTTGTTCAACATCGGTGGCCGTGGCCAGATGCTGATTGCTGCAGCGTGTGCGGGATATGTCGGCTTCACCTGGCAGCTGCCTCCCGTGATCCACCTCATCGTCGCTGTCCTTGCCGGCATCATTGGTGGAGCGCTGTGGGCTGGAATCGTCGGTGTGCTCAAGGCTCGTACCGGTGCACACGAGGTCATCGTGACCATCATGCTCAACTACATTGCGTTCTATTTGGTCTCCTGGATGCTGCGCACCCAAGGTTTCTTGCAGGCTCCTGGATCTAACAACCCGAAGACTGCTCCCATCTTGGAAACGGCAGTCATGCCTCGACTCCTGGGGCCGAGCTATAACCTCAACACGGGCTTCTTGTTCGTCATTGCATTGACAATCTTTGTTGCGTGGTTACTTTCACGCTCCAGCCTGGGCTTCCAGTTCCGCGCTGTCGGGGAGAACCCAAATGCGGCTCGTGTTGCAGGTATTCGTGTTGATCGTATGTATATCTACGCGATGCTTTTTTCGGGCGGGCTCATTGCTGTAGCGGGTGTTATCCAGGTTCTGGGTGTTGTCCCTTCTGGCTTTAGCTCGGGAATTGACGCAGGAATCGGCTTCGATGCAATTACCGTTGCGTTGCTGGGTCGAGCAAAGCCCTGGGGTGTGTTCTTTGCGGGAATTCTTTTTGGAGCATTCAAGGCGGGTGGTTTCGCCATGCAAGCTGCTGAAGGAATTCCCATCGACATCGTTCTTGTTGTGCAGTCGCTGATCGTGCTCTTTATTGCTGCGCCACCTTTGATCCGTGCACTGTTTAGGCTTCCTGTTCCCACTGGGGAACCCAAGCCAGTCTCGTTACGACGCCCTCGAGTAAAGGCGGTGACACGATGAGCCAAACAACGACTCCCGTCACCTCGACCGTGGTCCTCAAGAGTTGGAAGGCTCCCATTGCCTTCGGCATCTTCACCGTTGTTGCTTTTGTGATCTTCGTTCTCTTGAACACGGGAGCAAGCACCAACTTCCGCCTTTCAACTGAATCTGACTTCATTCAGCTACCAGCCATAGACCTTCCTGCGCTGGGAACCGGGATTTTTGTCACAGCCCTCTTGTTTGCCATGACGGTACTCAGCTTCTTCTTCTCAAATAAGGGAAAGTCATCACCGATCTGGATGATTAGTGCATTCGGTTTCTTCTTTATGGTGGGCTTCCTCACCTGGGCAGGCGCTGATGGCTCCATCCTGATTCCTGGACTCTTACTCGGAACCGTGGGCTTGAGCATTCCTCTGATCTTCGGTGCGCTGGGTGGCATCATCTCCGAGCGCGTTGGCGTGATCAACATCGCTATTGAAGGACAGCTCCTTGCCGGTGCCTTCGTGTCAGCGATGGTCGCCACACTGACTGGCTCGCCTTACCTCGGTCTTGTTTCCGCGATGGTTGCCGGCATGCTGGTGTCCTTCGTCTTGGCCACGTTCTCGGTAAAGTTCATGGTGGACCAAGTCATTGTTGGTGTGGTCCTGAATGTTCTTGTTCTGGGGCTCACGAGTTTCTTGTATTCACAGGTGTTGAGTACGAACACCGCTGTGCTTAACTCCCCACCACGATTTGATCGCATCGACATCCCTGTGTTGAGCCAGATTCCCATCATTGGCCCTGTGCTGTTTAGGCAGACTCTGATTGTGTATTTGATGTACATCATCGTGGCCGTTGTGGCATATGCCCTGTTCAAGACCAAGTGGGGTCTGCGCCTTCGTTCCGTAGGTGAGCACCCCATGGCTGCTGACACTGTCGGTATCAATGTGGCAGCAACCAGATTCTGGAACGTTGCGCTCGCCGGAGCAATTGCCGGTATTGGTGGTGCTTACTTCACCCTGGGTTCAGTGGGAGCCTTCCAGAAAGAGATGACTGCTGGTGCCGGCTTTATTGCCCTGGCCGCTGTGATCTTTGGTCGCTGGGACCCCATCCGAGCAACCCTGGCTGCCTTGCTTTTCGGTTTTGCAAGCAACCTGCAAAACGTTCTGTCCATTATTGGCTCGCCTGTTCCTAGCGAGTTCATGTTGATGCTGCCCTACGTGGTCACCATCTTTGCTGTTGCAGGTTTCGTAGGTCGCGTTCGCGGCCCTGCAGCTGCTGGCAAGCCATATACCAAGAGCTAGGAACACATATGAGTTCATACGTCACAGCCATAGATTGGGCTGCGCTTCGCAGTGCTGCCACAGTCGCTATGGGCAACGCCTATGTCCCCTACTCCACCTTCCCGGTTGGAGCTGCTGCGCAGACGGATGATGGTCGCATCGTCTCTGGCTGCAATGTGGAGAATGCGTCATATGGCCTCACCTTGTGCGCTGAGTGCAGTCTGGTTTCCCAGCTGCATGCCACCGGAGGCGGCAAGCTCATTGCTTTCACCTGTGTTGATGGCAACGGGGAAGTGCTGATGCCCTGTGGTCGCTGCCGCCAGCTTCTGTTCGAACACTCGGCCGAAGGCATGGTCCTAGAAACCGTGTCCGGTTTCAAGACCATTGATGAGGTCCTGCCCGATGCTTTCGGCCCTCGCCAGCTCGATGCCTACAACGCACAATCCAAGGACAAGTCATGAGCACCCTCACAATCGAGCCATTTGATGCCGTTCAATTGATCTCAATTAAACGAGACAAGGGTGAGCTCAGTACTGAGCAGATTCAGTGGATGATTGATGCCTACACCAGAGGTTTCATTGCTCAAGAACAGATGTCTGCCATGACCATGGCAATCTTTCTCAACGGTATGAACCGTCGAGAAATCAAAGACATGACTATGGCCATGATTGCCTCGGGGGAGCGCATGGACTTCTCTGCACTGAACCGCCCCACGGCAGATAAGCACTCCACTGGTGGCGTGGGAGACAAGATCACACTCCCCTTGATGCCACTGGTTGCCTCATTTGGCGTGGCAGTGCCCCAGCTTTCTGGCCGAGGACTAGGTCACACTGGCGGCACCTTAGACAAACTGGAATCCATTCCTGGCTGGCGAGCACATCTCTCCAACGAGGAGATGTTCAACCAGCTAGCTGAGCTCAACGGTGTGATCTGTGCTGCTGGCTCAGGCTTGGCTCCTGCCGACGGAAAGCTCTATGCCCTGCGTGACATCACTGCAACAGTGGAAGCAATTCCATTGATTGCCTCCAGCATCATGAGCAAGAAGATTGCCGAAGGAACAGACAGCCTCGTGCTCGATGTGAAGTTTGGTTCTGGCGCATTCCTCAAAGACATAGAACGTTCACGTGAGCTAGCCCGAACCATGGTTGCACTTGGCACCGATGCCGGCGTGAACACCACGGCGTTGCTGACCGATATGAATATCCCTCTCGGCCTCACCATTGGTAATGCCAATGAGGTTCGAGAATCTGTTGAGGTGTTGGCAGGTGGCGGTCCCTCTGACGTTATCGAGCTAACGGTGGCACTGGCCACCGAGATGCTCAATATGGCAGGTATGCACGATGTGGACGTTGCGGAGAATCTCCGCAACGGCAAAGCAATGGATTCGTGGCGAGCCACGATCGCGGCGCAGGGCGGAGACCCTGACGCAGCACTTCCTACCGCATCTGAATCACACGTTGTTATCGCTGAGAGCGATGGCATGTTGGTTCACCAGGAAGCTCTACCGTTCGGGATTGCTGCCTGGCGTTTGGGCGCTGGACGCGCACGTGCTGAAGACGCGGTTATTCACTCGGCAGGTATTGATCTCCACGCCAAACCTGGCGACATGGTTCGCAAGGGTGAGCCACTTTTCACCCTCTATGCCAACGATGCAGCTCGCTTTGAGCGAGCCCTGGAAGCAGTTGAAGGCGCCTATATCATCGGCGATGCCAGCACGTTTGTTCCTCGTACATCGCTCATTGCTGAACGCATCACCGCTGAATAGGGCTTAGAGCCCGAGGAGTTCCTTCATTCCGAGTGCGAGATCGGAGAGCCTCTTCGCTGCGTCGTTTCTGCGTTCGATGAGGGCACCTTCGCGGGAAACAACGTCGATATAGACCTTGAGCTTTGGCTCGGTTCCGCTGGGACGGACCATAATTCGAGAGCCATCCTCCAACCAGAATCTCAACACATCACTGGGCGGGAAGTCGGTGTTGCCTGTGAGAAGGTCATCCATGGTTGACACAGAAATCCCGCCAACACTGGCAGGACGTGAAGAACGCAGGCTTGTCATCAAGCGAGGAATCTCAGCCAGGTCTGAAACTCGCAAAGAAATCTGGTCGCTCGCAAAGTGTCCAAAGGTCATACTGAACTCGTCGAGGTGATCGCTGAGAGTTTTTCCTTCTGCTGTGAGCTCGCTGACTATGCTCAGCAGCGCAACTGCAGCAGAGATGCCGTCCTTGTCCCGGATTGTGTGAGGGTTGACCAAATAGCCCAAGGCTTCTTCATAACCGAAGGCCAAGTTCTCAACACGGGAAACCCACTTGAACCCGGTGAGTGTCCATCTAAAGTCCAGACCGTAGTGTTCAGCAACGGCAGAGAGTGCGGGGCTAGAGACAATGGAGCAAGCCAAGGTTCCTGTCTTGTTTGCGTTGGAAAGCTCACGTGCCGTTTTCCATCCCAGCACAGCACCGAGTTCATTACCGGTGAGGCGACGATAGCCTTCATCAGTAGTCTCATCAGGGATGGCCACCGCTAAACGATCCGCATCTGGGTCGTTGGCCACAATGAGTTCCGCATTGGTCTTTCGAGCTAATGCATAGGCCAAGTCGAGAGCGCCGGGTTCCTCAGGGTTGGGGAACTCCACTGTGGGGAAGGTAGCATCTGGAATGTTTTGTTCAGCGACTACTTCAGGTGCTGCAAAACCAGCACGTGAGATCACTGCTGCAAAGGTTTCATAGCCCACACCATGCATGGCTGTGTAAACAAAACGAGGTTGTGCTGAAGGAACTGGGGCAGAACTTCCTGCAACCAGAGCTGTCTGGGAGATGTAGTTGCCAATGACTGACTCAGGAATGATGTTGAAGGGTCCCCTGGCAAGCTCGCCTACGTTCATCTGGGCAGCAACGATGTCTATCTGCTCCGCAATGTGAGCATCGGCGGGAGAGACAATCTGGGATCCCTGGTCATCTTGGCCGAGATAGACCTTGTAACCGTTGTCTGCAGCAGGGTTATGGCTAGCGGTAACCATGACACCTGCACTGGCATCCAGTTCACGAACACTGAAGGCCAGAACAGGGGTGGGAAGCATGCGGGGCATCAACATTGCCTCAACACCTAAGCCCGACATGATTTCTGCCGTGTCTCGAGCAAACACGTCAGAGTTCTTCCGGCCGTCAAAACCGATGACCACACTGGGCGTCTTTCCTTCGCGTGCATTCGCAAGCAGATAACGGGCCAAGCCAGCTGCTGCTTGAATGACCACAACACGGTTCATCCGGTTTGGACCAGCAGCAATAGCGCCACGAAGCCCTGCAGTGCCAAAGCTCAAGCGAGTGGAGAAACGGTCATTTATCTCTGCTTGTGCTTGTAGATCACCTGTTTCAGATGCTTCAAGGAGGGCTCGCAGTTCCGCCACTGTTTCAGGGTCTGGATCTTGCTCGATCCAAGCCAGAACATCAGAGTGATACTCATGCACCGTTGTCATGGCTGGACTTTCTAGAGTTTGTCTACGATGCGGGCAAGAAGCTCGCTGATGCGACCTTCTGCAGCTGCGCCAGCTTCGAGAACCTCTTTGTGTGAGAGAGGGTTCTCAGAAATACCTGCCGCCAGGTTAGTTATGAGGGAGAGTCCCAGAACTTCCATACCTGCTTGGCGGGCAGCAATTGCTTCTAGTGCGGTGGACATACCCACGATGTGACCGCCGAGAACTTTCGCCATCTGCACTTCGGCAGGGGTTTCATAGTGGGGTCCACGGAATTGGACATAGACACCGTCATCGAGGCTGCTATCAACTGTGCGAGCAAGATCGCGCAGTCTGGATGAATACAGATCAGTGAGGTCAATGAAGGTCGCGCCCTCGAGAGGAGAGTCCGCGGTCAAGTTGATGTGGTCGCTGATCAGTACGGGGGTTCCTGGCTTCCAGGTGGGCTTGATGCCACCTGCACCATTAGTGAGCACCATGGTGGTGGCACCGCACGCAGCAGCGGTGCGCACGCTGTGGGCCACGCGGCGCACACCGTGGCCTTCGTAATAGTGCGTGCGAGCACCAATAACCAGGGCACGCTTTCCGCTAGGAAGCAAGATGCTGCGTAATGTTCCGGAGTGGCCAACGACGGCAGAGGCGCTGAAACCAGTAATCTCGGCGGCATCAATGGTGGCTGTGGTTTCGCCCATCAACTCAGCTGCTTTGCCCCAGCCAGAACCCAAAGTCAGACCAATATCGTGCTTGGCTACGCCTGTTTTCTCTGCAATTTGAGCTGCTGCTTCGCGGGCAACCTCAAACGGGTTCACGTCAGGGTTGGAGAGCGGGTTGAGAAGTTCTTCTGGGTTGTTCAGCGTTGAATCCATTGACTCATCCTAGCCACCAGATATGAGTAAACATCCGGCTCGAACTGGGGTTTCTCCCGCTAGTGTGGAGAGATGCGTTCTATCCCGGCAGTGTCAGATCTCACCGCAGAATCACTTGCGGACTTTCTTCGAGCTCTGCCCGGTGTTGATGCTGTTGGCCTCGAAGCCCGAGCTGCCGATTTGGGCACACGAAGCATCAAGACGACTTCCAAAGCGTGGGCAATAGACACCATCATCAAGCTCATTGACCTCACCACTCTTGAAGGTGCTGATACCCCGGGCAAGGTGCGCACCTTGGTGGCTAAGGCTCTTGTTCCCGATGCAGGGGACCTCACCACACCTCACGTTGCAGCCGTCTGTGTGTATGGCGACATGGTTGCCACCGCTGTTGACGCACTCGGTGACATGCATGGCGATCCTGACCAGGGCAAAGTTTCTGTCGCCGCCGTTGCAACAGCATTCCCCAGCGGACGCGCATCCCTAGCTATCAAGATTGCAGACACCCAAGAGGCAGTTGCAGCTGGTGCTGATGAGATCGACATGGTCATTGATCGTGGCGCATTCTTGGCTGGCGATTGGTGGACCGTCTTCCAGCAGATTGTTGCAGTGAAAGAAGCCTGCCGTCGTGCCGATGGCACTCATGCCCACCTCAAAGTGATCCTGGAAACAGGAGAGCTCGTCACCTATGACAACGTGCGTAAAGCTTCCTGGCTCGCCATGCTCGCGGGGGGAGACTTCATCAAAACCTCGACAGGAAAGGTAGCCCCCGCAGCAACGTTGCCGGTCACCTTGCTCATGCTCGAAGCAGTGCGTGATTGGTATGCCGCAACAGGTCAACGAATTGGTGTGAAACCTGCCGGTGGAATCAAGACCACAAAGGACGCCATCAAGTATCTCGTCGTCGTGGCAGAAACTGTCGGGGAAGAGTGGCTCGTGCCACACCTGTTCCGTTTCGGGGCCTCTAGCCTTCTCAACGATGTTCTCCTCCAACGCCAAAAACTTGCCTCGGGTCACTACTCGAGTGCCGATTACGTCACTCTCGATTAGGAATTACATGTCATTCATGGACTACGCACCAGCGCCAGAATCCACCGGGATTCTGAACCTCAACGAGCACTACGGCCTCTTTATCAATGGAGAGTTCGTTGCCGGCAGAGGCGAGAACTTCACCAGCATCTCTCCAGCTACCGAGACACCTATCGCCACCTTCAGCACCGCTAATGAGGCAGATGTTGATGTGGCCGTTCGCGCAGCACGCGCCGCCTATGACTCGGTTTGGTCGAAGATGTCCGGCGCTGATCGTGGAAAGTATCTCTTCCGTATTGCACGTCTGATTCAAGAACGTTCTCGCGAGCTAGCGGTTGCCGAAACCCTCGACAACGGAAAGCCCATTAAGGAAACCCGCGATGTAGATATTCCTCTGGTCGCTGCCTGGTTCTTCTACTACGCAGGATGGGCAGACAAACTCGACTTCGCTGGCCTAGGTGCCAACCCAAAGTCCCTCGGTGTTGCAGCACAGGTCATCCCCTGGAACTTCCCGCTCCTCATGCTTGCTTGGAAGATTGCACCTGCGCTCGCCGCAGGAAACACAGTGGTCTTGAAACCAGCAGAAACCACTCCGCTGACCGCCATGCTTTTCGCAGAGATCTGCCAGCAGGCAGATCTCCCAGCAGGTGTCGTCAACATCATCACCGGTGCAGGTGAAACCGGAAAGTCTCTGGTCAACCACACAGACATCAACAAGATAGCCTTCACCGGCTCAACCGCTGTGGGGCGAGAAATTGCTCGTGCTGTTGCAGGAACCAATACCAAGCTCACTCTTGAACTCGGTGGCAAAGGCGCCAACATCGTCTTCGACGATGCTGCTTTGGACCAGGCAGTTGAAGGAATTGTCAGCGGCATCTTCTTCAACCAAGGCCACGTGTGCTGTGCAGGTAGTCGTTTGCTCGTTCAAGAGAACATCCACGACGAAGTGATGGACCGTCTCAAGACGCGTCTATCCACCCTGCGCCTGGGTGACCCTCTTGATAAGAACACAGATATCGGTGCTATCAACTCTCGCGAACAGCTGGACCGCATTACCGCGCTCGCCGCTCAAGGCGAAAGCGAAGGCGGAGAGCGCTGGAGTCCTCCGTGTGAAATCCCCAATAAGGGTTTCTGGTTCGCACCTACAGTCTTTACTGGCGTCTCTCCGAGCAACACCATTGCTCGTGAGGAAATCTTTGGACCTGTGTTGTCAGTGATGACCTTCCGTACCCCTGCCGAAGCAATAACTAAGGCCAACAACACTCCTTATGGCCTCTCTGCAGGTATCTGGAGCGAGAAGGGCAGCCGCGTCTTGGCTGTTGCAGACAAACTACGTGCCGGCGTGATCTGGGCCAACACCTTCAACAAATTCGACCCCGCAAGCCCCTTCGGTGGTTACAAAGAATCTGGCTACGGCCGCGAAGGTGGCCTTTCCGGATTGGCTGCTTATCTGGAAGGTGGTGCAGCATGAGCCGTCTCGCTGTCCCCAAGACCTACAAGCTTTTCATTGGCGGAAAGTTCCCCCGTAGTGAATCAGGTCGTGTTTACGAAGTGAACTCTGTCGCCGGAGAATTCGTTGCCAACGCTGCACAAGGATCACGCAAAGACATGCGGGACGCGGTTGTTGCCGCTCGCACCGCGCAGCCTGGCTGGAGCGGTGCTACCGCGTATAACCGCGGTCAGGTTCTGTACCGCATCGCTGAAGTGCTCGAAGGCCGCAAAGCACAGTTCGTTGAAGAGATCATGCTGGTCGAAGGCTCCTCCGCAAAGGAAGCAGCCGCTCAGGTCGATGCCGCCATCGACACCTGGATTTGGTATGCCGGCTGGGCAGACAAATACACCCAGGTTGCCGGGCAGGCCAACCCTGTCTCTGGCCCCTACTTCAACCTGTCTGTTCCTGAACCCACCGGTGTTGTCGGCGCGATTGCGCCACAGACCTCGGGTTCATTGCTCGGATTAGTCGCCACTATTGCCCCCATCCTGGTTTCTGGAAACACAGTCGTTGTTGTTCCACGCGAGGATGCGCCATTGACCGCCATCAGCTTTGCTGAAGTGATGGCAACGAGCGATGTTCCTGGTGGTGTGGTGAATGTGATTACCGGAAGCCCAGCAGAGCTGGCACCCTGGATGGCATCTCACGCAGATATCAATGCTCTGGATCTTGCAGGTGCTGGGTCACTTGATTGGGCGTCGCTTCAGATCGCTGCAGCAGAAACCCTCATGCGCACACTCGCGCCGGTTGAGGGAATCCCAGTGTCATCTCTGAACAGAATCACAGCATTCACTGAAGTGAAGACTGTCTGGCACACCAAGAGCCTGATTTAGCGGCTGTTTAGACCGTTCCGTAGAGCCGGTCACCCGCGTCACCAAGGCCGGGAACGATATACCCGTGCTCGTTGAGACGCTCATCCAATGCACCCAAAACCAAGGTGACGCTCTTGCCCTCGGTTGCTGCTTCAACAGCTGTAACACCCTCAGGTGCACCAAGAAGACAGACGCAGGTCACGTCGGTTGCCCCGCGCTTGAACAAGAAGTCAACAGCGGCAATCAGCGA
>ERZ650308.385-NODE-385-length-23719-cov-6.103195_pt1 | contig 23719 bp, 27 predicted proteins | sample MGYA00376244_ERZ650308 | MGnify/ENA primary metagenome ERZ650308 (study PRJEB26733, sample SAMN07839295) | wastewater metagenome | biome: small river; feature: stream; material: water | place: USA: North Carolina | collected 2016-04-26 ... | reverse complement strand
CGATTCATGGGTAGACATTGCAGGATATGCTAAACTAGTGGCTGATCGCCTAGAAGGGAAAGTTCGATGATTTATCTATATTCCTATTACGCCATTGTATTTCTATTTGTAGCTGTACTAGGTTACACCACATATAAAGCAGACCAATGGCCTGCTCGCATCCTAATGATTTCAGCAGCACTATTTGCAGGAGCTACAGCGACAATTATTGGCCTACTGCATAGCTGGACTGGTGAAGGCTTTGGCTATTTCGCTGGTGTACTACGAGCGCTCGGTGTAGCGATTTGATTACAAATCGCCGTGGATAAATTTGAGCTTCTAGAAAAGCTACGACAGCTCCCTGAAGAACTCCTTCTAGACCTATTAGGAGTTTCTTCAGCGGAGCTTGTTGATGCTTTCATTGATGAGATTTGGGATCAGGAAGAAAAGTTACACGCTTATTTTGATGTATGAAAGTAATTATTGCTGGTAGTAGGGATGGTGTGTGGCCCGAGCTAGTTTCCACAGCGGTGCTTAGAAGCAACTTCAACATTACAGAGGTTGTATCAGGCACTGCTCGTGGTGTAGACCAGTGGGGAGAAGCCTGGGCCAAGGAGCATAACAGAGACTTGATGCTATTCCCAGCAGAATGGGAAGTACATGGTAAGTCTGCTGGTTTTAAGCGTAATGCTGAAATGGCAGAATATGCTGATGCACTAATCGCTGTGTGGAACGGCACTTCCAATGGCACAAAGCACATGATTACAACAATGCAAAAATTAGGTAAGCCTGTTTATATTTATAATGTCAAAGACGCAACGTAAACGCCTACAACAAGAGGATGCTCTCTCTAAGAACAACGGACACGATGTTCGCTATAGGAAGCGTCTAATGGACGAGCAAGAAGCCTACGAGGAACTAAAGCGTTCCCTTAAAGAATTGGAAAATGCAAGAAACGAACAACCTCAAATCGACAGCTAAGCTAGTATGGATTACTCCTTCCCCGGAGGAAGTCGTGGCCTATTGTGCACGGGTTTCAAACCCTGCTAACCAAGCGAAAGAGGTGGGAAACCTCTTGAGCTACTGCCTGAAGCATGGACACTATTCAGTATTTGAAATGGCCTCTGCGTGTGTAGAAATTACAACTACTCGTGACATTGCACGTCAGATACTACGCCACCGTAGCTTTAGCTTCCAAGAGTTTTCTCAGCGTTATGCAGAGCCTAGTGCCCTCACAGATGAATATGTATTCCGTGAGGCTAGGCTACAAGACACTAAGAACCGACAAAACTCCATTGCTACTGACGACGAGGAGTTGCAGAATTGGTTCGACTACCAACAACACTCAATTCAATTTGCAGCAAAGCAGGTCTATCATGAAGCCATTGCCCGAGGAATCGCTAAAGAGCAGGCTCGTGTCGTGCTTCCTGAAGGGCTTACAATGTCTAGGCTGTACATGAGTGGTACTATTCGCTCATGGCTGACCTACTGTAGCCTGCGTCGTGGGTCGGGCACACAGAAGGAGCACACAGATATTCCTAATCAAATCATGCCAATCTTACGAGAACACTTTCCACTATCAGGAGAACAACTATTTCCAACATTGTAAATAACAACTTAGATTTCCACGCCTACCAAACCAAGACAGCAACATTCCGTCTAGATTCCTACAGCCCTGAAGCATGTGTCATGGGCCTTCTAGCAGAAACTGGTGAAGTGGCTGCTGTGTTCCAAAAGCTTATTCGTGGTGACTTCCCTCCTGATGTAGCAATGACAAAGCTGTTCAAAGAGCTAGGCGATGTTCTGTTTCACATTGCAGAGATTGCCTCAGATAATAATTGGACATTACAGGATGTGGCGCAGGGCAACATTGACAAGCTTGAGTCACGGCAGATTCGTGGGAAAATTCTTGGGGCCGGGGATGATCGCTGAGCTACTTAACGAGGTAGATTTTACTAACTACACTGAAAGCCACATTAATGGCCAAGGGTGTATTTACTTTCTAAGTAATGAAACACAGCAGAAAACGCCTGCTATTGTGGATAAGGAAGGAACTCCTATACAGAAGCAAGAGAAGAATAAGATTGGTTTTTATTAATGGGCTGCATAGAATCAACCTATGCACCTAATGGTTCTGGCTATCCTGTAAAAGAAGTTGGTGGTAAGACTCTGTATCATCATAGGCTTGTTGCTGGAGCTTCTAAAGGTGAAGTAGTATTACATACTTGTGATAATAAACGCTGTGTGAATCCTGACCATCTAAAACTAGGAACTCCTGCTGAAAACTCAGCAGATATGGTTTCAAAGGGTAGACAAACTAAAGGTGAAGATAGTCATTTGTCTAGGCTATCTGAGTTTCTTGTAAAAGAGATTAGAAGTGTTCAGGGAGATATGTCCAGCAGAGAAGCTGCTGCATTATTTGGATGCTCTAAAACAAATATTCTAGACATTTGAAAAAGGAAGATTTGGAAGCATGTTGCATAAATCAGAATTTAAAACCGACTTCGGACAAACCATTTTCAATGCTAAGTATGCTAAGTTCCCAGGTGAAACCTGGGCACAACGCGCACATGACATTGTTGAGGATGTCTGTGGCACACGATGGGGACATGCAAATCGTCTTATGTCAAAGGACGATTGTGCTCAGCTAGAACAATATATCAGAAACTTCCAGTTCTTGCCTGGAGGCAGATACATCTGGTATGCAGGCAGAGGGTGGAGTTTCTTTAATAACTGCTTCCTTCTTCGTGCAGAAGAGGATACTCGTGAGGAATGGGCAGAGCTTACAAAGCGTGCTACTTCATGTCTAATGACAGGCGGAGGTATTGGTGCTGATTACTCGCTGCTACGAGGCAAGGGAGCACCACTTAGTAAAACTGGTGGAACTGCTTCAGGCCCCCTACCGTTGATGCAAATCATGAATGAAGTGGGGCGCGGGGTAATGCAGGGTGGCTCACGTCGCTCTGCTCTGTATGCTAGTTTGAATTGGAAGCACTCAGATATTTATGACTTCCTAAAAGCTAAGAACTGGTCAGAACAAGTTCGTGCAATGAAGGAAGTTGACTTTAACTTCCCTGCCACTCTTGATATGACCAACATTAGCGTTAACTACGATGACGAATCTCTTGGTGGTTATGTATCTCAAGGCGGGAAGATTGTAGAAAATTCACTAGCAGAAAACCCTGTATTCAAGGAGAACGTCAGGCAAGCCCTGATGACTGGCGAGCCCGGCTTCTCTTTTAACTTTGGTAATAAACAGAATGAAACGCTTAGAAATGCATGCACTGAAGTTACTAGCGAAGATGATTCTGACGTTTGCAATCTTGGGTCAATCAATCTTGGAAATATTCAGTCTGTGGACGAGTTTAAGAGTGTGGTCACTCTTGCTGCTAAATTCCTCGTCTGTGGAACATTACGAGCTGATCTCCCCTACGAAAAAGTTTATAAGGTTAGAGAGAAGAACCGAAGACTTGGGTTGGGTCTCATGGGTGTCCACGAATGGCTGCTCCAAAGAGGTCAACGATATGAAGTATCCCCTGAACTCCATGAATGGTTAAAGGTATATCAAGATGAATCAAAACGAGCAGCAGATGAACACTGCGACCGTCTTTACATTAGCCGGCCAGTTGCGTACCGCGCTATCGCACCAACTGGTTCCATCGGAATACTTGCTGGTACAACTACTGGCATTGAGCCTCTCTTTGCAGTCGCGTATAAGAGACGTTTCCTCACAGAAGGAACTAAGTGGAAATATCAATACGTTGTTGACGGAACTGCACAGTCTCTCATTGCAGAGCTTGGCACAGACCCAGCGAGCATTGAATCAGCACTCGACCTAAGCACAGACTATGAACGACGAATCAAATTCCAAGCCGATGTGCAAGATTACGTTGACATGTCCATCTCATCCACGATTAATCTACCGAGTTGGGGATCAGACGCTAACAATGGTGACAAGGTTGAGGCATTTGCGAGAGTTCTTTCAACGTACGCCCCACGGCTACGGGGGTTCACGGTTTATCCAGATGGAAGTAGAGGAGGTCAACCCCTCACCTCAGTCCCCTACGCAGAAGCCCTAGCACATAAAGACACTGTGTATGACGAAACGATTGACATCTGTGACATCACCAAGGGTGGTGTTTGTGGGAGTTAAGTGATACTTATTTTACCTGGACAAACAGGACCACTGTCCGATGCTGGAGCAGAACTCATACTCCTAACATATGGAATAGGTGCTGTAGCCATTATAGCCGTGTTTATCTGGATGTGGTTTTTTAGTAAATGACCAAAAAGAAAGGCGCTACCTTTGCGGGTAGCGCCTTTTTGTTTATGGCTTCACAACATCGTCCTGATATTCTTGGAACTTGTACAGGCTAGACAAATTGCCAGACTTAGGGATTCCCTGCATCCGTTGCTGCTTATCTAGCTTTGTAGTTTTAGCAAATGTAATTAGCTGATTTACTAGTTGCTTAGGATCACCCTTAGCCTCTGTGTATTTCTTAGCAAACCCCTGCATATCCTCTGTAGTTAAGTTGCCTTGAACATACTTACGTTGAATTTGCTCCATAATAGATTTCTGCTTATCACGATAGTTCTTAAGTCTTTGACCAGAGTTGTATTGGTTTTCTCCTGTCATTGCCTCTGTCAAGCTTCTGCCACCAGAGAATGTGCGAACATCCTTGTCCCATTCAGAGCGAGTGTTTCCACGAAGCCCCTCACGATTGAGAACGTAACCGTCCTCGTCAGTAAGCAAACTCTTTTCTGCAAGGCCCTTTAGAGGCCCCTGTGGAGTCATTGTTACAGCAGCGTTCTTCCATGCTAGTTGGTCATTAAAGCTCATTACATCCTTAGCAGCAGCACCCATACGACCAATTGAAGAGAAGTATGGAGACAATGCTTCTATAGGACTGTTAGGAAGCACATCAGCAGAAGACAAGCGGCTCTGCATGTTCACGTTAGTGACATCAGAGATAACACCCTTCTCCAACCAACGAGGAACTTCCTTTAAAGCATATTCGGAAATAGATTGCTCTTTTCCTAGTTTGCCTGTGATGGTTTTAAACAGAGCATCTGCTTCTTGGTAAAATGGAATACCACCAATGCCAGCATACGCAAGCAATGCTGTTGCAGCATATGCAGCAGATACAGGGTCTTTACCCCCGTTAGAAATCATACGCTGCATTTGGTTCATGTAGCCATGCTTGAATGTCTGTAGGCCACCAGCTAGTGTACCAGCTAGTCCCATCTTCTGGTACATAGCAGGACGCTCATTCATTCTATAATCGAACATACCAGCCTGCGTAACATTGTACGCAGCATCATAAAGCTGTTTGCCTGTCAAACCAGCTTCCTTTAGTACATTCACAGCAGTGAAGAACACCAAAGGACGAGTAGGATTTTCTCCAAGTTCTGCTCGATTGAAGTCGATAACCTTATCGGCCATACTAGAATACTTGTTCTGAGTAATCTTATTTACATCAGTGAACTCTGAGAAGGTTAGCAAACCTCTTTCACGAGCTTCTTTCATTGATGTAGCAAAATCCCCCTTCGTTTCTCCAGTACCCGCAGCCATCCAATCCTTAACGGCCTTAGCCATTGCAGGAATCACTGCTGCTTGGCTTACACCAAGCTGCTTAGCCGCAGAAGTAATCTCCGGTACACCAGTCTGTGCCACCTGTAGCCATTGAGTTACAGAGAACAGCCAGTTGCCAAAGCCCATAGAATATTGTCCCATGCGCTTGTTAAACTGGTGCACCATAGCTCTCGTGCCACTAGGACCTACACCGAACGTCTTAGCTGGAGCATCAAGAATGACATTTAACGCCCTTCCTGTTTCACCAACAGACCTACCAGTCATTCCCTTCAGATAGTCATCAACATAATCTTTAGCATTAGGCATGCTATCAAGAGCTTCATTCTCCATCAAGGCTCTTACCTGTTTCTCAACAGGCAAAGCAGCATGAGAAATCATCTGATCTTCCCAATGTTGCAGATAGGACTTAATGAAATCAGCTCCATTCTGTTCAGCATCTAACCAAGGCTTATTACCTTCATTACCAACAATGCCCTTCTTACGTAGAGCATGTTGTGCAGCACCATATGCCTTGTCGCTGTTCTCAGCAATAGCAGCAGAAATCAAATCCTGTACCTCACGGAATGAAGGGTCTTTCTCTGCTAGCATTGTAAGAACTTCCTGCATAGCACCAAACTCACCTGTTCTGCCTGAGCTACCACCTAAGGAGCTTCGCTTTACAGGAGTGTATTTAGCATCCGGAAACTTCTTTGACATAGCTTCTTGAGCAGCCTTGAGCTGCCACTTAAAGTCTACAGCAATGACGCCTAGAGGCTTTCCTTCAGCATTAAGAACAAGTTGCTTGTAGTCACCACGGAAGATGCCAGGAACGTGACCTTCACGAGCAGCAACAGGTTCCATACCGGCTTCAGCACGCTTCTCATTCCACACACGTAGTTTCTCAGCATCCATTTCATAGAACTTACGGACAAACTCCTTCTGTGCTTCTGAATAACCATGCTTGTCCATTAGCTCAGAAGTAATTTTAGTTTGCTTCCTGTCACCAAGTTGTAATAGCTGAACAACTTCAGCCTTTTCCTTGTTAGACATTTCACGTATAACAGAACCAATACCATTACGTCCCGTAATGAATTGCTCTACAAGAGCATCGGTCTTTACAAACACTTCTCTTGTCTTAGCACGCATGAACTTAACGAGAGGGTTAGGATGCTTGACAGCTAAAGCATTAATGCCAGGAGTTACTGTCTTACCACCAATAGCAGCAGAACGTGGAATGTCCTTCGCATTAGGGGCAAGAGCAATGACGGCTTCAGGAGTTGTTACATTCTCTAGATAGCCTGATTCATTACCAAGTATAGCATTTACACGAGCCTTCTTAGCAATGTTGTCTGCTGTAGCCTTGGCAGCTAGAGCTTCTGGATCATTAGGCTTGATACCAGGGAGATTGTTTAGAAGATCACGGGCACCATCTATTACACCCTGTAAATCAATACCTCCACGCTGTGAAGCAGGGACAGGCCGATAAGCACTGTCGTAAGCGCCATCAGGTTCCCAATCACCAGCATAGTCCATTGGTTCAAACTTCTTACCTGCTACTTGATAGCCCAGCTTCTTGGCATCAGGAGACAGAGCACTCTTTACTTGATGTGGGGCAAAAGCAACCACTTCAGAAGGCACTTCACCACGATATTGCACTATACCGTCATAGCCAGCTCTCTGAGCAAGAGTTTTCACCTCGTTAGTGATGTAGCCCTTTTCGTCATAAGCCTTCTCTACAATTCTAGTAGCTTGTTCCTTAGTTTTGCCAAGAGACACTAGGGCATTAACCATAGGATCGCCTGGACCCTTAATGACTAATGGCTTACGAATATCTACGTAGACTTGGTGAACATTCCCACCATTGCCTTCAGCATATGAAGAAGCATATTCAGGACGTACAGCGAGATACACACCGTTACCTAGTGCACCACCTTCACGGCTTGCCTTTATGTTGTGAAACTCAGCTTCGCTTCCATGATACAGTGGCAGCAGCTTACCGTTGCCCCCACGAATAACACTCTTACCAAAGTTGTAGAGGTCTTCAAACACAGAGGCGTCAATAGCACCACGTTGTTTCCTAGGAACCACACGCTTAGGTGTACCAGTGCCAGACAACATACGAATAGCCGCATCACGCTCCTTGCCAGGAGGCATAGAGTCAATGGCATCTGTAAGGCTACGTGTTTGGTCTAGAGCAGGGCCTAGTTCATCACCCCACATATTACGTTGTAGAGGATTCTCTAGATTCTGTAGCTCCATAGAAAGGTCGGCCCTGATGGGCATTCCATTCTCATCAATACGCATATTTGGCATACGTTCCATAGGATCATTATTGCCAAAGTCTTCAACAATGTGCTGTTGTGTCCCGTCTCTATTAAGGCGTTGTAATTGCTCTACAGACTGCGCACGTTGCTGTGCTTCCACAGCATTATAAGAAACATCACTAGGACGCTCGTTAGAAAACAAGTCTAACTGTGGATCGGCAGCTCGTTGTGTACGAGCCACTTCATCTAGACTGGTATCAAATGGTAAATGTCCTTGTGCTTCATCAGGGATAGGAGCACGTACACGATCCTGCGAAACAGGAGGAAGGTGGCCCTGTACTTCCTGATTAGCAGGAGCAAACAGGTCTGGCTGTGCACCAGCACGAGCTTGCATTTCAGCAACTTGTTGTACAGAATTTTCTAACGGTAGTTCTAGCTGGGCAGGAATTTCCACTGGCTTCGCAGGAGCCATATCGGCTTCTACGGCTGAAATTGTACGGGGTGTAGGGGTAGCCTTACCCTTTCCTTTTAGAAGGCCCTTGGCTCCCTTAGCGGCTGTACCAATAGGTAGGAAGTTCATTGCTGCTTCTGTACCTGCAGTGGCAAGTGAGTAGCCTAGTTCTCCCATACCTAATGCATCAGCACCCTTACCAGCATACTTAATAGGGAGGGCAAACAGGTCAGAGATATTCTCTGTGTACTTCTTGCCCTGCTCCCCACGAGGGGCGTAGGTTAGAGCTTCTTGCGTAGACCTTACCTTATCAGCATCACCACCATTAACCAAACCAGTCAAACCGGCTACAGGCATAGCAAAAGCCCCTGTCAACATGGACAGGGCAGTTTCACCAGCGCCAGCAACGGGATTATCTAGAGGATGAAAACTCTTTTCCTTTGGCTTCGTAGAATAGCCAATCTTGGAATAGAAGTCTTCCTTAGGAATGTCGGAATAGAACTTACCATGAAAAGCGTCAGCAAATTCCTGATCGCTCATATCGTTGTAGTCGGGGTATTTCTGACGCAGTTCAGATAGGTTCATATTATTTCCTTATTCCTAGAGGGTCTAGTGGTTTGGTTGTGGCAGGGGCAGCGGGAGCTGCTTGACCAGTTGGTTTACGAACACCTAGTTCACGTTCTAGGTCTTCTTGTGAGCCTGTTCGAACATCAGTAGGAGCTGTCTTAAGCTTTACAGCTCTAGCATAATAGTCGTTAGCTAGGGATTTTAAATACTGTGCTTTTTCAGACTCACCACTCATCGCTAGGTTGTCTGCAGCAGCATCAAGTTTCTGTGCATACTTCTCATAGCTCAAAGCATCTTGTTTTGCAGGCTTTGCAGCAAGAGCTTCCCTAGCACGAGTATTAGCAAGTTCAGCAGCCTTCACTCTAGCAGCAGCATTAATACGTGCAACTTCTGCAGCAGAGTCTGCCTTAGTTGCAGCAATATCAGCAGCAGAACCCTGTTTGCTTTCCTGAGAAATAAACTTGTCCGCATTTTCTCTAATAGCTTTACCAGCAGCATATACTTGATCTGCTCCTCCGGGCTGATTAAGAGCGTCTAGGATGGCTTTAGGAAGCTGCGGAGCAAGCCACACAGGAACTTGACCTCCGTTAGCTTTGGTAGCCGCAGCAGCTTGTGTTAGTCCTTGTGCTAGGTAGTGTATATCTGGAGCCTGTAATTCACGTTGCTTTTTTTGTTGTTCAGCAACAGCAATTTCTTTCCTGCCTGGATATAGCGTGGTGGACAAGTCATCTTCTAAAGCCTGATTTCTCATCCTAGAGGCTTTAGCTGCAAGATTGAATGGAGAGGCAGCAGTGTCTTCAGCAAGCTTCTGCCGCTCTACATCCATGTTTAAAGCATTAGCCTGTCTAGATTGCACTGCTTGGTCATAAGCAAAGTCAGCAGGAATTGTAGACAAGTCCCCATAAATACTTCGCAAATCAGGAGGTGCTATGTATGGCATTTAACCTCCGAGATAAGGAGTTTCAGTATAGGGATCCCATGCTGGTGGTTCATATGTTGGCATAGAATTATAGTCTGGAGAGTTGTAGGAATTCATTGCATCATAATACATATTCTGCAAACCGCTACCTATAGCACCACCTATCTTCTGCCCTTCTGGACTACGATACATGGCACTAAGCTGCATTAATTGTTGTGCCCTACGTTGTAAAGCAGCATTTTGAAACTGTGCAATTTGAGAAGCGTTTTGTGAATTTAGTTGGGCAAGCTTAGCCTGTAGTTCTACTTCTCTAGTACCATATTGAGAACGGCGACCTCCGGCAGCATCCTGTCTGGTAAGTTGTTGTCTAAGCATCTGAGAATAAGGGCTATCTTGCCCATATAGAGAAGCCAAATTGCTAGCCATACCACTATATTGGTTGGCAGATCGATTTTGTAAATATAGGCTACCTAATCCAGGTAGCAATTTCATATAATCATTCATATTTTCTCCTGCTACTGCTGAAGGATCAGAACCAACTCCTGTTACTCCAACACCTGAAGGAGTGCCTATTGAATTACCTGCCATACTACCTGCAATACCACCAATTGGTCCAGCCATAGCATTTCCGGCAGCATTTCCAAGAGTTCCCATAATAGAGCCAATTGGATTACTGTTCATGTTAGCAGCTATATTAGCCATACCTACAATACCAGCTAATACAGGATGACCTTGTGTAATGATACCTAAAGCAGTCATTGCGGCTGGATTACCCTTAATTATATTAAAGATGTTCTCAATCATACTAAACTCACTTGTTTCTACATTTGAATTTGTATTTGCTAGGTCAGTGTTAAACATTCCTTCTAACCCAATATCACCATTAGCAATACCAAGCCCGCCCGGTGATGCTGGAGGACTTCCAGTAATTGTAACATTATCTAAAGAAACATCTGCATTCACATTTCCAGAAACATCTCCAACATCTCCTGTAGATGTAGAACCAACAGGGCCTACAGGGCTGTCTGAGGGATCACCTACGGTCCCAGAATCTCCATCACCCATATATTCTCCTTATGGCTTAGTTAAACCTACATCTGTCCAGGTGACGATGCCTAGGTCACTTATTGAAGCTACCCAATAATGTAAATTCGGACTTTGTAATACGAGCCCGCTTGTAGTTATTAAGTAGTCTGTTGTGTCAACCCCACGAGTTGAGCGTGCTGCTGTTGCTTCTGTTAGTTGTGCATTGGACAAGTGATTACGCTCACCAGAAGCACCCCCCTGTACATTCTGCAAATCATTGTGATTGCGAGTTTGAATGTCAGTTAGGTTGCTACCAGCTTTATCAATCACTGCCCAAGCAACACTGTTTACAGAGTTCAGTAGGGTTCTTAGTTTCAGATACCAGTCAATTCTTGTGTATGAGTTTGCCTCAGAATCAACTGGAAACGGAGGAAGTATGTCAGCCATTAATATGCAGTCCTACATACTTCATATGCCACGTTGGAGTGCATCAAGAAAGTCACAGAAGCACCCCCAGCTCCAGGAGTATAATTTGCTGCACCAGCCATCTTGAGGTTTGCGCCGTTGACGAAGGTGCAGTTCCCGTTTGTCACGCGCACGATAAAGAACTTGCCTTCGATCAGCCCGGACGTGAACGAGGTAATATTCGTCGCGCCTGCGAACGTGATGACGTGCGAGCTTGCGGCAGACAGAGTGCACACGCCAGCCGATACGCTGGTGATGGCCGTGGCACCCTTCGCCAAACTGATCGCACCTTGGTTGAGCATCGGCACTTGCAGGTTGTCGAAACTCGCAGTGCCCAGGCCATACTGGCCGTTGCCGGCGCTCAGCGTCGATGTCGTCAGGTCTTCAATCTGCCTTGTCGTACCGATCCCGGACCAGTTGATCTTCGGGCTGAACATATTGCCGTGCAGATTGATCTGCGTGTTCGCGCCTGAAATCTGGATGCCGACGACATTACTGTAGAGCAGACCGGTTGCCGGGTTGATTACCCCCGACTTGCCCCAGATAAAGAAGTTGTTTGTCACCGAGCGGCCAATACCGCCGACGCCAAACACCTTGATGCCGATCACGTCGTCGCGGGAACCTAGGCTGATCTCGTTGCGCTCGCACGTCGTGCCGTAGCCACGCGCCGCGTTTTGCAGGTCGATGCCGATTGCCGGGTTGCCGAGCAGTTCGTTATGGACGATAGAGTTCGCCTCGCCCTTGTCGGTTATGCCGGTGCCGCCGTCCAGGCCCTCCATATAATTTTCGATGGCAGCGCATGCTGTGCTCATCACGCCGAAGGTAATGCCGTTATAGACGGTCGACGCCTCGCAGTGCGTTATTGCTACGCTGTAGGCGATGACGTTTACGCCTGAGTCCTGGCCGATCTTGTACCCGTCAAGCCAGCCACGGGAACTGCACTTCGTGATTGTGAGCAGGCCGGCGCCATAACCCTGCGGGAAATTCAGGCCGACACCCGTACGCGCCGCCCCAAGCGTGGCTGTGACGAAGTCCTTGTTGAAGAAATAGCAGTCATGCACCGATGCGGTTGCCGAATACCCGATGTAGAACCCATCGCCAGTACCGCGCTGGTATACCGAGAAGTGGTGATACTCGTCGTTGCCGTAGGTGGTGAACAGCTTGACGACGGGCGTCGTGCTGGTCCCGTCGAACCGGAGGTGATCCAGCTCGAACGTGCCGTGTGCGTTCGGCAGCGTGCCGATGGCGACAGTCGTCAGGATCGGCCGGTCCGATGTTGACTTGAGCACCGTGCCTGCGGTGTTGGTCGTGGCGAACGGGTTGCCGTAGCCCTGCCCATACATGCGGAACTTCTTGCTGCGTTCGTCAAGCGTTGGGTAATTGCCCGGCAGCACAAGACTTGCCGCGTCGATCCTGTAGCCCCCAGCAGGCAAGAACAGGTCGCGCTTTTGCGACCACGCAGCAGCCATGGCCGCCTGAATCTCTGTCGTGCAGTCGACGCTGAAGTTGTACGCCTTGACGCTGGCAATCTGCGCAACGCTCAGGTACTCGAACACGTTGATGTCCCGGCCCCACAGCCATTTACCTACCCAGCCTAAGACTGTTTCAACTGTTTTAGTAGCAACTGCTGTAAACCAATTTGACGAGTCTTCGACGGCAACTAAACTAGCTCCTTCACCCGTAGCAGTGGAAGGGAGTCCATACGTAATATCATTTACATCTTGCAGCCAAGGAGAATCAATGACTGTCCCAGGCACCCATGTTTTATCAGCCATCAATAAGTCCCAATGTTAAGCATAAGCTCCAAACTCTTCATCCGTAGAGGATAATTATCTGAGTATAAGAGTCTATAACTTCTGTTTATAAAGCGCCCACAGCGCCTAGCTGTAGGTCTATTAGCAAAGACATTTAGTGTCTGTGAACTTGTAGGATTGTCTGTCCAATCATTATCACTCCATTGTAGAGTGAGATTGGAAGTTCCTGTAGCAAGATGCCTGTCTGCAACAAGAATAGTTCTATTGCACACTTTCCAGTTGCTACTACCAAACAAATTATCCTCTGTAGTATAAGAACAGGTAAAGTTACTTCCCTTATCCTGATATATTAAAGGAGACATAAAGTCAAGTGTGTTTGCATCCTTGATGGCTATGTATTGTCCACCGTTATACTTAGCCCATACAGCTTCAATCCTAAGTTGGGCATTGGAACTGGTGCGCCATTCATACCACATCTTCTCGTCCACATCAAATACCCAAGTTATTCCTGTAGAGCAGAGCATGTAGAATGTATGCCCATCAACAGAAACAATGTGTCCTTTAGAAGAGGCCACTTGAGCTACACCAAAATCTGTATTCAGTTGACTTTGTATTGTTCTATCTACAACTTCATCAGAGATTTTATCAACCTTGAATCCATCCATCATAAAGACAGACTGAAGCTTTCCTTTCTCCTGTCCTACAAAGTAGTGCTTATCGCCAGCCTTAGCATATCCTGTAATATAACCAATTGACTTGAATGCAGAGTCATTACGAGACAGAGGGCTTCCACTCACATTAGCAGCGTCCCAGAATACTTCTAGGCTATCATATCCAATTGCAACAATGTAATTCTTGTTCTGGAAAATGTGTCTGATACCGTCTGCAGACATTTCACAAGTAATAAAATTACCTGAGGTCCAAGAGTCAAATGTATCGTTATCCGAATTATATAGGTCATTTCCTTTTGCAAGGAATACGTATCCATCGACAACAACAATGCTAGGAATATGGCTTGCAGGTAAATCAGCATCTACTACAGAAGCAGCAGCAGTGTCTGGATAGACACGTAGCTGTTGACTCCACAGGTTTGTTCCATCTGAAAACAGGATATAAACCTCTCCTGTACTCTTTTGAAACTTTTCAAATCCTACACCACCGGAGCTAGTTGCCAACGTGGCAACCAGTGCCGTGTATGAACCAGCAGGAGCCGGAATATATTTATAAACCTTGTTCCCTACTGCCCAGAAATAAATGTCTTCTTGTTCTTCATAGAAATAACCTCTAACAGTGTCTGTAGTTACAGATTTCTGCAGAGTTTGTGCTGTAGCCTGAATACCTGGGCGTTTCTTTAACATCACCTCACGAGTTTTATTTTCTTGTGAAATTCTGTCGTAGAAGAAGTTGATAATATGACTATCCCTACGGACAGAGGAACTCGCAGAACGTAAAGTGGGAGTGGCATCAAATGTTACTTCCTCCCGTCTATACGTGCTATTTTGTGGTGTGTTTGTGTAGGCCAAAATTACCTCATTCGCATTTCAGGTTGTACATACAATGACGACTCCTCGTCGCCATACCCTTGTGCTTGTTCTAAATATGTCTTTGCTTCTTTCATCAAAGTTTGTCTATCCATTAATGGAACACCAAATTCAGGAGCAAGCATTACAGCAAGTTCATATTTAATTGCATCAGTCCAATAGGCAGGAAAGTCAGGAGTATCACTCGCCGATACAAACCCATCAAATTCTTTCTGGTATGTGACTAGGAGCGTCTTGTTAGCCGCTGCTCCAGTATCTGGTGTAGGCCACACTGTAAGTGTACCATTTTCCAAACCAGGAATAAAAGTAAAGTGGACAGGGGTGCCAGTAGTATTAACAGGCAGTCGATTGTAGTCATACCTGCTCTTATTAATAAGTTCATACTGGCTCCCACCACTTGTATCTTTAAGCACTACCTGCGGTGTCTTAAGAACGTTTGAAATTGTATAGTCTTTTGTGCCTGAGACAAGAGTGACAGCAAGCTCTACACGCTTCCACAGAGGCATTCCAAGCGTAGCAAAGCGAGTTACAATGCCATTGAGAGCTTCGGTGCCATTGGTAAGGTCTTCACTGTCTGGAGACTCTCCTTTGGACAGTGCACCACACTTCCTCATAGCGGAGGCTATGAGGCTGTCTCTTGTTGCTTCGTAAGAAGTGTTTCCAGAAGTAGACATTTATTTCCTTAAGTGAATGTTCCATCAGGAACGTCTGAAGCATCCTTTAAAGCTCTTAACAGTGCATAAGGAACTGTTGAACCATCTGCTCTAGCACAATCTGCTTCAGCTAAATCAGCATATCCAGAAGCTCCCCACAGAGTGCAGACATCAACAAAGACATCTTCTGGCCTGTCCCTAATTACAGGAACAGACAACCCACTTTCTCTTACACGAATATACTTCTGTGGGTGGTCTTGCTCAAAGTCCTTATGGCAGACAATAAGTCCGTCCCAACGTTTCTGCAATTCTGTGAATTTGAATTTAAATCCACATACGTCGCAAATCCCGTTATAGGAGCCTTTCTTAAAATAGGTTCCTGGCATATTATTTCAAGTCCGGGAAGTCTTTAATGGCGTAGCTTCGTATAGCCTTGTCCAGTCTATTCTCAAAGGAGGTTTCCATTTTGTCTAGCCGAGCCCAAAGCTCTTGCTTAAACTCACGGAAATCCTCCTTCTTAAAATAGTCTTCCTTAATCATGTCAATTTGATCTTCGACATTTTCAACTCTCTTTTGCATAGAGTCATATTGAAGTTTACCTAACATCATGACAAGTCCTAACAGGGCAGAAACTATCCACCCAATAATTTCTGTTGTTCCCATTTAGTTTCCTATATTACGGAGCGTAGCGACAAGCTTGCTTGCAAGCGTTCCGGCAGGGGATGGGGATTAATCCGCCATCTTGATTTGTAACTGCCCGAGCTTGACCGTGGTGGGCGTCGCAGATGCACCCAAGAAGTTGACGTTGAAATCGACCCGCGCCGTGGTCAGACTGGTGAATGTCGGAACCTTGATGTTACGTAGCGTGATTACCACCTCGGTTGCATCGTCCTGCTGCATAGCAGTGATTGACGTTGCGCTGCCTACAGCATCCTGCACGCCAGCAGCATATGTCACGCCGTCAGCGATCCACACCATAACCGCGCCGAACTGCTCAACGTTCGCCGTGACGATATTTGATACGCTGGCGCGCATCACGATATATTCAATCGTGGCGCCGCTGATAAACCGAGCATTCAACCCGGACACACTCATGCGCAGCACGTTGTCTGCATTGCCGGGCGTCACGACGATTTGCCAGTCATTGCCAAACCCGTCCGCTCGCGCCGGAATAGAGCTTACCCCTGCCGCAGCCGTGCCCGTCAAACTCAACTGCACACCGGTTGGCATCACCCCAGTTGCCGGCGCTGTTGCCGCCTGGGACCCAGTCATCAGTGGGTTATCGATGACGTATTTTGAGGCCGCATCGACGCCGATGGTATCGAGCGAGTTTACGGGTAGTGGGATTGGTGTTTGCAGGTCGGTCGATCCATCCAGCGTGTAGATGTACTTCGCGCACTCATACATTAGGCGTGGCGTCGGATGGATATTGTCTGTGGTGATGTAGCCCGTTCGCGCTAGACCGGTCGAGAGACCAAACAGCCGCAGACTGTCGTGCACACGTACCTGAGCATACCCAGCAAATGCGACCTTTAGCTTTTGGTAATAGCCACTCAGCTTTTTCAGGTTCGCGGCCGTGTTTGCCGCCGCCCCAGAATTGAATGGGAATGTGCTGAAAATGTCCCAGAAGGCATACGGATATGCATCAACCGACGCCTTGATCGACGCAACGGTTTGCTCGACCGTGCGCCCGTTATTGATGTCGTTATAGCCTGCGAGGTAGATAATTCGATTCGGCGTGGCCGGCGCAATCCATGCCGCTACTTTTGTTGCAATGTGATCCGTCGTCGCGCCGGGGAACCCAGCGACACGGACGAGGTTATATGCGCCAGATGTCAGCCGATTGTAGTGGCACCAGAACCCAGGGTTCTGATAGACGTGGCCAGCCTGTACCGCGCCGACGCCTTGGTTCCCTGAGTTTTGCGCCATGACACCATCAGGGCCGGCGTGTGCATAGGTGAATGAACTGCTGCTGACATACGCCAGTACACGGCCGACAGGCATTTCGTCGGCTGAGCTCGCCATCCCAACAACAGCAATCGGCGCGCCCGGATACAGCGTGTGCGACGTGGCGCCAGTCACGGTGACGACGCCGCCCGATCGGGTAAACGTCATGCCGTTGACGTTACCGCCCGTGCACTGGAATGCGAACGAATCGCCCAGCACTGCCACGCGATCGCCGAGGCGGTTCCCACCCCCTGACACCGAGGATGCAAGCCATGCGGCTTGGTCCGCCTGGATAACTCCAGTAATTGCTCCGTTAGTAGAAATAGTCATTATACACTCATTGTAACAGTTACAGTGCCGCTATTAGCGGTGACGCGAGCACGAATGTACTTCCAAGGAGCATCCGTGGTAAAGCCATCACTGCCAGCAGCAGCTAATGTCACAGTGCCTAAAGTAGTGGCAATAGCATTTGTACCGTCATTAGACACTTCAAAAACAACAGTAGCTGCAGCAGTGGCTACAACTTGAATGGCTGCCTTAGGGGCGTCCTTAAACTTCCAATCTCCAGTAGCCGTAGTGGCTGTGGTGAGTAGGTCAGATACTCTTCCACTCTTTACAAAAACATTATTCGACATTTCCAAACCTTTCCATGAGAAAAGGCCGCACTATGGCGGCCTTTCGTTAGTCGTCTACAGCTTCGCCAGGGCCTGGGACGAAGTATTCTAGCTTCACAATCCAAGGGCCACCGGTAGTGGAGGCAGTACCTGTTTCAGCATATTTAGCATACACTGGAAGATCAGTAGCAAGGGCAACGCCCCATGCAGTGCCAACAGCCTTACCAGCTACAGGGTTGTAACCCACACCAGTTGCCGCAGTTTTAACGTCATAGCCACTTACATATTCAGTGGCAGTTGAAGTGCTACCAAATGAGAGAGTTGCTGTGGTTGCAGCGTCTGAAGCGACGCCGCCAATAACATATGCGCCAACAATCATTGCCCACTTAGGAAGTACGGTTTTAATTGCAGCAGTAGTATCAGTTCGTGACACCTTGAAAAACTTCGTGAGAATCTCACGAGGCTTGGGGTAACTAAGCCCAAGTTGAGCAGCGGATACGGTCATACAGTTTCCTTATTAAAAGAAAGGGCCGAAGCCCTTTCATTAGGCGCCTGGGCTGCCGTAGATGCCACGCCAGTCTGTCCAACCAAAGCTGTAACGAGCGGTAGCCTTGAACTTAGCGTTCTCGGTGTCAAAATCGTTATCCATTTCAAATTGGTCAGCACGGCGTTCAAAATACTTCATGCCATGTGGGGCATCAGTACGAATGAACCAAGCATCAGGATCAACCAGATAGTGGTTTACAACCACTTCAGGAACCATACCAAGGCTCTTCAGCGCGTTCACGTCGTTGGTGTCAACACCAGGACGACCATCAGGAGCAGTGAGGCGCTTGGCTTCAAAGATGTTCTGACGAGCGATGATGAGGCTCTTAGGACGAACAGCAATTAGCAAACCACGGTCGTTGGTGAAACCCGCGATGTCAATCATAGCTTGCTCAAGAGCAGCTTCTGAAAGGTCAGCAGCGGTTGTAGGACCGTTAGTAGCAGTGCCACCAGCAAACAGAGGATGGCTTGCAGAACCACCAGCAGCCGAGGCAATTAGCGTTGAACCGTCACCACCAACATACGAAGTGTTGAAAGCACGGTTGTAAACGTTAGCAGCAATTAGCTCCTTAGTCTGACGCATAGAGAACGCAAGCCCCTGGGCCTTACGCTGACCTACGACATCATACTGATCATCTTCCATGATTTCACGGGTGATGACGAAGCCTAGTGCGTACACTACATGGCTGTAACGAGTGATGAACGCTTGGCGTTCGGTGTCATAGCTAATTGCAGCGCCTTCAGGCTTAGCAATTGCAAGACCAAACGAAGTCACACCAACGTCTTCTTCAAACGCACGAGTTGACTTAAAGGTGTCGAACAGCTTCGTGTATTCGACGGGATATTCAGCATATGCCTTGCCGTACCCAAAATGTTCAGTAAAAGACGCAACCCTTTTACCCGTGCCGCTAGCATATTAAGCAGCACTGCTATATATTCCTATATAGATCAGACTATATCACCTTCCTTACGGAAGCTTTCCATTTCGAGCACCATTTGCTTGTGCCCTACGAGCTTTTGCTCTAGTCGTTGAACGTTACTCAATATACTCAGCTTTATAGCCTTTGTATTGCTTGTATTTACCTTGTGCTACAGGAATAAGTCCCTGCTTGTTTAATCCATGTTTCCGACACCACTCAGAAATACCATGAATCTCTTCTACTGTTCCATCTGGATAAGTAATCCTATACTTCTTACTTTTAGGATTGTCTTTTCCAAATCTATCTATGTTTGGATTATAATCTCCACCAGGGGTAGAGTTATAGCCTTTTCGTAAAGAATCATACTTTAATATGTATTCTTTTTCTTTGTTATTCAGTTCGTCTTTACTTATAGCAGTTCCTAATTCTTCCCAAACGAAAGAATCAAACCCATACTTAGAAAAGGCTTTGTACAACTTAGAATTTGGGGAGCGTCCCAACTTCCAAGATTGCTTGTGGATATTACGTCGATAGGTAAGTGACCTAGTGGTGATTCCAACGTAATGTTTGTTATTTACAGTATTTGTTACAAGGTATACTAGCATTGAGTCTTCGCTGCGGATTGTCCGGTCTGGAGTTTCCCGCAATTAGAAAAGTTATTCAAGTAGAATTTCTTCTACAGGGCGCAGTATTGTTTACGCGTTAACGCCGGGCCATAGGCTTTTGGCAAAACTGGAACTATTGATAATACCTGACATTATTTATTCTCCTTAGACGCCAGCAATACCAGCAGCATTGAACGCATGTGTGTTGATGCGAACGAGTAGCTCTGCAGGACGTGAAGTTGAAGTTTCGTCGTTGTCAGGTGAAGCAGTAACACCCATAATTTGCAGAGGAATGGTTGCTGTAGTAGCAACAGTAGAACTGTCAACGCTCATGCCAGAAGCATAAGGCTGTGTGGTTGCAGCAGTGCCAAGGTTAATCGACACGTTCAGACCAACAGAAGCAGCAGCCACAACACCGCCTACGGCGTCTTGAGGAGCAGCAAAAATCAGGTCAGGTGAGTCAGCAACAAGAACCACTCGACGGGTAGAAGCAGCACGGTAGTTACCAGCATTTAGATTCGAGTAGTCAACCTCAAAACCAACAATGGCGCCTACAATGGGAACTGCTGTGCCAGAGCCGATACGTTCAACGGCAGGGTATACACCGAAACCAGTTGCAGCATCAACAAGAGCAGCGTTATCAGAAAGCTGAACAAGGTCGCCAACGTTAGTGGCGGCTGTGTCAGAAGCGGAAATCATGTAACGGTTGACCTGCCCATTATAGGCAGAACCGTTCATGTGTTTTACAGGACGAAAGCCTGTAGGTACACTAGCCATTTAATATTCTCCAAGTTATTCCCTTCCTACTTTAACAGAGCCGTAGGTTCCGGGAACGTTTTTAACTGCTTCTTCGGACTGTGTTACTCTGGCTTGCTTAGCGGCTTGATCTTCATCATACCACTCTTGCTTTTGTCGCATGACAAATGCCTTTGTACCACCACCAACAGAAACCTGTGCTTTGGTGCCTTCAGCAGCTACAGCGTTGATACGCTTATCGCCCACTTGCACCGCAGATGCCTCAACAATTTCGTAGCCAGCGTCTAGCATTTGCTGTACGCGGTCACCCTGGTCATTAACAATTCGATAATGAAAGCCGGGCTCTTTGCCCTTAACAGAGAGAACACTTCGTTCAGTTACTGGAACACGTTGGGTACGGGTAGCTCTTGCACCACGGGTAGGGATACTCATATTAAATGCCCTTCACTTTCTTTAATTCTGCAATGTATTCTTGTTCAGACATAACACCGCTACGGACGAACTTTCGCATAATGTCACGCTCATCTGAGGAGAGAGCAAAGCTATCAGACTTCACACCACCTCGACCAGCAGGTTCCACTGCCATAGGACGTGACGACTTAGGATTGGTAAACTTGTGGGAGAATTCCTTCTTAACTTCCTTTTCCACCATAGTGAGGACAGTTGCAGGAGGATAGGAGCTTGCAAGTTCAGCTCCAAGGCGGTCAGCATAAGCACGCATAGCCTTGTCAGATTCATACCACTTATTCTGATTCACCCAATTAACAAACTCCTGAGGAGGTTGTGGGGCACCATTAGTAGGTACACTCTTAAGCTCAGCGTCAAACTCAGCCTTCTCGGCCTTTACTTCTTCAATCTTTTCTTCCAGAGCGAAGAAACGCTCTGTTTCTCCATCGGCAAGAGCCTGTTTACGAGCAGAGTCTAGACTAGCTAGAGCACGCTTGTATTCAGTTTCCTTTACCTTGCTGTGATGATCCTTCAGGGCTTCAAGGGCCTGTCGGACCTGCTTCAGTTCCTTAGATTGATGTTCAATCTTGGAGAACAGTTCGCCTCTACGGACAAACTCAGCCGCATCAATAAAGCTTTCTGGATCACCGTTAAACTCTTCCTTAGGACGCCACCCTTGTTCAAGGGCCTTTTGCTCCATAGGAGAAAGTTCTTTACTTGTCTCACTAGTGGAAGTTTCTACAACCTCAGTGTTTAGTTCTTCAGACATTTGTTTCCTTTAAAACAGCAACTACATCCTCATCATTGAGAATACCAAGGGTGTCCTTGGTTTCAGGATCATCAATGAACTTTGGAGCAAACTTAGCAAAGATGATGGTGTCACCAACCTTGCACCAGGGCTCCTGATCGGGCCAACAAGTAGGACCCACGGCGAGAACAATACCCTTGTCCACCGACGCGTCTTCTCGCTTTTCGTTTTCACGTACAACTGTAAGACCAAGTGCTCGTGCACGCTGAAGGTCTACGTCTACGTCTGCCAACTTGAACGGCTTAATTACAAGCCTGTGACCACACGGTTCAATCATCTACTGATACCTCTTCTACATCTATGTTGAGGATGTCATTAACTGCAGCAATATATCCGCAGTAATACCTGTCTTTTAGGGAATCTTCACCTGCATTATCCTGCAGCATTTCTGTCAGAGCTTTTTTTCTTTCAGAGAAAATGCGGATTACTTCTTTGGTGAACTCGAGTTCTTGCCACTCGATGTAGCTGTCTTTTGCGCTAATTTAGCTTTCTCCTCTTGGTGAGACATTGCTTGGCTATGCTTCTGGCTATTTTGAACCAGTTGCTGGTTTACTTTGAGCTGCTCAGCAGCACTAAAGATTTTTTGCATGTGTAGCTTGGTAGCAGCATCAATGGTTGCAACGTTTGCTTTATGTTGCATCTCCATACTGTGCTCCTGTGCCTTCATGGCTAGCTGCACTTGTGCGCTTCTCTCTTCCAGTTGTGCTTTGTGTTGTGCCATTTCGGATTGCATTGCAGCCTTTTGCTGCTCTAGCTGACCCTTCATTTGCATTTCCTGAAGCTTTGGATCGGGAGGAGGTTGCATTTGACCAGTTTGTTGAATTTGCTGATTAAGCAGATGCTCCCAATCTGGTTGTTCCTGAGCCTCAAGGACTCTCTTGACAACCGCTACAGGATCAAGGATGCCTGTAGGTAGGAGTTCTAACAAACCTTGCGCCTTCATCAGTTTCTCTGTAGAAGTGGCAGTGTTTGGATCAGCAGCAGGACAAACATCATAAGTTTCTTCATCGAAGTCATTCGGTCCAATATTGTCATCCAGCACTGCTGCATACTTATTGGGGTCCATGTAGACACGATTTAGACAATAGATTTTGTAGTATTCTTCTTTCAGGGAACGGTAGACACGCTTATAAACAGCAGTGAATACTTTCATACCTTGCTCAATAGTAGCCATTGTTGTAGTTGCTGGGGTGTTTTGCCCAGGCATCTTACCAACGAAAATTTCTGCTACTGAGGCTAGTTCCTTACCTGAAGAAATGAGGCTCCCCATGAGCTGGAAAAGCACATTGCTGGGCTCTTTAACAGGCAGAGGAACAATTTGTTTGCGTAGGTCGTCAGCAGTACTATTAACCGGCTTCCATTCACCTGGTTGCCAGCGAGATTCGCCCATCTTCATCTTCAAACCCTTACCCAAGAAGCCACCTTGTAGGTTGCTTAGTGTACCAGCGTCTAGAAGCTGGTTGATAAGAGTATTTACAGACTCATTTAGTGGTGCTAGAAGCAGGCCAAAGCCTACGTCGTAGAAGCCACCATCAGGATTGGGAATAAAACCGAACTTGGTGTAGTATTGAATAGGATCAATACACTGTAAATTACCTTCGTCATCAATGTGGATAGTGTCTTCATCAAATCTTGCGCAAATTCGTAAAATTTCACCACTTTGTCTTTCAAAGGTGACAACATAAGGCTCTGAATACCCATCGTCGTCTAGGTCTAGGTAGGTATGTTGCTCAATAATCTGATACGGTGTTGTATCATCTTGTTTTGTAGCGACAACCAGATGGTTGGGATCAGGAACAGGATCACCAAGCTCTACATCACGGTAGAATTTGGTCATCATCTTAGCTTTCACCTTGCGTTTCGTCATAGAAGGCAAGATTTCGCT
>ERZ650308.384-NODE-384-length-23738-cov-8.464933_pt1 | contig 23738 bp, 34 predicted proteins | sample MGYA00376244_ERZ650308 | MGnify/ENA primary metagenome ERZ650308 (study PRJEB26733, sample SAMN07839295) | wastewater metagenome | biome: small river; feature: stream; material: water | place: USA: North Carolina | collected 2016-04-26 ... | reverse complement strand
AGCTTTCGACGACCAAGATCCCGCTCTCAAAGTGCTTGGTATAAGTGCTCTTTCCTTTCCCTGGAATCTGAATCGACTTGTACTTAGCAGCTTCAGCCAGAGAGTTTTTGAATGCCATAGCTGGAATGTAAACTTTGCCATCTGGCGTTGAGTGCATTCGCTTGCGCCAAGTCTGCTTTTCAAAGTCCTCGTGAGTAATGTCCTTCGGTTTCTTCTCGTTGAAAAACTTACCCTGACTGTACGGAGTCACCGATTCCAATTCACAAATAGCCTTGAACATTCTCGTACCTTTGCAATCTTTGTTTTCCGAAGTCTAAGCACGCTTCGGATCGTGCATAAAAACCTTGTCTTAACTCGAAGAGACATGACATAACGGGACGTGACCCAACCGGACCAGCCGTATTACTCCTTAACAAGTACCGTTCCGAACTTACTCTTCTTGTCGCTTGACACTGCGACCCATGTTTCATCTTCTGGACATCGACTCACCAGCACATCGGCTAGCTCGGCAATCTCTCGCGGCGTTGCATGTCGAACGCGAGCAGAGTTTTGCAAGCGGACTAGGACGCGGCGCGGTTTGAGGTTGCGGAGTGGGGTGGTTAGCATGGTTCGTTGTCCTTGATTTCGATGCGACAAAACTCAGTGCAATAATCGCTACCGTCGCAAGCCCAAACTTTTTTGTCGTTAGGTCCAAATGCTATCATCCCGCGAAGCTTTCCTAGAGTTGAATCGCTGAAGTCTGCTTTGTTCGAAAACTCGCATTGCTTCCACATGTCATCTGGCAGCGTTGGCGTGCGGTATTTCTTGACACGACGAATGACTACGCAACCGCCATCATAGGGCGACGACGCCATCTCTGGAGTGTTTTCAATGTTGATAAAAAACTCGCCTTCGCTTATCGCTCCTACTCGCACGAACTCCCAGCCCTCTGGAATGTCGATTTGCGTTGTGATGGTTTGTAGTGGCATGGGTTCAATCCTTAACGACCTTGAGCATGAAAAACAAAAAGCCGATTGTCATAAGCCTTCTGAACTTGCGAAATACCGACCACCGTAAATGGCGACCCTGCTAGCATCCATAGCACAATCCTTTTCCGGCCTGCCAATTGCCAGCAGACCGACTTGTCGTTACAAGAAAAACGACATCAACGCAAGAAAGCGTTAGAAGTCGCAGTTGTTTTGCGTCGATTTGCTCGGACACTACTCCTTGCAATCAACGGGGTAAGTTTTACCTGTTATCGGTACAATGTCAACATCATCTTTGAGATTTTTTAGATTTAGTTGTTTTCCCTGGGATTTGTGGCTCTTTTGCCCTGGGTCTTCCATTGATGTGGGGCTTGTTTGCTAACTGTTCGGCGGCTCCTCTGTCAACCAGCCATAGCCGTTCCTTCAGCTTGTTGCCCTTCAACTCACCATTGCGCAGCATGCGACGTAGATAGCCATCCGTGTAGCCAGTGAGCGCTACGGCATCTTCCAAAGTTATCCAGTTTGAGTCTAGCATTATCATAGTTCCCGTAGTATACATTATCGGTACAATGGAAGCAAGGAACATCCCATCGGGTAGTGCATGACCCAACTGCGCGAGCCAAACCGCTAGGATGTTCTTTGGTTTTCAGCCGCGGAAAGGATCCGGGCTTGGACTCGCCTGGTATCCTGCCAACACTTAGTTGATTTGCGGCGACATCCCCACATCCGACTACATCCTAAAGGTATCGCAAAAATGGCTTGGGCGTATGGCGAAATCGAGCGACTGCAACACGAAGTTGAGGGGTTGGTAAGTGAATTGCAAAGGCGAGTCAGTCGCGATTGTGCAATAGACGAGGTGGATGAGTTGATGGATTGCATCCACTCCGATCACACGTTCGAGGATTTGGATAAGCACACACCGGCAGACATGCAGACAACAACGGGATCGACAATTGCGTGGTTGATGCACCGATGCCACCAAGCAGAAACGATTATGCAGCGGCTCAAGGACGCGACCAATCCATTGATGGAAGTAAGCGAAAGGGAATTGCATCGCGCTCGTGTTGCCGCAGAAAACCATTTTCGTGACGCCGCGAAAATGGTCGAGTCAAAGAAGCAAACCGGAAAAGACGTTTGGGAGGAATGATGGCAAGCAGCACATTCACGATTGAGATTTGCGACGAAGACAGAAAACGCATTGATGCGTTAGTTGAGGCATTGAAGAAAAGCGAAGGGCTGTCCAAGTTGCTTGAGCAGCGAGACCAGAAGTTAAGTGTGGTGGTTGCACATTGCGAACACCCAGTTGTCGCCCATGATATTGACGACGGGGCGACATGCAGCAAGTGCGGAAGGGACTTGGGGTGGTATTGCCACATTTCACCGAAGCATTTTTGCGAGTACGCAGGCGACGAATTGTGCATCCACTGTGGGGCACCAGAAGAGCGTCAGTAGTTTATGAGGTCTAATTATGTTGGTGAAAAAATGGACAGTTGAAAAGACTAAACTCGATGGCGTTACGGTGTCTACATAGCCGCGCCAACGTTTCTGGAGCTGCTTGAGTTTGCGAAAGACTACAAAAATGGCTAACCAACTGTCCACCCGCGTCGAACTCTACATCCACGCAGACCAAACTACTTACGAGCTATCCCACACTGCGCCGACTTACTGCATCCTATCCGAGGACGGTCGCATCAAAGACCAGTGCGTCCGCATCGAGACTGTGATTGATGGCAAGTCTAGTTTCTACGACGCAGTTATCCAGAAGCAGGTCGGGCGGATGGTGTACTTCAATTTCCTTAGAAAGCTCAATCCACCCGCCACCTGAAAAACTAATTCCAGTGTAGACGCAGAAACGGCTTTTGTTTCTAGAAGCAATAGCCCCTTCCACCCTCGCCCTAGTCCTATCCTCCTGCTCAATCCCCAGCGCGTCGCAGAGCTTGTGTAGCAGGTCTTTGGCTTGCTGTTCGTAGAGATCGTTAATGTGTGCCATGGTTAGTTACCTTTGCTCCGTTTTCTTCGGTCGATTCGCCGCTGGTCTTGCGCTCAACTTCTTAGCGACCTTTGCCGGTAGCTTGTACTTTGCAGCGTCACCAATCCACGCGGAAAGCGTTTTGCCGTCCGCTTTGGCTTGGAGTTCAAAGGCAGCCCACCAGTCGTCAGGTTGGGTTATGTTGCGTCGTTCCATTTACGCTTCCTTATGTGATCCGCAATAGTTTTTCATGCTCGTACTGGAGAAAAAAGCATTACACTTCCCAAGTGGTCCAACTTTGGGAGGCGACCAGAATTTGCAATTTCCGCAACACTTCGATGCTACTACTCCGTTACACTGCTGGCACTTTGAAAAATACTCGCCGATTCCGTATTGCTCGACTACTCCAGTTCCATCACAGTTTTTACACTTTGCGACGGAACACTTGCAATCAAGATGCCATTTTTTGCAAACGCAACAGATGCCATCGTCACCACTCATCGACATAGCATTGCGGGCCTTTCGACCCGCCCTCCGTTTGGTTGTTACTTTGCGTCGATCCATGCTTGTCGTCGCACTGCTTCAGCAACCGCTTGCCCAAGGTCACTAAAGAAAGCTTTGATTTCCTTTCCTGTGCTTAGCAGGAACTTGATTTCGTTGCTTCCGACAAATCGCTTTTCAATGACTTGGTAACGCTCTGTAACTTGGTGGCGTGTCAGGAAGTACTTGCCGTTTGCGTTTTCGTGTTGAGTCGTCATTTTTCGTTCCCCTTGTGGTTAGCTGTTGTTGCTTGCGATGGTCTAAGTATACACACAGTATCGGAGCATTGCAAGAACTGTCCACACACTTTCCAAAAAGATTTTCAGAAATAGCAGTTTTCTCAGGGAAACGCTACCCAAATAGACCCAACATCCGACACTTGACGCACCAATTGCTGGAGGCTACATTCGAGATTGACCGCAGAAAAACCTATTCGCATAGGTCGACTGGTCAGTTAAGCAGATTGAGACTAAACTTTTAGAAACAACCCCAGAGATAGCATCTTTGGGACAATTCTGGATGGTTAAATGGTGTCTCAATCCGCCATTCAACCTATGCGAAACCAGGATTCGATATAGCCCAGCGGTCGAAAGATTCGCTGGGCTTTTTCTTTTTGCGGTCTTGGTCACGGATGGGCGCGACGACCTCAACAGTCATGGCACCAAGCATCCCGACTGAAAGCGGTACTTGGGGGAACCTTGTCGAACCGCAAGCGATGGGTCAATGCAGAGAGTCGCTGACAAGCGGGCGCTACCAACGCTCGAAAGTAGTCTGCTAGTTGCTTCCTGGTAGTGGAATGCAATCGCGTGCGTCGACGGATGGCTCCGGTGGCATTGACGATTGATGGCGCGGCTGACACACCATTAGCGCTCCAGGCTTTTGGGATAGTCAGTCTGCGCGATTATCTCGGGATTTCCAGTAACATTAACCACTGTATGTTTTAAGAAGATTGGATTGCGCTGTGGATGACAACGGAATTGAGGAAGAGTTCGATGGTGGAACTGAGTTTAGGCTTACGCCCAAGGGAATGTACATGGCTCACTTGATTGAGCTTGGCGCATCGAAAGAACACGCCGAAGAATGTTGGTGTAAATTCGAGTCGTTTTGCGTCAAGGTTGCTTTCTACGAGTGCCCTGAACATAGTCACGCCGCAATTGTGTTTGATGGTGATGGCGGACTGGTGGTTGGATTAGATTTAACAACGGAGGAAGACGAGTGATTGAGTACAGAACAATTGATGTTCCGCAAAACTACACTGGAAACACTTGGGCTATTGGTGTCCTTCCGATGCTGCCTGATGTTCCCGATGCTCAAAATGGATGGCTATTTTGCAAGCCTATCGTGGGCAGATTCAACAACAACAACTGGATAGTCAGGCTCATGGGTGTTGAGCTAGTTCCTCTTGAAATAACATTGATGGGATGCGACATCGTGTGGATAGTCGGAGCAGATGAACACAGGCAAGCATTTGCTAAGGTACTGAAGGTTAGCCCCGTGGGATTTCGCGATTCAATCCCAGTATTTGCTGCGCCATCATTTATCGACGACAATGGGAAACAGGCTTTCAAGTTTGAGTGTCCGAGATGCCACAAATTGAACCTGCACGGAATTTCAGAAAACGGAATTGAGCACAGAACTAGCCATTGTCCGTGCTGGAAAGATGGGTACTACATCAAGCCTGTTTAGAGTTTCTGTCCAACGAACCGCTCCCGGCAATCATAACCGCCAACGAAAGCTAACATGGAACTTGCCACCGAAGATTGGATTCGCCAACGCTGGGGAGGATTCACCTATCTAGTGCTTGCGAGAAACGAGGAATTTATGCTTGATTGGCGAAACGGAAGCCTATTCTTGCATCATGAGAAAGATGATTGGCGTGGACCAGTTAGCGAAATTTTAATTAGCGAATCCGCTACAAAGCAATGCGTGATTGACGCTGAGAAGATGTTTGGATGTAGTAATGCACCCGTTCCTTGAGCGTCAAATAGCCAGCCTTGCACTGCTAGCCATCATCGTGATTGGCTGGGTGATTTGGCGGGTGGTGAACTGGATTTTCCAATAAGGACGAAATGATGCGAAAGTATGTTGCGATTTGGGACGATCGATTGAACGATTACAAATGGTACAGCGTTGCCGATGCACAGCGCAACTTTGAAGAACGTCAAGGAAAACCAATCCCAGGTTGCACTGAAACAACGCTAAAAGCAACTGGTCGATTTGTCACGCGGGATGATGGCGCGCAGGCTGAGATTTTTGAGTAATCCACTCGCGAATCTGCGGATTCAGCCCGCAATCCCAGCCATGCCCAAGCGGATCTCTCTTAACGTGCCGCCCAACTCCCTGGAGCTGCGTCACTGGATGACTCGCTGACCAGATTTCCTCTGCGACTCGTGCCTGCCCGGGACGCTTAATTTTAGCCCCGCAATCGTTCCAAATCACCAGCACTGGAAAGCTTCCACCGACGCCTTCCGAGTCGATTACAGGGCTTTCGTAGACGACTGCAGCGCGTAGTTCAACTAGCTCGCTCAGTCTTGCGATTGCTGACCCTCCGCGAGAATAGCCTATGACGATTGGTGGTTCGCTGAGTGATTGGACTAGACTTGTTAAGCGTCCCATTGCAGCGTCAAATCTGAGCCACTTGCGAGCGTCGAAGAAGATGTCGACCAGTTCGGATAAGTCGCCCATGTCACGTTGGAGCATGGTGGGTGTTGCAAAGTCTCCGTGTAGGGCGATGATTTGCGTCATGGATTGGGCCAGTACATCGCGTAGGCTTGCTCTAGCGTGATTGTCGGCCTGTGACTGTGGTTAATGCTGACATCGTTGTGCCGAGCCCAGGACCATTCAAAGAACGCTCTCGGTGTTGAGAAGTCTGGCGGGTGCTGTCTGGTTAGTTCCGCCCAGTGAACTCGGCATTCTCCACAGCTTGGAATCATTGGTAGCCACTCGATTGCATACCATTGCTGAGCAACTTGAGGATTCCATTTAGTAGCGTTCTTTGGTGCGTAGTAGTGCAAGATTCCCCACGCACCGAGAATTGCTTCATTGTCCTCGTATCCTGTTCCGTTGTGAACAACCATTTTGCATTTTGGACAAGTGACGAAATCCGACGCAATGAAATGAAACTTAAGCCCGCACTTGCATTGCTTGATCATGCTACTATCGTCGCTCTCATTGACGTTGGCCAAATTAATGGCGAGCGTGGAGGGTTGTCGTTGTTTGTGTAAACAGCAGGCTCTGGTGGCGATGCCAAAGTCGCATTCCCACATGCCGCCGAGTAGGTGTAGCACGAAGCATTGCGCTGGTCGATGAACGAGCAGTCCGCAGAGGAAGGACGACGACCTGAGATGGCAACGTAGTACACAGGGGCCGACGCACCTAACTCAATGAACATCCTGTTTCCAGGAATGAAAATTGGCTGGCCATCTCTGTATGTCCAATCACCTAGATAGACGTTGCAAAATACTTGAGTTGGAAACTGCCAAGCTTCGTAAACCGCAGTTCCCCAAACCGCAATGGTCTGTGAGTATGTGCCAATCCGAATACCGTTCGTAAATAAATTTGCACCAGGAATTTTAGAGCAAACCTTAGTGACTGGATCGTGCTGCGAGTAGCTCCCTGGCTGGCCAAGAGGGAAAAGTCCAACTGTGGCGTTCCCACAATAGCCAAGCGTCGAGTATGTGCAGACTAAAGTATTTGCGCATGCCCCAGGCTTTCGCAGCGTGTAAATCCCATTGAATGCAGTCCAAGGTTGCCCTGCAAATTCAATTTCAGCCTGAATTGTGTGTAAGAAGTTTGGGATCTGGCCAATGTTCTGACAGCAACTCTGGCACAGCGAAGTATTTGTCGATACTGTAACCGAGTCAGCCAACTCCAAAGCATCTGATTCTGAACAGCGGATGAACAACTGGTAAACCCCGCTTGCTGGCGAATAGAGCGAGCCAGACTTTGCAACGGAAATAAGAACTCCATCTAGCAACACGTTGACTTCGAACGGATCACCGCTTGTCGTCCATCTTACTTCGCAACTGCCAATTAGTCTGATCGAACCGAAGCAGCCTTGACAGCCGCACTCGTCTTTGCACCCTGGGTTTAATCTGCCGAGTCCCATGATTAGCTAACGTAAGGTAGCCCAGTTTCCTTGTACATGCTTCGCACTCCATCACCGCCAAGAACGATTGAGTAATCATCAGGCAGAACGAATAATGCGATCGGCTGAGCATCAACGTTGAGTGCTTTGGTTGTGCGAATCTTAACGCTGCCTGTCACACTTGCGCCGCTGTTGTTAGTGATCACGATGCTGGACACCGCTTGCCCATAGCTTGAATCGCCGAGCATGATTTCAACGTCAGTGTTGACCGTGATTTTCTTGACGACTTGTGGAGTTGCAACGACCGCGCCCGATGTGTTCACTTGCTTGATATTGTTGACGACCATCACACCAGGAGAACTTGGAGCAGCACCGCCCGAAGTGTTGGCTACGTTGACCAAGTAAGACACGCCATTGTAGACACCACCGCCGCTTGTCCATGCGTTGCTGAATGTCGTTCCGTCTAGCGTAAATTGTGAACTGCTGACATTGGTAACGGTGAAGTAACCATTTGCTTCAGTAGTTCCACCAACGTCTGCAATGATAACTTCGTCACCAGTTGACAATCCGTGGCTCGCTGCTGTGATGCGAATGAGTCCCGATGTGCCTCCGGTTGCTCCGTCGACATTGGTTATCGATGCGATTAGGTCTAGTTTCTTTGTAAACATCTCTTGGATGCTCCTTCGTTCTGTTTTGTTCTGCCAGTATGAGGCTTCATCTATTGCCGGAAGTGGTACGCCAGGCATTTAATCAAACTCCTAGTGAGTAGCCCATGTCGATGCTGCGAGATGAACTACTATTTTCTCCAACGTCTGGTTGTGGTGTTGTTCCGCCATCTGTCGATGTGCTCGCGCCGCAGTCTTCAACGACGACTGTCCACGACCCGTAACTGTTTCGCACACATCCGATTGGCTTGCCTGACGCACCAACGATGGTTGATACTTCGTTCTCAACTCGCTCCGTTGTCGTGCCTTTGGTGTAGTTGCCAGTGGTGCCTTGGATTGCGACATAGCAAAGAGCAGAACCGACGGCAAGCGTTGACGATGTTGAGGTTGCTGCTGGTATGCCACCTGATGGCGGCCAGAAGTAACGAAAGGATGCGGTGCCACCTTGGAACCTCGGCATGACCTTAAGAACAACGCGCTCGATGTAGCCAGGGTCGAGAATCTGACTAGTCTCAATGCGACCTAGCAACCGCTTGGCTTTATCCCAGCTCGATTCTTCAATCAGTACGCCAGCCACTTGCTTAAGCCTCGAATCCGTAAACGTTGACTTTGCACGCTGCGGTATTGGCGATTAGGTAAAGCGTTGTTCCTGGATTAAGCTGAAACAGTGCGTAACGTCCCGCTGGAATGCGTCCGCCATAAACGCCAGTCGAGAAGCCCCACCGAATGTAGTTCGTTTCGTCAAGGTTCTCGATGCAGACATAGCCCTGCGTTGTAAGCTCACCAAGCGCTATGGGTTCCTCGGTAGTGCCGATTGTGACATAGCCAGGAGTTGGACCACCGACGACTGCCTGCGTGATGGATAGTGCGTTTGGCGTCCAAGAGAAGTTGCTTGATCCTCGGCGCGTGATTGTGGAAGTGATTGTGAGAACGTCCGCCATGATTGAGCCCTATACTAAAAATCCAAGTGCGTTGAATGGAAGCGAACCGAACCGCTGAAACTCTTTCCATTCAGCATCGGCCGTTCCCGTAGTTATCTCTGTGCCGTCTGACACTTTTAGCAGAACAGGCTGAACTACTTTTTCGCCGTTGCGTGTGGCGTGTTCGCAGTCGTTAATCGTTGCCCCAGTTCTAACCAGGAACCCTTCATGCCTGACCCGAGCGTACCATGCTTTTTCGCTTGTCGTGTTGTATGGATACCGCATGTGGAATCGTGCCGTTGCTCGCCAGTAGACTCCATAGGTTTCATCGATTACTCGTTGAGCTGGACAACTTTTTAGACGAACTTCCCCTGGGTCGAAAGTTATTCCTCCAGGCGTGAAGAACGTATCTGAGTTTGTGGACCGCAAGTATTCGCGAATTAGCTTCGGATTCCACGCCGGAAAGTTTCGCGTGGCTACCAAAACAATGTCTGCGATGTCAGTCGTCACGCCGTGAATCGGTTCGCCGTTAGTGGTTGACACTGGCTCGCCATTCCAGTCTTCGTCAATTGGCTCAGTCGCTATTTCATTTTCCCACGAGATTTCAGCGGGTTGCAATAGCGGGTTTTTGTTGGTGACGCTATCGGGTGTATCTCCAGGCTCATAGGAGAACTCTGCCGAATACTCAACACTAACTATCGAAAAGATTGGACCGACTCGCTGCGGTGGCGAAATTCCAACACATGGTATCGTTGTTCCAGAGCGATACGTTCCAAGCGATGGCAAACCTGTTGCCGTCATTATCTCGATGTCGGTTGCGTCGTAGGTGTGCGTTACCTGATAGCCGTCTGTGAATCCAGCAGTGATCTTTCCGCCGCTGGTCTTAAGTCCAGAGCCGCCGACCTTGCTCCACGCTAACGATACATCTAGGATTGTCATGTTACCCTGCCGTCTTTAGAGTAACGATGTTTTGAGGCTTGTTGACACCAGCCGCGATGTCTGACAAAAGCTTGGATTGCTTGACTGCTTGCTCGGCTAGTTTCTTGGTGTGCTCTTCGGTCTTCTTCGCTGGGTCTTCGCCACCTGCACCACGAGTAAGCAAACGCGATTCAACAGCCTGCAACTGCTGGCGATTTTGCGGCTGTGATTCTTTGGCAATCTTGTCTAGCTCGGCTTGAGCCATAGCGATTCGATTGGCTTCATCTTTTCCCAACCCTTGCTGTTCAAGACGAAACGCTTGAGCCGCTTCCTTGCCTTGAGTCAGTAGAATCAACTGCTCTTTGAGTCGGTCTTCTTCGTTCTTGCGAAGTTGGTCGATTTGCTCTAACCGAGACTTTTCTTTCTGCGCGGCCTGCTCTTTTTCCTGCTCAGCTTTTTTCTGAGCCTCAAGAATCTTTTTCTCGGCGTCAAGCTGATTCAAGAGACGCAACGCTTCATCGTCGTCGAATGTTCCACCAGCACCACGTTGTGCTTTCAGCTCGTTCGCAGTTCCGGCAATTTCTGCCTTGGTCATTTCGATTTCGTCGCGGATGCCTTTCAGAAAGTCGGCAGATTGCTTTTCCTCCGCCTTCTGCGCGCGCATCTCATCGCGTTCTTTTTCAACACCAATGAGACGTTCAAGCTCTGTGATTTGCTCGCGAATTAGTTCCGCTTTGGTCGTGTCAGATTCAAGGTCTTTTTGTTTCTCGGCGAGCAGTGCCTTAAAATCTCCGGTGTAAGTTTCCAGGTAATCAATAGAGTCCTGGTAGTTCATTAACATGCCGACAGTGGTTAGCGAACCAACGCTTAACTCGTTTTGTGCTTGCAACTCTGCTACAGCGTTTCTAGCCTCTCTCGCGCCGCTCTCGTAACCCTTAAGCTCTTTCTTTAGTCCAGCAATCTTTTCCGCTACTGCCGCGTCTTGGTCTGGCGCAAACTCCAAATCGATCTTAAATTCAGAGAAGCTGTTTTGCAGATTCTTCATCTGAACTTGATCAAGCTTTTCCAGCTTTACTACGGAGTCTTCAAGCTCTCGATTAAACTTTTCGACTTGGAATATGACGTTTCCAAGTGCTGATCCAATCTGATAGCCGATAGCCCCAGCAGCACCTACAAGACCAGCCTTGAACAGCATCGCATTTGCGCCGCCCATCTTCGCGACCTCACCAAACTGAGATGTCTTCTCAGTGAGCCCGCCAATCTGACCTGCGATAGATGCAATCTCAGAACCGCCAGCGATACCAGCGATAGCACCAAAGAACTCAGCGCCTGACTTGGTTTGCTTCGCGCCGGACTGCTGCGAAATCTTTTCCTGCTCAGCCTTAAGCTTCTTCTGTTGGTCGACCAGTTCCTTGTCACGAGCAATCAATGCAGCAGTCGCAGCGTCGAGCCCTTGCAGTTCAAGCGCCATGGCGTGGGCAGCTTCGGCACCTTCAAAAAGCTCTGTTTTCTCAATGGCCAGTTGCTTAGCAGCTTTCGCGCGGACGATCTCAGACCTAGCCGCAGCCTTTTCTTGCTCGGTCTGTGCAGCCTTTAACTTAGCCGTAGCCTTGTCTTCAGCTTCGATGAGTATTTTTACGGATTCAGTCGCCACTACCTTCAGCCCTTATTTGTGCTTCGTCACCGCGTAAAAATCTGGTTGCTTCAATGAACGACAATGACTGGTCTAGAACCCCGCCTTGAATTGGCGGAAGCCCCTTGTCGAACAAGTCTGCCAGAACTGTAGCCTGAACAACGCTTGAACAGTACGCATTGGGACAGCCCTTAACCTCAATCGAGCCTTGCTTGCACTGGTCGCAGCCTTCGCCGTCGCAGCTTGGGCATTCAATTTCAATAGGCTCTTGGTCGGTCCCTTCGTCTTTGCATTTCTTGTCGGTGCAGTGACGGCATAGCTTTCCCATGCGGATAAGCGCCGCCACTCTCAGCCTTTTTTTTCTTCCGGTCCCAAGTGCTGATTGGATGTTATCTTTCGAAGCAACTCGCGCACCTCTTGGAAGTTCAGCACTTCCTGAATGCTTTCAAGGCTCAGCGAGTAACCGCCCATGTTTTGCCAGTCGACTAGGTTCTCAAACAACAACTTTGAGTTGGCGTCATAGATTGCGTTTACGTCACCGCTTTCGAACGCCGCGTCGATTTGCTCGGACAACTTACGCTGGCTTCGCATCGAGTGACTCTTGGCAAAGAACGTAGGCCGCGTCTCCTTCGGCTTGTCCTTATCGCTATCCAGTACAATTGGGAATCGTTGGTCCGGTTCCAAAAACAAAGGCATAACCGCTCCTATTAGCTTGCTGCCGTAAACGTAATCGATGCTTCCTGGTCAACCGTTGAACCATTTCGATTACACTGCCACTCGATGTCATCTGTCATCAATCCGCCGCGATCACCTTCGGCAATACTCATCACCTGAGCCTTGGGTGCTGCGATGGTTATTTTGCTGTTTGTTGGTCCGTCGAGATCCCAAGTTAAGGCGTACTCGTTCGAAGCAAGTAGCGCGCCCCATCGGTCCTGAGCAGCAACTAGCTTTCCTTCAGGATCACCAGTTACCTTGACCTTGCGATTGGTGATTATTGCCGCATGGAATCCAGAAGTATTTGTCGCACACTCGCGCATCGTGACTTCGTTGCCACTATCGAGCGTCATGGTCGCCAAGCACAGAGCAACGCTGTTCCAGGTCGTCGTACTGTTGGCGTAGCGAAGCGGTAAGTCGGTCGGGAATGTCGGCGAAAGAATCGCAACATCAGAGCGACCGCCCCAGACTCCAGTAAACTCAAATTCGAAGTAAGCCGCCTTCCCTGTTGGACAGACCAGCTTGAATGTACCGGCAGCGCCGTAGATTTGCGTCTTAACTCCGTTGGTGTACGTCTCAAGCGTGAGAGTTTTAACGTTGCTTCCAGGGGCTTCTGTTCGCGGTGTGTAAACCTGCGAACTCTTAACCCATCCGCAGCCAGGAAGAAACAAGTCCGCCCATGCTGGTTCTGTTGCTGTTCCGTCCCACGATGCGTCAATCTTGAACGCGACCTTAGCTTTGTGACCGCCAGGAATGGAAGGCATAACTCCAAACGCTTGCCCGTCTCTCTCGTCCATTGGAATGTCAAGAGTCGTAACAATGTCGTAGGCGTTGAATGCAGCATCAGTAGCGTCAAGCACTTCTGCTGTTCCGCTGGTTCCTTCGATAGATGCTGCTAGTAATCGTCGGCGTTTCAGTAGCGTCATTTCTTTAGCTTTCCTTGTGCTTTAACTGTTAGGAAGCGAACCCGCTCCTGAATTTGTTTTGGTAGTTCGGTGTTTGCTGTTTCGAGTGCGACCGCAATGACGCCAGCCTTTTCGAACATATCGCCGGGAGCTGGTCCAACTTGCTTAATCAGTGGGCCGCGTGTCTTTCCTGCGCGACGGTAAACGTTGCCGCCATACTGCTGAGGAATGAAAGCATCTCGAATGATTGACCGCGAACCACTGCCGGGACTGACTCGATAGGTAACTCCGCCTTTTCCTTTTTTGTATGCTCTAGCGCCGAAGTGTTTCAGCGGTATTGGGTAGCCAGGATTCAGGTAGATGATTGCCGTCATCGCCTTTTTGTCTGTCTTGCCCTTGATAACCGACTTCTTCAAAATCTTGACAGGAACCGCTAGCTCTTTCTTGAGTGCTCGCGCCGCCTGCGTCCTAACCTTTGCCGCCGTCTTGCTGATTGCTGCCGACATTTGGATAGCAACGTTAGCGCCGAGATCTTCTAAGACCTTCGTGACACCTGCCATCGCTTGCTTGTCGAATGTCGTAACAATCATTTATCTGACCGTGAACGGGTCGCCTTCTGAGTGCCTGTAGGTGATTGTCAGCGGGTATAACGCCGCGTCGAATCCTCCAGTCGGATTGATTAATTCAACGCTCTCAAATTCGGTATTGACTGCCTTTGCATCCCACTGCCACCAGTTAGCAGGTTCGCAAATGGTCTGGTGAACATCTGCAATGAATGAACTGATGATTTCGCTATTGTTTTCCGTGTCGACTTCCGACTGCTGGATATGCAATCGAAGGTTGACTCGCATTCTGAAAGCTAGTGCAGGTGGATTGCCTGGATAGTCAAGTTCGGGTGCTCGCTCTGGTGTTTTCTTGACAACGCAAATTTGCAAGTGTTCCGGCGTCCAGTGTCCAGGCTCGCGCCGATACTGAACGACCGTAGCGCCGGTTACACCTGACAATCGTGTAGCGATCTCTTGGAAAATCTCTTCATCGATTGGAAGTGTTAGCGGCATTCAAGAACCAGCATTCCGTTGTCAATTGTCACAAGTCGAGTAACCGTTCTATCGCTTGCCGTCAGACCATCGCGAACAGGGAAGGTAATTTTGTCGCCGCCGAGGTCTAGTTCGTCGCTGCTTATTCCGTCTGTGGAATCGTTGGCAACGTGAACCAGGAACATCGGCGCGATTGTTTCGCCTCCGTCTTCGTCGATGGTTGTCATCTGCTCGCGGAACACAACAGCACTGATTGAGCGTGTTTCGTCCCGCGTATCTCCAGTTGGCTTAATCCGTGGCTTGTAGGTGACAGACTCGGCAAACTCGCCAGTGTTTAGGAACACTGCCGTTGCGTCTGCTTCAATCATGTCACGCAAAGTCATGGGTTATCGCTTGCAGTCAACTTGAACGTAATCAATGGTGATCGCATCGGTGTTAGCCGATGAGGTCTTTTGAATCTGGAAGTATGGCTGAAGCGAACTTGTCGCTGCCGACATGTCGAACGTTGTCGAAGCTGCAACGCGAGCGCCGTCGATGTAGAACTTGACGTTTGACTTGCCACCAGTGAAGTCGATAACGAATTCCTTGTAGGTAGTCGCCAGCGTCGTTCCGGTTGCGATGTCGTCCTTGTCGGTGGTTCCGTCGTCGGTTTCGACATAGACAGCGGTTGTGCTCGTCGCGCCAATCATGCGGAAGCTGGCGTGATTTGCTAGCGAGTCGGGGTCATCGTTGCGAGCCGATGCCAAGCCCCAAGCAATCGACGTTCCACTAGTGCATCCGCTCACTTTGACGCGGAAGCAAGCCCGTTGAATGTTGTCGATGTCAAAGCAAAGCTTGTCACCAAAGCTCAGGCAAACGTTTTCCACTTCGGAAGTCGATGCCAAAGTCAACGCGACCTCACCCGTGGCCGATGGGCTTACGGTTGCATAGGTTGGCGTACCTGCTGACGATGTGTCAGCGATTGCCCAAGGCGAACCTTGGCCTGCGGTGCTGAACGTGTCAGCTCCCCAGAAGTCATCTACGAAAGTCGCAAAGTCTCGAATCCCAGCCATTTTGTTTTATTCCATTTGAAAGATTGAATTTGGTTTGAAAGGTTCCCCGCCCGCGCGTGTTAGGAGCATGACACGGGCGGGGAGTGGCGGTTGAACTAATGGCTACTAGGCACTGTTGCGGAACAATCCGCGCCAGTCGATTGCCTTGACTCCGAACGTCTGACGAATCTTGTAAAGGTAGGTGTCGTTCTTCATGTTCCATTCGGATTCCATGACTGGCGACTCTTCACCCGAAAGGAACGTCAATTCAACGGTGTCAATCTGCGATGGGTCAGCAGCGAGATACCAGTTGGTTGCGCTGTTAGCGTCAAGCTGTGGGTCGACAACTACGGTTAGCGAACGTGAGCCACCAGGACCGTAGATGTTCTGCACGCCTTGGTTGCTGTTAGCCAGGACGTATGATGTCGAGTTGACTAGCTCAAGCGCTGTCGCAGAGTAAGCAACTGGAACGATGAGGTAGCGAGGGATGATGTTCAGAATCGCGTCCGAAGTCAGTCCCTTTTGCGTCATCATCTTGACGTAAGCAGCGTTGAGCGTTGTTACGCTTGGAGCTGCTGCAGCGCCGGAAGTGTTGTCGCCCGATGCGTGAGACGAGCTGAACAGGCTGTATGTGTCGCCCATCGTTGGGTTGCTGGTCAGCACTTCGTAGACCTTTTTGTTTTGCAAACGTCGCATTGCGTTGCCGTGCATTGCAGGAACGCGGCTGATTGCGTCAAGGTCATCGTTGATGATGGTTTCCCAAGAGACAGTGAACGACTCACCAAACTTAGCAACTCGGTACGACTCTTTCGAATCGCTCATCGCCTTTTCTGGATAGTCCTTGCCTTCTGGCACTTCTTCAGGATTTGGAGCTTCGCTGAATCGAGTACGATAAAGCGTCTTCAGGTCTTCCGCTGGCGTACCAGTGCGAGCCCACATATTCCAAGTGAATGGTGCCTCTTCGTAACTTGCCAATAGGTTCTTGTTTGCAGCGTCCAAAAGGATGTTGCTAAAGCTTCCGGTGGTGTGGTACGCGGAGAAGTCTGCACGTTCGACGCGATACTTTCGGGCGATGGTTCTGTTGCCCATTGCTAGTTGGCAAATCTCGGTGTCGCTCATTCGCTCAACTGGTGCGCCGAGTCGATTGCAGCAAGAGTATGCCAATCGCTTTAGATTGAGCTTGGCAAAGTCTGCAGCGCCTTCGGATGGCTTATCACCACCGATGAAAATGCTGCGTCTGATTCCAGCGCTCTTGGCGGACCGCATCACGATACCGTCAAGGACTGCGTTATGGAATTTGTCGTCACCGCTTTCAGTGACATGAACGTCGGCACCAACCGACGATCCCAATGGTTGTGTTGCCATTCGTTCAATAATCCTCTGCTTAGCGTCTGCTGCTGAAAGGGTTGAATTGCAAAGCTCGTCAGCAAACGACGAGTCGAGTTTTGCAAGTTTTACTGCTGCTTGAATTTCGTTTCGTCGAACGATTTCCTCGTTGCGACCTTGTTCTTTTGAACGCTGAATGAGTCCCTTAATTTGCTCAACGGAACGCTTTGTTAGCTCTGGGTCTTCAGTCGGTGTTGCCATCTTTTCGAGTGGCTCGGCTGGAACCGCAGGAACTTCCTTTGCTGGTTCTTCTGCCATCATCTCAACTGGCTCCGATGCTTCTTCAGCTTTGCCTGCTGACAATTGACCAAGCATCCATGCGAGGATTTGGTTAGGGTCGGTGATTTCTGCGGGACAGCCCATTGATTGACATTGGGCTAGGAGTGCTTCGTCCATTCGCGTTACCTTTCGTTTCAAGTCGACTGTGTAGGACCGGCGAACGGTTGAAAGCTCATCCGCGCCGGTCGCACAGATGGAAGCGTTGTGTGGTTGCCAGCGTGTGTGAATCAACGCCGGACCTTGGATTACATTGCCGTTGGTTGTCGTGTAGCTATCGCCGCGTTTGACGTAGATGGTTTCCAGTGGTACTGCGGTGATTGAAAAGTCAGTTATGTGACCCTCTGCCATGCGCATCGCGATAACTTGCGACTCTTCATCGCTGGCGAAAACTGGCTTTCCGAATAACTCGGTGCCTTCTGTCTGCAGACCTTGAATCGAGCCGAAAATGTTGCGGACTGTCTTATCGTTGTGACTGTCGACGATTGGAATTTGATTTCGACCGCCGCGCCATTCAATGCCGTCCATCAGCAGGACTTCGGACACGACTTGCTTGGTTTCTTCATCCCAGCGAGGAATCGGGTTTTCTGTGGCGACTACGGCAACTTCTGGTGCGCGTACTTCAACCATGCGTTCAACGAGCTTCTCTGCTGTTGCTAGGGAGCGTTGAATGCGCTTGATGTTGATTGCTTTCTTGCGGTTACTCACTTGCTGCGACCTCCTCTGGTAATGGAGCGTCAACAGTGCCATCAGAAGCGTCGGTTACAATCGCGTCGATGTTCTTGTCAGACAGACCAATCATTGCGAGCTGTGCGCGTGCCAGTGCTTCTGACATCGAGCCATCTGCTAGACCATTGAGAACGTCCGTCAGCGCCTTGCGGTTTCGTTGCCATTGCAATCGAGATAGACCCATCCATTCGCCGCGTGCACCTTGCTCAGCGTCTTGGATTGCTGTTGATTCGTCAGCAGGACCAGCGGTTCCAGTTTGAGCCGCCATCATTTGGGATGTTTGCTCTGTTTCCGTTAGTAGTCCAAGCTTTAGACGTAGGCGACGTTCTTTCGCTGCTTGGTAGTATGTTGCTCTCCAACTGCGACCTCTTCCGCCCAACTCGTCCTGGTAAGTCGACATGAACATCTTGAGCGACGATTCAGCAGACTGCTGCTCGCTCATCGGGTCGACCCACTCCCATTCAGGCAATTGCCATTCAACTGGAGCAACCTTGCGTCGTTCGTCTAAAAGCTCAGCCGATGTTGGGAAGTTGTTCAATGATGCGTTAGCCGCAGCGTTGCAAAACTCATCCCAGATTGGCTGACAGAAGTGAGCCACGAAATAGTTCTGCCATCGCTTGTAGCGTGGACGGTCTTCGAGCTTGCTTGTGCGGCTGGAGCTGTAGGAGGTCTTCGAAAAGTCCTTAGACAGTGCCTCATAGCTGACACCGATTCCAGCAGCGACACCGCGTAGGATTAGCTGAATCCAAGGGTCCGCTGCCGAGTTTGGTCGACCGGGATTAACAACCTCAATTGATTCATCCTTGCGAAGTCGAGCGACTAAGCCAGGCTCTAGGTATTCAAGCGTATTGCCGTTCTCGTCGGTCGAGTCTTCGCCTTCTGGATTCAGTAGCGACCCCGTTGGCGAGTCAGACTTGATAACCGCCGTAAAGCATGCCGCCACCGCACTGGCTTGAAGTTCGTTGTCGAGGTATACGCCCATGTCGCGGATGTGCTGCATTGCTGGAGCGAACCAACTAACGCCGCGAGTCTGACCAACTCGGTCAACGCGAAACAGGTGGATGATGTCTTTTGCGACAACGCGAACCGGAATTTGGTTTCCAGCGGCGTAAGGCGTGCTTGGATGCTGCGGGTAGATCCAGTAAGCAATTGGCTTTCCAAGGTCGTCGACTTCAACACCGCGAACGATGCGAGTTCCTTCTGCGCGAGCGATACCGCTCTTGAACGTGTCACGCTCCAAGCTCAGTCTGTCGGCTTCGATGATTTCGAGTGCGAGCGGAACAGGTCGTCGAATGCCGCGATACTCTTTGCCGGGAGTGCGGACAATTCGAATCAGCACTTCGCCAGCTTCGACCATTTCACGCATCGCCAGCGCCTGCATCTCAGCAAACGTTAGCTGACCATTGACATCGCAGACTTCGCACCACTCAGCGAATACTGAGTCGCGGTAGTCGTTGACATCCTCAACGTCGTCGCCTTCTGGAGTCTCATAGATAGACTGGGCATCGATGCCGCTTCCGATGACGTTGGAGACGATGGTATCAACGGCGTTCCAGGCGTAGGCGTTGTCTCGCACCAATGCGCGAGCCCACGCGCGGACCGAATCGGCACCGAATGGACCTAAAAGCTCTTGGTCGGCTGATTGGTTCTTTGGGCGTTTGTTGTTTGTTAGACGGCTGGATTCTGCGCCCTGAAACGAGCGTTCCAAGACTTTGCGAGCATGAGCCCGACGCACCCCGGCAGCAGGAGAAAACCAGCCAATTGCCCTGTCGAGAAAGTTCATTTGCTGCGTCTCCCAAGTTTTGCAAGGGAAAACGCGCCCGAACCTGATTCGCGCCGAGCCTCTGTTTGAAGCATCCGGCGTTCGTCAAATAGCTTTTGCAGGTCTAGTTTTGTGACCTGTCGCTGCCCAATAGCGTAACTTTGAGCCCCACCCGTTAAGAGTGCCTCAATCGCCGCTTCAACCTGAGCTAAGAGAGATGCCGCTGTTGCCATACTCCAAGCATTGCGAATATGGCGCGAGTCTCAATAATCTGATGCTACGGCTGTAGCAAGGCGGTTAGGAATATGCGAAGATAACCCATAAGGAGCAAACAAAATGAAATATGAAGTACGCATCGACGAAACGCTTATTGTCGATATACCTAGACATCATGTGCTAACAAACAACGGCCCATCTTCAGTTTTCATTCTCGACAAAAACGGCATGGTTGCAGCAGAAATAAAAAACGGGCAGCGATGGATTCACCCATCAAAACTTGCATTACGCGGCGGAAAATCAAATTCCCTCGTTGATGTGAGCGAATGCGGTGCTGACGACATGCGAAGACTGTCCATTTTAGAAACAGTCGTAAAGAACTCTGATGCAATACTGCATCGCGGCAAGGAGCAGATCTAATGTTAGCTTGTCCAAGTTGCCATCAGAACATCAAAACTTCGGTTCAATTTCCGACGCTTCCGGTGCAGATAAAATGCCCTGGGTGCGGTCACGTTGGCGCGAAAGAATCGTTCAATCAGTACGCCGCTCCGGTCACTAGACCAGCGCAGGCAGAAGAGATTCTACAACCTAGACCGTCGCGACCAGGACAGACAGAACCACAGAGAGAAGTCCATGTTAGTACGTTCGAAAAAGCGCTCAACATCGACTACCAATCGACCAAGAGCTATGCCGCCTATCTCTGGATAATGGCAATCGTCGTGTCTATCGGTGTCGATGGACTGGCTGGACTGTTCATTCTGATAACCAGTGGAAAGTCGTTTATCGCGTCAATGGGGACCGTGCTAGGCGTTCACCTGATTGCACTGCCGGTGATTCGCGTGATGCTGGAGCTGGTGGTTAATGTGGAAAGGATTGCGAAACGATGATCGATGCAAACGTTCTAATTCGGGTAAAGCGAGGACAGAAGATAGCCGTCGGGAAGCTCGCGTGCAAACTGCCATCTACACCAAGAGTTGGCGATCATGTCTGCCTTTCGCAGCATGATGAAGGCAGGAAGGTTTCAGGCGTATACATGCTGGTAGGTGAATCGTCAATTACTTGCGTTGTCGACAATGACCAAAACGACATAGACCCAGATTCAGAAATAATGTTTTTGAAATCTTTAGGAGTCGACTTTTCTTAAGCGCTTGCCTCCTGCCTCCAAGTAAACCCGCAATATCTGCACTTGCAATAGCGAACAGTTGTCTCGCCTTGCCGGATGGTATGCGTTACCTTTGAGTAATTCGAGTTTGGCTCGCGCAGTGCCGTACACATCACGCACGCTCTCGGCTGGAATGCTCGCGGCTTAACCTCTGGCGGTTCGATTGGCGACGAGACGACTTGCGGAACTGGCTTAACGTCCAGCTCGTTCGGTACGCCCTTGAATGATTGATTGCGTTTTCTGCTCATCGTCTTCACCTATCGTCTCCTTACCCTGTTCATCCAGCCGCCTGGAGTTTTCCTGATGTTCGATTTTCCGTGTTGTCGTGCTTCAGGTGCCTGCGGTCGCTTCTTAGTCGCTTCAGTTACTTGTCGCGGCTGAAGTTCTTCTGGAGTTCCAAACAGCTTAACGCCGCAAACCTCGCTACCAGCGCACGCATAAGCCGTAGCGTCTAGGAAGTGATTCTGGTCGCTGTGGACGTGCCAATACTCTTTCACGCCCTTGCCATCGATGAACTCAGACAGAAACTCTTCCGCGACAATCTGAGCTGTGTAAACGCTGTTTGTGCGATTCTCGATAAGCTCAAATAACGAAAGCGAACCACGTTTCAGGTTGTTGTCGCTGTCGAATGTTGGCGTCAAGTAATGCTCGTGGACGAACTTCTTCCAGTAGCTTGAATCGAGATCGTAAATCCAAAGGTCTTCGGTGGCTTGCTTGCTCGCGTGAAGGTGCGACGATGCGATGACCTTTCCTTCAACCGACTGGCGCGGCTTGTAGTTGCCAATACCCTTGCAAGGATGCCACACACCGCGAACTTGACGGACGAACTCATAGGGAGCATTGGTGTACGTTCCAGAGTCAATCATCACGCATCCAAGCCTACGAATCTCTCCCGATGTGTCGGTGTAGTTCTTGTTGGTCAGTGAGTGGTGCAGGTCAAGCAATGCGTCGTAAATCTTTGGCTCGATTTCCTCTGTGTGCGTTTTGTCGACCGTTGTTCCGTGGACCTTGTGGATTCCATAGTCAACAACGACGCCAGTTCCGCCGTCCATCCAGGCAGTGACTACCCAGTGAATGTTGTACTTTCCAAGGTCAATTCCAGCCGTTAAACAGCGTGCTTGGAATGGGACTATTCCGCGCTGCAGTCCGCTCTTTCGCGATGCTACAAGCTCAGCGGTTAATCCTGTACCCTGCGGCCCAACTGTCTCTGGCGGGTCATTGTCGATCTCAGTGGCAACTGCTTTGGCGCTAGTGTCGGCGACTCGGTTGTAATAGCTTTGGATTGCAGACAGTTCGATTGGTTCGCCGTCTGCGTGAATCTTCTTCGAGTAGCTGTAAGGATTGCTAATCACCGCGCCGCGCTCGATGTCTTCGCGATTATCTCGCCAGAAACGAAACGAAACTCTAGCGTCTGGGTCGTCCTTGTCTCTGGACTTCCGCAGTTCGATGTACCGCTCTACCAAGTCCATTCGGTCCGGTGGCTTAATCATCTTTCGATAGCGTCTACCATTCCAGCTTGGCTTCTGATTTGGGTCGGTGTACTTGTAGGCATTGCACTTGCGGTTGAGCGTTGTGCAAAGGTAGACGCGGGCAATCTTTTCTGCGCTAGATCCCATCCCGCCAATGTCTTCTTCAATAATCTCTTCAATCTTCTGTATCTGTTCGTCGCTTCTGACAGAATCCTTGTCTTCAACGTCATCGATAATTGCCAATGTCGGGCGATGCGAGCGATACTTGAAACCGCGAATCCGCCCTTCGATACCGACCGCTCCCATCACCGCGCCATTTGCGACCGACTCCAACCCTTTCGGCCAGTGGTGCAGGATCTCCGTTGGAATGTTGGGCAGTGCAAAATGCTTGGTTCCAAGATACATGCCGATGAACTTACCATTGACGGTCATCAGTCGAGCATTTGCCGTTTGTGGTCCAACCGCCTGGAGTGGTACGCCAATCTCTGGAAAGTCTTCAATAAACTTCTCCGAAATCAGAATGCGTTCTCTCAGTGCTTTTAGCTCATCGCTCGCAGCGTCTTGGTTCTTTCCAATGACAACCGGGAAGAATGTCAACCCAGCGAGAATCAGCGTAAATGAACCATCCATTGCCGTTGTCGTCTTGCCCTCTCCACGACTACCGGCAATTGACTGATCGCCACCGTAACGAGCTGCACGCCAGATAGAGTTGAGCATGTCGCGTCTATCCTCCGTGAATGGCTCAAAGTAGGTCGTAGGGAAGTAGGTTGTTAGAAGTCGCTCTGGGTCGTTAAGGCATGCCAGCCGCGTTTCGATGTCCTTTGGCACTGGAATGTAGACTTCGCGACCGATTGCACGCTGTTTAGCCTTTCGCTCACGGTCGTAAGACTTCTCGTCGAAAGCTTTAGGACGCAGAACTGACTGGACTTCATCCGATGCGGCTTGCGGATGGGACGCTAGCAGAATTTCCAACTGCTCTACCGTCATCTCCAACAATTCCGATTTTGACGGCAAGCTCCAACAACTGGAGTTTCCTTGCATGCTCTGCCTCTATTCGACGTTGTTCCGCCACCTGTTTTAGAATGTTCGCCTTATCTACGGCGAGCAAGTAATCCCGAGCGGCGCTCCTGACCTTCGGGTTCTCATCATTCAAATCAACCAACGCATTCTCGACACATTCCTTTCTGTGGTCATCTGTGACCGGCCATAAATTGTTTTCTGCTCGCGACTCAAGCTTGTAGTCAGCGACAGTTTTAGTTCCCATCGCGATCCTTCCCTTTTATCCCAAACTTAACTACCGGACGGACGGATTTCTTGAAGAAAATTCGCGGCGTTTTCCACAGATCGGAAGAGC
>ERZ650308.383-NODE-383-length-23752-cov-6.926278_pt1 | contig 23752 bp, 25 predicted proteins | sample MGYA00376244_ERZ650308 | MGnify/ENA primary metagenome ERZ650308 (study PRJEB26733, sample SAMN07839295) | wastewater metagenome | biome: small river; feature: stream; material: water | place: USA: North Carolina | collected 2016-04-26 ... | reverse complement strand
CTTTCCCTACACGACGCTCTTCCGATCTCGCCGACTCATCTCCGGGAACATAATTACCGCTAAAACCAATGAAGCTGTGTTTCAAGGCTTCTACATTAAAATCCCATACAAACATCCATGCGGAAATTTCGAGTGCATTAAACTGCCCCCATTGGTGAGCAATTTCCACGTCATAGTTCAACGAACGAAGTGGGGAATAAAACCGAATTCCGGCCGTATGACGCTGCTCTAATCCCTTTTTGAATACATATTCTCGTTGGGTACTTTCCAAAAAGAAATAATAGGCTTCCATATTTAATTTCCGCTTTTTATCCGTTTTTACCGCATATATCCCGCCAAAATCTTCAGACATGAGCCCATCGTCAAATACACCAGGGTTCATTTTGACCGGTTTTACATAAAAAGCATTTAATCGATAACCGGGATATTTCCCTTCCGCCGTTACACCTAAAAAACTTTGACGGGTATTAGGCCCCTCCTTCGTCGCCACAAAGCGCTCTTGGCCGAACATCATTTCTTGTCGGCCAGCCCGCAACAACCAATGCTTATTTACATTTGCCTCCAAAAACCATTGATGCACAGCCAATTGGTTTTCGTCCAACTGCGAAGTGATCGGATTGGGATTCAGCGATCTTGTTGTGTTATTCAATTGAACAAAAAGACGCAAGGCATTTCGATAATGTAAATCGCCATGCAGCATAATGCGGTGCATCCATTGATGCGGGCTGGCTTCTGTAAAGGAAGCGGGGAATTGCCCAAAATTGGCATTCGTATAATTCTGGTATTGTTCTCGCCATTCGCCGCCTACGCTGAGATTTAGTCCTTTTGCCATAGGCATAAACTTCAATCGTTCATCCCAAGATTTGGCGGAGCTATCTGTTTTTAAATAGGAGAAATCATCTTCAAAGCGAAGTCGGGCAATGTGCTGAGCATCAGCACAAAAAAATGTTAAAATAAAAAAGCTAAATAAAAGAATCCGACCGTACAAAATTCAAGAATTGAATGAATCACTAAAGGTACCGACAAAAGCCCTAAAATAAAAAAGAGCTTAAGTGGCTCTATCCTGCTTAATGAATATAAGTAACTGATAATCAGAATTATCATATAATATTCACCTAGAATAATCAGATATATTTGATAAATGCCGAATCATTAAGCTCATGACCTATTTTGGTCCAAATTTCCAAAATGGTACAAGAGCCACACTTATCAGGATAGAAATTCAACATTATTAATCTAAATTGATGAAAACTCTGTGTTCTACTTGAAAAGATTATTATTACTCCTAATTTGGATACTATTTGTATCGAATTTCCTATTTGCGTGGGCAGTCTGGCATATTATGGCCGGTGGCCAACGAATCGAAAAAAGCACGGCTGATATAATCATTAAAATAGCCAAAGTTCCGAGCGTTTTTTTCCACGAATTAATTGTGTATACCGGCTTGGGGCCTTCTCAATTGGCAATCCCCAATCAAATAGATCAATATCGGACCAAAAATATGTCTGGATATTTACTTATTTCAACGCTAAGCTCAGAAAACCAGTTGGCAGAGATTCAACTTTTGGATCTAGAAAAAAAGAAGGTTGTACAACGCTGGCAACCCAATTTTGATGACCTTGAGTTAAAAAATATCTCCAAGTTCAACCTTCGTATGACTCACCCACTTTTATTAAAAAAGGATTTGATCACCATTGCGGATGGAATTTTATATCGATTCGACAAAAACTCAATGGTAAAATGGAAAAATGATGGAAATTTTCATCACTCCATTGAATTAGATGCGGAGAATTCCATTTGGGTTTGCGGTACTATTAATCGAGCCGTGAATGGACATTCTATTCATTCAACTATTTGGGATGATGGAATTTTCAAACTAAATCCTGATAATGGCAAAACCATTTTCAAAAAGTCCATTTACGATATACTTATCGAAAACAATTACCAATACATCCTATTCAACACAGGCCCAAATACGCAGGACCTTATTCATGTCAATGATATTCAACCCGCTTTCAAAACGACTAAATATTGGCAAAAAGGCGATTTGTTGATTAGTATGCGAAACCGTAGTTCCGTGTTTTTATATCGGCCATCTACCAACAAAATTATTTGGTTCAAAACGGGTCCTTGGAATTTCCAACATGATTGTGATTTCTTGAATGATACGGAAATCGGCGTTTTTGGTAATGATGTGACAGATTTTAATGGCAAATCCTATTTAATACATGGGCACAACAATCAATATGTTTACAATTTCAAGTCGGGCAAGGTAAGCACACCTTATACCCAAATGTTTAAGTACGGAAAGATCAAAACATTGACAGAAGGCCGCTCTCGCATTTTACCTGATGGGCAGCTATTTGTCGAGGAAACCAATTTTGGTCGCATCCTCTTTGGAGATTCCAAGGGGGTCAAAGGAACTTATGTAAATCGTATAAATGATGATTACATAGGGATGTTAGGCTGGAGCCGTTATTACACAAAGGAAGAATATAAACTCTCAACTCAATAATAATGTCAATTTACTTGTATATAGGTCCGGGAATGGGCGGAGGGCTTTTTGCTGCCGTATTGGGAATTATTATTTCGCTGATCATGTCCTTGTTTGCTATCCTTTGGTATCCCTTTAAGAAGCTTTATCGAAAATTCAGAAAAAAAGAAGAGGAGGTATAACACATGATTTATTGTATCGCTGGCTTGATTGGATTTGTGTCGAGCATAATCTTCTTGCGGCTAGATTTTATGCCCAAATTGAAAACTATTTTGCATTTGAATCATGCTATGCTCGCCTTAATTCAATCGGACAGTTCAGATGATATCAAACAGCAAGGGATACTCATGCATTCTCGGAATCTCTTCAAGACTTCCATTATCCTATTTATTATCACCTTCGTGACTTTGGTGCCATTCGGGTTCTTTGGTTGGATCTTTTGGAATGAAATTCAATTGATGAATATTATGCTGCTTTCGAGCGTTATTAATCTTATTGGATTTCTCGTTGGGCTACTCCTTTTTCATCACAAATATGAAAAATAATTACTCGCTTTTTGAGCAGTACTTGCACCGGCTCAGCGTGGGAAATCCCATGTTTAACGAGATAAGCTTTGACTTAGAAAAAAGCCTATTTCTAGCCAAATCTTCTTCCATTAACCCTCGGACCATTTTCATATCGGGATTAGCTCGTTCAGGCACAACTGCTTTACTCAATCATTTAGTCAATTTGAGAATAGGACATTCCCTGTCCTATCAAGATCTCCCCTTTCTTTTTATGCCCAATGTAGCAACGAATATGCGAGGAAATAAAAAGGTATCAGAACCCCAAGAGCGCGCCCACGGAGATAATATTTTAATCAATGAAGAAAGCCCGGAGGCGATTGATGAAATTTTCTGGAAAAATCAAATAGGTGAAAAATACATACTTGATAAGCAAATGGCCCTACATGAGCCAAGCAAATCCGACCTGAGGGAATACAAAAACTTCATTCAACTGCATTTATTTAAGGCGAAGCAAAGCACCTATTTGACCAAGAACAACAATACAATTCTGCGCCTGCATGGGTTCATGAACCAAACTATCTTGGATACGCATTTTCTATTTGCCATCCGTGAGCCTTTTGCGCATGCCTCTTCCTTATTGAAACAACATGTCCGATTTCTAGACATGCATCAAAAAGATGCATTTAGTCGGACCTATTTTGACAGCTTAGGACATCATGAATTTGGTATGCATCTCAAATCATTCGATTTAAAAGATGAGGCCTTAAATACCGAATTAAACTGCCTAAACCCATTGCACTTGGAGTATTGGTTGGTCACATGGCTGAACTACTACCAATATTTAATGGCCCACTTCTCCCCCGATTGGATTTTGGTCGATTTCAACGATCTCTGTGGGCGACCCAATGAAGTCATGACACAAATAGCCAAAATGTGGGACTTTGAAGTCCAACCAGTGAATATATCGGCCTATCAAGCCCCGATTTATCAGAGCAACGAAGAAGTTTTTTCTGAGAGTTTATTGATCAGATGCCAACAACTTTATCAAAAACTAAAATCCTTATGTTTAGCAATCCCTTCGAAAGAATAAAGAATAAGGTCAACTACGCGGTATTTAAGACGATTAGCTATCGGGTCATCTCGTCTACATTGACATTTATTTTCGTCTATATAAACACAGGGCAAATGGCTATGGGCTTTACCTTGAGCCTTTTTGAATTCTTCTTTAAACCATTTTTGTATTTCTTTCATGAAATTATCTGGATCAATGTGGAAGCAGGTATCCGACGAAAAACGAAGAGCCAGGTAATTCATCACCTGAATGAGGAAATGATGCCAATTAGCAAGGAAGAAAAAGAGCGAGCATTTAATCAGAAAGGCATCAATATTTGGTTTAGTGGGCTTTCGGGATCGGGAAAGTCGACACTTTCTAAAATGTTAGAGAAACATCTATTCGACATGGGATACAAAACTGTGCTCTTGGATGGAGATAATACTCGAATGCATTTAAACCGTGATTTAGGATTTTCACTCGAAGACCGCATGGAGAATATTCGTCGGATTGCTGAGCTAAGTAAATTACTCAATGACGCAGGATTAATTACCTTAACTTGTTTCATTTCGCCTACTGAGGAAATCCGTGATTTGGCAGAGTCAATCATTGGTCCATCAAACTTTTATTTAGTTTACACAAATAGCAGCGTGGAAACATGTATTCAACGAGATCCCAAAGGATTATACAAGAAAGCCATTGAAAATAAAATCCCTGATTTCACGGGAATAAGCAGTCCCTTTGAAGTACCAAAGAATTATTTCATTGAAATTTCAACGGAATTATTCGTAGAAGAATCTTTTGAGCGGCTGTTGGAGGCCATATTACCTGAAATTAAACCTGAAAAAAAATTTATTTCATAATCGGAATTACAGGCCAACTTTTGTCCCCAAAAAGTAAATTTCATGAAAATTAGGAATACATACAGTTTTAAGCCTAGAAAAATAAAGAAGGTTCCATTTTGCTTATAGTAAAAATAGATTCAATTAATACTTCACTCTTCCCTCACTAATTAATTCTGGCAGGTGATCCATATCATGCAAAATTGTCATATCTGAAAACTGAGGCAAAAACTTTAGTAAACTTAAGTAGATCTGATGTTGCTTAAATTTAGCTTGAAATTCAGATTTCAACTTTTCTTCATCTTGACATTTATAAAAATCCCAATTTGTACCATCGGAAAAAAAAGGTAACACAAACCAATGAAATATATTTTTTGAATTGGGCGAAGGCAACTTATACAAACCTTGCGTTAGGGCAATATTGTGTTTTATCTTATGAACAATCAATGTATCTAAATCACCAGAATACTCGATATGGTCAATTATTCCTTTTGAATTAACACGATAAGCAAATAACCCAAAATTGCTTTTACAACAAACACCTTCTGGTATTGGAACATTTTTGACTAAGTCGTTTTCTAGTAAAACGTAACAATGTACTTTATTTTCAGGGTCTTGCTTTCCTTTATAATAGAAAGGATCTGTTATGTTTTTCGACTTGAAAGCAGACAAAACTTCTTTATTAAAGGCATTAGTATTTTGACCAATCGAATCATAATTCGACAATAGATAATAAACTACTATTAGCAGTATTTTAATTACAGTACGTTCCATTTTTTCGATTTTTATAATTTTGTTCTATTTCATTCATTTTATTTCTAACATCTTGATTCATTTCAGCACTATCATTCTTATATAGATTAGTCTTTTTTAAACCTGCAAAGACCAAAGATTTTGCTGAAAAATCATTTAAATCAGTGAATTGACGCCTTAATGAATTCATGGTAATTTGTAAATATTGGCCCGCCATTTTTTCATGATCCAAACTTCCTTTTTCATTAAACAAATAAGTAAGCTGAGCATGAAGTAATTCATGATAAATTACAGAAACAATTACCTCTTTAGAATAATTAGGCAAGAAATTTGTATTTAGAGTAATAAAATATGTATCATTTTTAATGCGTGAAAATTGGCCTAAATCACGTGTTTCGTCATTATTTTCAGGCAAATTAGCTTCATTAAAAACAATCTTAATATTCGTTTTCTCACCAAAATTCTGTAACAACTGCGACATCTGATTCAAAATATCTGTATTGTGCAATACCATATCTAAGGTAGCTTTTAAACAAGGATTTTTAACGCCTTGAGTCGATACCATGGGAACAGGTCCCGATAATTGTGCCATCATCAAGTCGGCAGAAGTACCACCGCCACCCCCACTCACTACATCGGAAGGTTGAAGATCCACATAGCCAAAGTTCTGCATGCGTGCTGTGGGAATGAGAAAATAGGCTCCACCACCCAGCCTTGGCGAATAGCAGAAAACTTCTTCTAACATTTCAGCTTCCAGATTTTTCAAATGATTAGTATTTAACTGCCCAAAACCTTTCTTGTATTGAGTTGTATTGGAGAGCGATAAATCTTGATACATGTTTTCAATGTCTTTCGTTTGTACTGATTGATAACAAGCAGCTAATATCAAGCCGCACAAGACAAAGCAGGCAAATTTGCTTATCCACTTCATAATTCATTAGGGTTAGGTTATTCGAAATCAGACATTTACATCTAATTCGATGGCCTAAACCTAAAGACAAAAAATAACTTGAGCTATTCCAAAATCGAATATCAGAACGAGGTTTCACGAAAACACCTCAGAAGCGAAGAAAAGGCAGAAAAGAAAGAATTAATGCAATAAAATTATCAGTTTACTGATAAAATGGAATGGCTTGAAAACAAAAAAACCACTCGCCTGAGTGGTTTTTTGCCTACCGAAGTAGTCCGTACGGGAATCGAACCCGTGTTTCATCCGTGAAAGGGACGTGTCCTAACCCCTAGACGAACGGACCATTATTTATTTTGGTGGCACAAAGGTAGGCTTTTCCCTTTTAAATCCAAACTCCTGATTCAAAAAAAGCTTATTTTTTTCTAATTTATTTTCGCTATTTTAGCCTTATCATTGAAACTGAACCCCTTATGGCAAATGTAAAACCTTATTCCCGACTGTCTGATTTTGACGTAGCGCTTTTTCTAAATGGCAAACATACACGCCTTTACGAAAAATTAGGTGCATTCGAAATTGAACACGAAGGAGAAATCGGAACTTTTTTTGCCGTTTGGGCACCTAATGCAGAAGCGGTTCATGTGATTGGTAATTTTAATTTTTGGGATAAATTTTCGCATCCCTTGATGAAACGCTGGGATGCATCCGGAATTTGGGAAGGATTTATTCCCGGAATCCGTAATGGCGAAACCTATAAATACGGCATCCAAGCCAAATCCGGCGAATATTTAGAAAAACTTGACCCTATGGGTCTCTTTTGCGAAACTCCTCCCAAAACCGCTAGCATCGTTTGGTCTACCTACAAAGAATGGAACGACGCGCCTTGGATGGAAAACCGCAAAGCCAAAAATGCCTTGGACGCTCCCATGTCCGTTTATGAGGTCCATTTAGGCTCTTGGCAAAAAACACTCGATGATCAATACCTGACCTACGACGATTTCGCCGATAAACTCGTATCCTATGTCAAAGAAATGAATTTCACCCACGTGGAATTCATGCCCGTCATGGAACATCCCTACGCACCGTCATGGGGGTATCAAATTACTGGATACTTTGCGCCATCATCGCGTTTTGGCGACCCACAAGGGTTCATGCGCCTCGTAGAACGCTTTCACCAAGAAGGCATTGGCGTTATCCTAGACTGGGTTCCCTCCCACTTTCCAGGTGATGCGCATGGCTTGAAAGATTTTGACGGTACGGCAATTTATGAGCATCCGGATCCGCGGAAGGGTTATCACCCCGACTGGAAATCCTATATTTTCGATTACGGCCGCACCGAAGTACGCAGCTTTTTACTTTCCAACGCCGCATTTTGGTTGGAGCGCTATCATGTCGACGGATTACGCGTAGATGCCGTGGCATCCATGCTTTACTTAGATTATTCGCGTAACGACGGCGAATGGATTCCAAATGAATTCGGCGGAAACCATAACTTGGATACGATATCTTTCTTACAGGATCTCAACGTACACATGTATGGCGAATTCCCTGATATTCAAATCATTGCAGAAGAATCCACATCCTTTAATGGGGTCACCAAACCGGTCTTCATGGGCGGTTTAGGCTTTGGCCAAAAATGGATGATGGGCTGGATGAACGATACGCTTCGTTTCTTCCAAAAAGATCCGATTTACCGCCAACATCACCTTAATGAGTTGACCTTCTCCCTGATTTATGCTTTTACGGAGAATTTCTGCTTGCCGCTTTCACATGACGAAGTGGTGTATGGTAAAAATTCCTTGCTTAATAAAATGCCAGGGGATGATTGGCAGCAATTTGCGAATCTCCGACTACTATTTGCAGAGCAATTCACACATCCAGGAACGAAATTAATCTTCCAAGGAGGTGAATTTGGCCAAAGAGAAGAATGGAACCACAGTGTGAGCTTAGATTGGCATTTGACCGAATATGCGCCACACAAAGGGATTCAGGCGACCATGAAGGCGCTTAATAAACTATATCGCGAAGAACCTGCCTTATACAAAAAGCAATTTTCACACGAAACCTTTGAATGGTTAGAATCCAATGATCAAGGAAATTCCGTGGTTAGTTTCTTGCGTAAGGGCGAAACGAACAAAGAAACCTTGATCGTTATCTTGAATTTAACACCAGCACCACGCGAAGATTACCGCATTGGGGTTCCTTTACCAGGGGTTTGGAAGGTATTGTTTAATTCCGATAAAGGTGAATTTGGAGGCTCCGACTACCCTACCAAAGGCGCAGTTATGACGGAAGAGTATGGCTGGCATGGCAAGGCATTCTCGATTTCGATCAGCCTCCCTCCTCTTTCTTGTTTGATCTTAAAGGCTTAATACAAAAGGGCGGAAACAATAAAGACTCAGAAAAATTCCGAGCCTTTATTCAATCCGCCTAAGTAGTATTTTTATAAATAAGCCCGTTCAGAGGCTATTTAAATCAAAATTGTACACAAAAATACTACTATATTTCAATTATTGAAATTTGTCGGCTGAAAATTTATACTATTCAAATAATTAATGTTTTTTCGCCAAGATATCTTCCATATCGGAGAGTTCTACCTCCAAAGCTTTTGTCGAAATCGTTATCTCCCAAGCGCTCAACATCAATGCGACGCTCATCCCTAATAAAGCGATACCAAAGAACCAGCGTGCAACCAACTGCATCTCAAAGAAGATAAAAAACATACATATAACACTCAGAATCAAGCTGACGATCGCGATGATTTGCATGTTTTGAATCAACTTCATCCGTAAACGGAGATTTTCAATTTGCTTCAAAATCGAATCGTCGGGGTTTTGTTGGAACTTCTCATGCAGCCCACGAATCAGCGATGCCATGGACATGAAACGATTCGTGAATGCAATCATCAACAAAGAAACCGTTGAGAATAATAATGCGGGAGTACCTATGCCTAATTCCATCTTATTTGATATAATATTCGTCTAAATACATCGACATTTCTTCTTGAATCTTCTTCGCCTCGCGTTTCGCATCAATCGCAGGATTGTCCCCTGCATAGATGATTCCACGGGATGAATTCACCAAAAGACCCACGCGGGAATTCATGGCGTATTTAGCTACATCTTCTAAACTACCTCCTTGCGCGCCTACACCAGGAACCAAGAAGAAATTATCAGGAGCAATTTCTCGCACCTTTTGCAAGAAATCAGAGCGCGTAGCTCCGATTACGAACATCATTTCCTCCGGAGAACCCCAACTCTGCGCTAAGCGCATCACGCGCTCATACAAAGGAATGTAATCTTCCGACTTCGTCATTTGGAAATCATGACCACCTGGATTGGAAGTTAAGGCTAATAAAATGACCCATTTATCTTCAAAACGCAGAAAAGGTTCTACGGAATCATGTCCCATATATGGCGCAACTGTCACTGAATCAAAATTAAATCCAGCACAGTTCGGGTCAAAAAAGGTTTGTGCATATTTATAAGCCGTATTCCCAATGTCCCCGCGTTTCGCATCGGCGATGGTAAATACATCCTTTGGCATGTATTCCATCGTCTTTTGCAAACTCTCCCATCCTTTTGGACCAAAGGCTTCGTAAAAGGCGATATTAGGCTTATAAGCGACAGCATAATCAGCTGTTGCATCAATCACCGCTTTATTAAAAGCAAAAACAGGATCTGCTTCTTTTTGAAATGCCGTAGGGATTAAAACAGGATCCGTATCCAAGCCCACGCATAGAAATGAGCGCTTATTTTCTATATGCTTAACTAATTCGGTTGAATTCATGGTGATTTAGGAAAAGGCATTGTATTAATGCCTAAATATCGATAATTTTGGCACAAATTAAGGCCTTTCCTAGGCAATATCAAACAAAGGAATTTAAATTCTATGCAATTTATCCAGCACGATCTACCCGGAATTATTGAATGTATCCCTACTAAATTTCACGATGACCGCGGTCATTTCTACGAATCATATAACCAAACGCGTTTTGCTGCGAATGGGATTCCGGAAAATTTTGTGCAAGACAATTATTCCTACTCGACTGCTGGTGTTATTCGTGGACTTCACTTCCAAAAAGAACCGCACGGCCAAGGAAAATTGGTTCGTTGCATGACGGGCAAAGTGATGGATGTGGTGGTCGACTTGCGTAAGAGTTCGCCGACTTTTGGCCAACATGGAACATATATTCTAGATGCTGAAATAGGCAATATGCTTTATGTTCCCGTGGGATTTGCCCATGGATTTGTGGCCTTGACAGACGCCATTTTTGTATACAAATGCACTGATTTTTGGAACAAAGAGGCTGAGTCAGGAATCCGTTGGAATGACCCAACCTTGAACATTGATTGGGGAGTGGATAATGCCATTGTATCAGACAAGGACCAAATATTACCCCTATTTGACCCAAACGAAACAATATTTAAGTAATTTTCATACCTTTGCAACAATGACTCGCAAGCTGATTTTATCAAGCCCATTATTGGAAATAACCATCTCAAGGTTATGCCAAGAGCTCATTGAAAATCAAATCCAAGATACAGAAACGGTCATTTTAGGCCTTCAACCCCGCGGAATTTATTTCGCAGAACGTATCGCCGCCGAATTAGGCAAACAATTAAATACCTCTTTCCCTGTTGGCCGCTTAGACGCTACCTTCTTCCGCGATGATTATCGTCGTCGTGATACGATTGCGCCTAGTACAACAGACATTTCCTTTTTGATCGAAAATAAACGTGTCATTCTAGTGGATGATGTGTTGGCAACCGGTCGGATGGTTCGCGCCGCTTTGGATGCGATGAACTCCTTTGGCCGACCAGCTAAAGTCGAACTATGTGTCTTAATCGACCGTATATATAACCGAGATTTACCCATTAACGCGGATTACGTAGGTAAAAGTGTCAATACGCTCCCTACTGAAAAAGTACTCGTGGAATGGAAAGAACAAGGACACGAAGCAGATAAAATTTGGTTAATTACCCAATAACAATATGTTGAAATCGCCACACTTATTAGGAATCAAAGATTTAGATGAAGAATCTATTCACCTAATCGTTAAAACGGCCAAAGAATTTAAAGAAGTTCTCAACCGACCGATTAAAAAAGTTCCTTCCTTACGTGACGTTACCATTGCCAATGTATTTTTTGAAAACTCAACCCGTACCCGACTCTCCTTCGAATTAGCCGAAAAACGCCTCTCAGCAGATACCATTAATTTCTCAGCCTCCGGAAGCTCGGTTAAAAAAGGGGAAACCTTACTCGATACGGTCAATAACATTCTAGCCATGAAGGTCGACATGATCGTCATGCGCCACGCAAGCCCAGGTGCTCCGCATTATTTGGCGAAACATATCAAAGCGAATATCGTCAATGCAGGCGATGGAACGCATGAACACCCAACGCAAGCCCTTTTAGATACCTATTCCTTACAGGAAAAATTAGGGGATTTGGCAGGAAAGAACATCGCAATTATTGGAGATATTCTTCATTCACGTGTCGCTCTTTCGAATATTTATGCCTTGAAAAAACAAGGAGCCAATGTCCGCCTTTGTGGACCTAGCACCTTGATTCCGAAGCACATACAATCACTTGGCGTCGAAGTTTCCCACGATGTAAAAAGCACGTTGCAATGGTGTGATGCTGCGAATGTCTTGCGGATTCAGTTGGAGCGCCAACAAATCAAATACTTCCCAAGCTTACGTGAATATTCTCAATTCTTTGGAATCACACGTCAAATGTTGGAAGAATTACCCAAAGAAATCGTCTTGATGCATCCAGGCCCGATCAATCGAGGAGTGGAATTAAGTTCCGATGCGGCAGATTCCCCTCATTCGATCATTTTAGATCAAGTAGAAAATGGCGTGGCGGTTCGGATGGCGGTGTTGTATTTACTTGCTTCGCGCGGCTAATAAATCCTTATAGGCTTCGAATAATTGATTTCCTGTGATTTGATTACCACAGGCATAATGACCTAATGGACATGATTTTTTCCCGTGGTCACCACAAGGCCGACAAGCTAAATCCACTTCAACAATTCGATTCCAAGTTGCCAAAGGCCCAAAGCCAAAAGCAGGTATCGTTGAACAAAATATCGCAACCGTAGGCGTATCTACCGCAGAACAAATATGCATCGGTCCAGAATCATTCACAAAGGACATCAAACTATGTTGATAGATTCGAATCGCATCGACTAAGCCATGTTTTCCAGCTTCATTGATAATCTGGCTTTCCGGACAGGCTTTAGCTATTTTCTCTGCTAAATGAACTTCATTCGGGGCACCCATTAAAACCACAGGCTGCGATGCGGGCAAAAGCTTAATGAAGTCAATCCAAACGCGAACAGGTGTCCGTTTCGTTTCCCAAACAGATCCGGGAGAAATACAGATATAATCCTGCACAGACAAAATATTGTCTCCTGGCAGAGACAAAAAGGGCTTATAAACCTTGGGGCCTAACCAAGAAGTTAATAATGCCGTATTGCGTTCCGTTTCATGTTTACCATTTCCCCATTCATGCGTCACACGTTCCGTAAAGAACCAAGACAACGGGTTTTTATCGAATCCTATGACCTTTTTTGCGCCAATTGACAAACTCAACAAACCCATACCAAAGAATCGTTGGGCCACGAATACTTGATCAAAACTTTCCGCTTTTAAATCCTTTTGCAGCGATTTCCAAGAAGCCAATTTGTGCTTTTTATCATAAGCCCAAACTTTGGCTAGATTCTTGTGTGGATATGCTTGAAAAATGGATTCATTCCCTTTACGGACCAATAAATGAATGGATGTTTCCGGGGATTCGAGGCGAATTTTCTCCAACAAAGAACTAATCAGAATGGCATCCCCAAGGAAAGCCGTTTGAATAATAAGTACTTTGTTTGACATGGACATGAAAGAAATATGCGTGAATCGGCATAAAATTAGTTAATTTTGAAATCTTTTGCGCTACGATTATTTATGAATTCAATTCAGTTAACAACTTTGGACAATGGGATAACGATTGTTCACCGACAAGTTCAGCATACCGAAATTTCACATTTGGGTATCATGTTGGACATAGGAAGTCGGGACGAGTTGGACAATGAACAAGGATTAGCGCATTTTTGGGAGCATTTAGCCTTCAAGGGCACCCAAAAGAAGAACAATATGCAGATCATCAATCGCCTCGAGGTAATCGGTGGTGAACTGAATGCCTATACGACAAAAGAAAAGATCTGTTTTCACGCATCGGTTTTAAGTCCCTATTTCGAGCGGGCTTTGGAGTTAATCACTGACATCACCTTTCATTCAACATTTCCAGCGAAGGAAATTGAGAAAGAGCGCAGTGTGATTTTGGAGGAAATGTCCATGTATTACGAGGCCCCGGAGGATGCTATTCAAGATGATTTTGATGAATTATTGTTCCCAAATCATTCCTTGGGAGTTAATATTTTAGGTACGAACGAAACCGTTAATTCGTTCAAAAAGAAAGACTTAGATGCATTTATTGCACGCAATTTGGATACGAGTCGGATTGTTATTTCGTCGATCGGAAAACACAGCCACGATAAAGTATTTAAATGGGCAGAAAAGCATGTGGGTCAAATTCCAGTTAAACGGAATCAGGTTAAACGCATTACGCCTCCAAGCATGTTGCCCTTGGAGCGCGTGACAAAACGGGGATTGAATCAATCGCATGTGGCTTTAGGCCGACAATCCTATGCGATCAAGCATCCCGATCGATTGGCATTTTTCATGTTGATCAATTTATTGGGGGGCCCATCCATGAATTCTTTGTTAAATGTTTCCATTCGCGAAAAAAGGGGCTTGGTTTATTCCATTGAGGCTAATTTCACATCATATGTAGACTCGGGTTTTTGGGCGATCTATTTTGGTACGGAATCGAACCAAGTGAATAAATCGATCAAATTGATCCATAAGGAATTCGATAAATTAAAAGACCGCAGCTTAAGTCCGGCGCAATTATTGAAGATTAAATCCCAATTAAAGGGCCAAATGGCCATGGCGGAGGAAAGCAATTTGAATTTCATGTTGATGATGGCCAAAAGCCTCCTTGATCGTGAGAAAATTGAAACAATCGAGGAGATTTTTGAGCAAATTGATCTGGTTTCTTCCGAGCAATTACAAAGCTTAGCGCAGGAAATGTTCCAGTCGGAGCAATTAAGTTACTTGATTTTTGAACCCTAATTCCGGTGCATCTTTACCTGCATATTCCCTTTTGTCATCAAGCTTGTCACTATTGTGATTTTCATTTTTCTACGCGTTTGTCGGGGAAAGCGGCATTGGTTGAAGCATTGATCAAAGAAATCGAACTGCAAAAAGATTACTTAAGGACACGTAAATTATCGACCATTTATTTCGGAGGTGGAACTCCTTCAACTTTAAGTCCCGATGAATTATCAGCCATATTCAAGGCCATACACGAGTATTTTGAGGTATTAGCAGGGGCCGAAATCACCCTAGAAGCCAATCCGGAGGATTTAACACCTGAATACCTGTCGGTCTTAAAGGAATTAGGTGTGAACCGACTGAGCATCGGAATTCAATCATTTCACGGATCTAATTTGACATTTATGAATCGGAATCATGATGTCTCACAAGCTCGAAAATCTATTCAGGATGCGCAAGCCATCGGTTTAAACAACATCAGCATCGATATAATTTACGGAATTCCATCGAACGATATGGACATGTTGGAACAAGATCTTGCCGCCGCAGTTGCCACAGGTGTCCAACATATTTCGGCATATAGCTTAACCATTGAACCGAAAACGGTTTTTGGGCATCAATTGAAGAAAGGTATTTTAAAGGAAACTCCAGAGCAACACATGGCTACAGCCTTTGAATTCACGCATCAATATTTAGAAAAACAGGGTTTCACGGCGTATGAGACCTCTAATTTTGCCAAAACAGGATTTGAATCCCAGCATAATTCGAGTTACTGGAAGCAGGAATCGTATTTGGGCATTGGTCCGGCGGCACATAGTTTTAATCAAACGACCCGACAGTGGAATGTGGCGAATAACACGACTTATGTCAAGCAGATTGCCTCAGGCATCATTCCTGCGGAAGTGGAAGAATTAAGCCCGGAGAATCAAATCAATGAATATATCATGACCCAACTGCGCACACATTGGGGAATCGATTTGAATTATTTAAGGGAGCGCTTTGCAGCCATAGAAACACCCTTTCCTGAAAAAGAAATTGCCTCTTGGATTAATCAAGGCTTTGCGGTGATTGAAAACAATCGACTAAAGCTTGTGGGCCAGGGGAAATTGATTGCAGATGGATTGGCGGCGGAAATATTTATTGTTGGCGAATAAACGCTTTGGCAAACCTTTCAGGATTGCCAAAGCTTGAGGCGAATTTCATTCGTCAACTCCTCAGACTAAAGTCTGAGGCTATATAACACGTATTAACCCCAGACTTCAGCCTATGGCACGGTTTATAACCCCAGACTTCAGTCTGGGGAATTAAAACGATCATAAGGTCTATACATCCAATCACTTCTATCTTAGCTCATTTTTTGTATTTTTGCCTTCATAACAAGACAGAATTTATCAAATGGCCAAACGCGTCGACTTAAACAACACTTCCCGCTCCACCCCTCGTGGCAACAAGTTCGACCGTTTAAATAGAGCCCCTAAAAAAGGTACATCTTCCTTCTTTAAAAAAATAGGCCGACTAATCTTATACATTTGGATCAGTACCATCGTGGCCGTTGTCCTTTTCAAATTTGTTCCCGTATATTTCACTCCTACGATGGCATCGCGCAAAATCGATGCACTTATGGATGGCGAACCGAGCAAAATTCATAGCCAGTGGACTTCCTACGAGGAAATCGACCGGAATTGTCCATTAGCCGTCATCGCTTCCGAAGATCAATTATTCCCAGAACACCACGGTTTTGATTTTGAAGCAATGGGTACCGCTTTAATCAAAAACCAAAAAGGGAAACGAATTAAAGGGGCGAGTACGATATCCCAACAAGTTGCTAAAAACGTATTTCTTTGGCAGGGTCGCTCTTATTTTAGAAAAGCTTTAGAAGCCTATTTTACCGTATTAATTGAGTTTATCTGGGGAAAAGAACGCATCATAGAGGTCTACTTAAATGTCGCTGAAACAGGAAAAATGACCTTTGGCGTGGAAGAGGCTTGTCGGCGATATTACGGCCACACCTCCGCAGAAGTCAGTACCACCGAAGCTGCCCGCATTGCCGCATGTCTTCCAAACCCCATTCGCTTTTCAATTAAAAACCCTTCGGGTTATGTCAGCAAACGCACATCTTTCATTAAACGTCAAATGAGTGCTTTGGGTGGTAAAAAATTCCTAAGAAACTTATAGTAATTCGATGGCAGGGTCCCAGAAATGGGATTTAAATTCAAGGATTTGATCATCTTGAACGCGAATTCCTTCGGAAGCTAGCAATTCTTGCATCCGATCGCCCCCAAAGAAATTCTTTCCTGTTAATACTCCATTCCGATTAACCACTCGATGTGCAGGGATGTCCGCGAGCGTATGCGATGCATTCATCGCCCAACCTACCATGCGAGCTCCGCCTTTCATTCCTAAATAAGCAGCTATCGCTCCATAGGTTGTTACTCGGCCCACAGGAATCTCGCGAACCACCTGATAAATTAAATCAAAAGAATTAGTTGAAGTAGACATTAGTCTAATTGGCGTTCTTCAATCTCACGCTCCAATTCCGCATACCATTTTGTCCCGAATTTACGAATCAATGGATCCTTCAAAAACTTATAGACAGGCACGCCTAATTCCTTTCCATGCGAACATGCATCAGAACAAATAGTCCAACGCTCATAATTAATCGCCTGGTATTCAGCTAATTTTTGAATTCGGATCGGATATAAATGGCAAGAAATTGGCTTACGAAAATCGGTTTTACCGGCAAAATACGCCTGCTCAATCCCACATTTCAAATAGCCTTTATCATCGTAAATCGCATATACACATTCACGCCCCGCGATAATTGGCGTAGAATAATCCCCATCGGGCTCTAAAATATAATTACCTTGCTTCGCTAACTCCGATAAGCCATCTTCCGACAAAAATGGTTTGATTTCATCTTGAATTCGATCCAAAATGGCTAATTCATCTTGCTCCAAAGGTGCTCCCAAATCCCCTTCCACACAACAAGCTCCTTTGCATTTTGTCAAATCACAGACAAAATACTCATCTGCCACATCTTCACTGATAACTGTATCGTCAATTAATATCATAGAATTCAAAATTTACACAAAGGTAAAGCTAATTCCACGATGCGCAATAAAAAGCAAGGGCTTCCGTTAAATCAAATATTTTGGTAATTTTACAATTGCATCAATAAAAAAGCCCGCTTGAAAAAATCCTTCCTACTTATACTGCTTCTTTTATCTGTTGGAAACCTTTGGGCGAACCATGCCATTCCGGATACCATTTCCATCGGGAATGTCCGTGTATCCATCCACCCTTCCGCAAAACCTATTTTCGAAAAGGAATTTGCCATGTTGGGGGCCAATAAAAAATACGTCGCTTCACTTGTCGACAAGATGCGCCTCTATTTCCCTGTCATTGAACCCATTTTAACGCAAGGAAATATCCCGCCAGAATTCAAATTTTTATGCGTTCAAGAAAGTTCTTTGAACCCAAATGCCATCTCCACATCGAATGCAGTAGGATATTGGCAATTTAAATTAGAAACAGCAAAGGATGTGGGATTAAAGGTGGATCAAGACATTGATGAGCGCCGACATATCATCGAGGCAACCAAAGGAGCCGTCAATTACTTTACACGCAATAATGGAGTTTTAAACAACTGGGTTAGCACATTACTCTCTTATCGTGTTGGCCTTGGAACAATCAAAAAACTACCTTATGCAAGCAATTGGGCAGGAAAAACAGAGATAGAGGTTGATTCATCGACCGATTGGTACGTCTTGCGTTTTTTAGCTTACAAAGAGTTTTGGGCTGAACAAATGGCTAGCCTACCTGTCCTAAATGACAGCACAAATTTGATTACACATGTAGACACCAAAGGCAAAAACCTCTACGAATTATCAGATGAATTGAAAATCAGTTACGATGATTTAAAGCGCTACAATGCCTGGATATTAAAAGATTGGATTCCCACGGATAAGAGTTATACGCTCTATCACCCATCGAATCTAAAGGTTTTCAATTCCGAAGAAGTCAAGCAAGAAGAGCCTATTTTTACCGCTTCTGTCGATTCAACGAAATTGTATGTTCCTACCAAAAAGGTAAAAACACAAAACAAACAGATTCTCAGCGATCAATTTGAAATTAGGACGCATACCGTTGTTTCAGGTGACAATTTAAGCAATATCGCCGCGCGCTATGAAATGAAATTAGCCGACTTGCTTCGTTTAAATGATATGAATTTGTCTAGCATGATTACGATCGGACAAAAAATCAAGGTCAACCGTCGGGTACCCATGCTTGAAATCATCGCGCAAAAACTAGATGAAAAAAGTGCCAAAGAAGAACCCGTCAAAAAAGCTCAAGAAGCACCTGCACAAGATTTCAAAGTAGAAGTAGAAGAAGTTCGCAAGATCTCATCCGTTGATTCTGAAAAATCCTTTTACATCGCTCCAGCGGAATCACGCGAAATCGTGATCAAATCAGATGCAAAGGAAGAAACCAAAATCATGGAGCAAACGCAGGTTAATCCTATAAAAGAATCGCCGATTATCGCACCTGAAGTAGCGAAACAACCTACGGGTACCGTTTTCTATATTCATGAAGTAGAAGCTGGCGATACCTTGTTTAAGATTTCAAAAATTTACCAAGTCAGCATTGAAGACCTAATCAAATGGAATAATTTGGGTAAAAACCCAAGTATTCGAGTAGGCCAAAAAATCAAATTGAAACCTTAGATTACCCGGAGCATGTAAAGCCCATCACGGAGAGGCAATAGCATTTTTTCTACCCGTGTATCATCTAAACACTTTTGATTAAAATCACGCAAAGCATTCGTGGATTTATCAGTTGCCTTGGGATCAACTATTTTGCCACTCCAAAGCACATTGTCAACTAAAATCAATCCACCAGGTCGCATTTTAGAAATGATTAAATCGAAATATTTGGCATAATTACGTTTATCCGCATCGATAAAAACGAGGTCGATAGGCCCATCAATATTGGCTAATTCTTGCTGCGCATCTGCAATCCGATAATCGATTTGCTTCGCATAATCTGAACATTCAAAAAAGGAACGAGTGAAACTTTCTAACTCCTCATTAATATCAATCGTAATCAATCGGCCATGGGGCTGCAAACCCTCCGCTAAACAAAGGGCTGAGTAACCCGTATAAGTACCTATTTCAACGATTAATTGCGGAGATATCAGTTTGGCCAACATAGACAAATACCGTCCCTGTAAATGACCAGATAGCATTCGAGGCTGCAAAATGCGCGCATGCGTCTCCCGATCCAAGGATTGCAATAAATCAGAGGGTTTATCTGAAAATTGTCTTGAATACTCCTCGATGGCTTCGTCGATGAAATCCATTACTTAATTCCTGTATAAAAGAAGTCCAAGGATTCAGCTGGCTTATCACTCAAGAAATAATCATCTACCTGAATGGAATTAACCAAATCATTGCTCGATTTCGAAATCGATAAGCGACTCAAGCGATTCGCGATATCATAAGGAACCTGCAACCACGTACGTGGCAAGCGATATTGTAAATTGAAAATATCAAAACGCGTGATTTTCTTCACCGATTTCTTATTCGCTTCGTAATAATCCATCACTTTTTGATTGCCATGGACACCTTGCATAATCACCTCTGAGAAGTATTTCTTCATCAAATCCCCCAATTCATTCGCTAAATACTCGCGCACATGCCATGGATTACGCGATAATGAAAAATCACGGTTCACCGTTGTCAAATATAATTTCCCACCCGGTTTTAATACCCGAGCTGCTTCTTGCAAGAAAAACGCATCGTTCTCTATATGCTCAATCACCTGAAACGTAATCACAAAATCGAAGTGATTATCAGGCAAATCCTGCAAAGGGGGCAAAAACATATCAATAAACTTGAAATCTGGATATTGCGCCGACAAGCTTTGCATCAATTCCGTGTTTTTATCTACACCTGTATAGGCACTTACTTTATCCGCCAAAACAGCCACGCCACGACCTGTACCACATCCTATTTCTAACACATTGCCGCCAACTAACGAGCTAACATGTTGGTAAGGAAACAATAATCGTTGGTGAACCGGATTATCCGAAGGAATTTCAGATGAGGCAATTTCAGTAGTTTTGTACATGCAGATTAAATTTGACACAAAGGTAAAATTTTTAAGGCAGAATCTGTAATTTGAAATATGCTTTCCTTGTTTCCCGTTTCAAGTTCTGAAAACCTGTTGCCATTTGATGGTGAGGTCTATTATTATCCAAACTTCTTCAATCCTTCTGAAAGTCAGGCCTATTTAACGCAACTGACTACTGAAATCCCTTGGAAACACGATGAACTGGTCATTTTTGGCAAAGTCATTCAAACGCGACGCAAAGTGGCCTGGTATGCAGATCACAATAAATCCTATACCTATTCGGGCCGAATGAAGGTGGGACTTTCCTGGACGCCTACCCTATTAAGCATCAAAACAGCTATTGAACAAAAACTAAAAACGAGCTTTAATGGATGTTTACTGAATTACTACCACGATGGAGATGATGGAGCTTCTTGGCATGCTGATGATGAGAAATCCATCCAAGTCAATAGCCATATCGCTTCCATTAGTTTAGGAGCCACACGTAAATTCGAATTCAAACATAAGCAAACACAGGAGAAGATCAGCCTTCTTTTAGAACCGGGAAGTTTACTCGTTATGAAAGGAACAACCCAAACTCATTGGATCCACCAATTACCAAAATCAAAAAAAATCAAGGTTCCTCGGCTTAATTTGACATTCAGACAAATGATTTAAAAAAAAATGCCGACCTTCGTGTCAAATTTACAGCAATCAACGTGTCAGAAGAAAACGAATCAAGACAGCCATTTAAGCGCCCATTTAGACATTTTACTAGTCCTAAAACAGAAAACAAAGAGTTTGTTTTTGGGGTACAATCCGTATTGGAAACACTTCGTTCGGGAAAAGAAATCGACCGTTTATTGGTTCAACGCGAATTAGGAAACAGTGAAATCCTAGACCTAGCACGTGAAAAGGGCATCCAAGTACAGAAAGTTCCTTTGGAAAAATTGAATCGCATCACGCGTAAAAATCACCAAGGAGCCATCGCTTTCGTTTCAGCCATTCATTATGCCAAATTAGAAAATGTCATTGCAGATACGTTCGAAAAAGGCGAAATTCCTTTCATTTTGATTCTAGACCGCATCACAGATGTGCGTAATTTTGGTGCGATTGCCCGTACAGCTGAATGTGCAGGAATCCATGCCATCGTTATCCCAGCACGTGGAGCCGCACAAATCAATGGCGATGCCATGAAAACTTCTTCAGGCGCCTTGAACTTCATACCGGTTTGTCGGGAAGATAGCTTATTGCAAACCGTCGATTTTCTACAAAACTCTGGATTAAAAGTCGTTGCTTGTACGGAGAAAGGTCGTAGTTCAGTTTATGCAGTTGATTACAGCGGACCTGTTGCCATCATTATGGGATCAGAAGAAGATGGAATCTCCGACGAATTAATTCGCAAATCCGATGATTTAGCTGTTATTCCTCAAAGCGGACAAGTAGGCTCACTCAATGTATCAGTTGCAGCGGGTGTGGTTATTTTTGAAACCGTTCGCCAAAGAAGCATTTAATTCTTTCGTAATATTTGTGTCGCCGAAGCCTGTGCTTTCGGAAGAATGGTTACGTCCGCAATATTCACATGTGCTGGAGCTGTGACAATATAACGAATCAAATCCGCAACATCCTCTGCAACTAAAGGTTCATACCCTGAATAAACTGCATCCGCTTTTTGTTGGTCGCCCTTAAATCGAACAGCCGAAAAATCCGTATTCACCGCGCCAGGTGCCACATTCGAAACTTTGATCCCGTGAACATTTAAATCTTGACGCATGCCCTGTGAAAGCGCCTCTACTGCGGCTTTGGAAGCGCAATACACATTCCCATTCGGATAGGTTTGCTTGCCAGCTATCGAAGATAAATTAACGATATGACCCGCAGCACGTTGAATCATCCCTGGGATAACCAAACGGGAAACATTCAATAAACCATCCACATTACTATGCATCATCGCATCCCAGTCGGCAGGATCCCCATCCTGAATCGCACTCATTCCATGCGCATTTCCCGCATTATTAATCAAAACATCAATGTTTTGCCAAGCTTCGGGAAGTGATTGAAATGCTGCCTCTACCCCATTGCGATCACGTACATCAAAAGTTAGTAAATAGGAATCCGTAGGCAATTCATTTTTCAATGCTTCCAAACGCTCTAAGCGGCGTCCACAAAGAATTAAATGATATCCAGCAGCAGCTAATGCTTTTGCCGTCGCTAATCCGATTCCTGAGCTCGCGCCCGTGATGCATGCAATCTTATTCATGGTAAAATTTTTATCGAAGGTAATGCCTTCGAGGTGTTCTAAAAAATTTGCGCGTAATTTGTATTAAATATTATAACGCATGAACTTCTTAATTGTTGGACTAGGCAACATCGGCCCCGAATATCTTTTCACTCGACACAACATCGGCTTCATGGCTTTGGACTACCTAGCCAAAGATAAATCAATCAGCTTTAGCCAAGACCGCTTAGGCGCCATCGCATCTTATAAGCTTAAAGGACACCAAATACATTTATTAAAACCGAGCACTTATATGAATTTGAGTGGCAAGGCGGTTAATTATTGGTGCCAACAATTAAAAATAGAAAAAGAACGTCTATTAATATTGACAGACGATATCGCATTGCCATTCGAAACACTACGTTTAAAGCCCAAAGGGTCTAGCGGTGGCCATAATGGACTAAAAAGCATCGAGGCAACATTGAATACACAAGAATATGCCCGCTTACGCATGGGAATTGGATCGGATTTTTCGAAAGGCCGACAAGCGGATTTTGTATTAAGTAACTTTTCCGAAGAAGAAATTGGACTTATTCCATTCATCTTGAATCGATCGAATGAAATCATTGATTCATTCTGCCTACAAGGCATCCAACAAACAATGAACAAATACAACCAATGATTGTACTTTTTAAAGAA
>ERZ650308.382-NODE-382-length-23755-cov-4.452869_pt1 | contig 23755 bp, 19 predicted proteins | sample MGYA00376244_ERZ650308 | MGnify/ENA primary metagenome ERZ650308 (study PRJEB26733, sample SAMN07839295) | wastewater metagenome | biome: small river; feature: stream; material: water | place: USA: North Carolina | collected 2016-04-26 ... | reverse complement strand
CACGGTGTAACCGGCGATGTAGTCGCCGGCTTCCTCTGGGGAAATGTTGCGGCAGGTCTTACCGATCACGATGACGATTTCACCCTCGTAGTTCAACCACTTGCAGCCTTCTGGGCGCACAACAGCACCCTTGTGGCTGTTGATCGCCGTGATGGGCTTGTGGAAATAAGTGGGTGCGTCTGGGAGTTTGGTCATGAACTCCTTGGTGCGGCTGTCGTAGTTCAGGTGAACAGCGATGATTTTGGTGGGCTCCGAAGGGGGCAGGTGCTGCGCATCTTCAATAGCCACGCGACGACCGTCAGCGGCAACAAGGAACTCTCCGTCGCGCACGGTTTGCACCGCAGCGCCGTCAAGCAGGATTCGACGATATTCAGTCACGAGAGAGAACCATGTCCTTTGGCTGGGGGAAGCCACCTTCTGGCTTCGGGAAGTAGATGTGAACCTGGCCGGTGCCGACGGAGTTCTCGTAGTCAGAGTACATCTCGCCCTTGGAGGTGTTGGCCTCCTCGCCGATGGCACCAGCCATGGTGAGGTAGTGGCTGAAGTTTGCCTCAGGCTTGAACTTCAAGAACTCCGGCATGGTCTCGAGAACACGCTTGTGATCTCCGGCCTTGAACCATTCAATGCGCTCTTCATCGGCAGCACGTGCTTCAGGAGAGAAGATGTGGCTGGGGTCGCTTGCTTCGTGCTTGCGCAGATCGCGCAGCTTGTAGAAGGTGTGCGAGAGAGCACCAGAAGCAAGCAGCAGAACCTTGCGGTCCGAGTCACGGATCGCTTCACCGAGAGCACGACCTGCACGCAGGAAGTCGTCGGTGGTTGCGGTCTGGCAGACAGAGACAGAAACCCAACGCTTGTCGAGGCCCTTGCCCAGGTAGTCCCACAGGTTCACGGTGGCATACATGATGGGCAGGTAGGGGTCGGAAATAGGAGTAATCCAGGTTCCGTTCTTCTCGTCATACTTGACCACTGATTCAGCAAGCTCAGGGTCACCCTTGAACGAGTAAGGAATCTGGGACATACCGCGAGGAAGTTCTTCCGCGGTGTACTTACCCTCACGGTGGTCGTGAGAGGTAATGACGAACTCCACGGTGGTTGCCCAGTGGGAGTCGAGCACAATCACGGTGTCGTAATCGAGCTTCTCCATGACGTCTTTACGGAATTTTTCGAAACCGGGAACGAGTGAGATCTCTTTGCCGTCATTGAGCTCGAGACGAGTCTCCTTAGGCAACATGACAGTGGGTACGTGCGCAAGAATTGCAGCGCCTACTACTTCGCCCATGGTTATTCCTTCCATCCATTTGGTGAAACTACGGTGTTCTTAACATCTGCATAGAAGTCGAAGGACCAGGTGCCGCCATCGCGACCAATACCTGACTTCTTCGAGCCTCCGAAGGGTGCGCGCAGGTCGCGCACAAAGAAGCAGTTAACCCAGATGGTTCCGGCAACCAAGTCTTTGGTGATTTTGTCTGCGTGAGCGCGCTTGCCCGAAACCACAACCGCCGCTAGGCCGAACTCGGTGCCGTTTGCCATCTCTAAGGCCTGCTCGTCTGAACTAAAGGTCTGCATGCAAAGCACTGGGCCAAAGACCTCGGCGGTCACGATTTCGCTGCCGACGGCAGGGTTCTTGACCAGTGTTGGCTTGAAGAACAGGCCGCCTAGCTCGCCGTTAGGCTCGCCACCCATCACGATGTTGGCGCCTTCTGCCTTGGCTCGGTCGACGAAACCCTTGATGCGGTCGAAGTGCACCTGGTGAATCTGCGGGCCGATGTCGGTGGTCTCGTCGCGTGGGTCGCCCTGGCGAATCTTGGCTGCGCGCTCGGTGAACTTGGTGGCAAACTCGTCGGCAACCGACTCGTGCACCAAGATGCGTGTGCCCGAAAGGCAAACCTGACCGGCGTTGTCATATTGCTCAACCGCAAGTTCGGCTGCGAGGTCGAGATCTGCATCTTCGAAAACAAGCAGCGGGCTTTTGCCGCCAAGTTCGAAACTAACTGGAGTCAAGTTGTCAGCAGCGGCGCGCGCAATTGTCTTTGCGGTTGGAACAGATCCGGTAAATGAAATTCGAGCAATGTCGGTGTGAGCAACAAGTGCGGCACCGGCCTCTTTTCCGAAACCTTGAACGACGTTGAAAACACCGTCAGGAATTCCGGCTTGCTTGGTAAGGTCGGCGAAGAATGATGCCGATAGGGGAGTCCACTCTGCTGGTTTCAAAACAACTGTGTCTCCTGCTGCAAGTGCAGGGCCAATCTTCCAAGTTGCCAACATCAGCGGTGCATTCCAAGGTGTGATCAGTGCGCAAACACCAGATGGATCCCAAGAGATGTTGTTGCTGTGACCGCGAGTTTCAAAAACTTCGTGGTGCAAATCATTGATGGCCCACTCTGCGAAGAAACGAATGTTCATTGCAACACGTGGCATCACGCCGCGACGGTGCGAGCGCAAGAGCGAACCGTTATCCATGGTTTCAAGTTGCGCGAGAGTTTCGATATTTTCTTCAACGAGTTCTGCCAAGCGCAACAGCAATTCGCCACGCTTCTTCGGGCCCATTGCCGCCCAGCCCTTGAACGCCGACTTTGCCGCTGCAACCGCGAGGTTAACCTCGTGCTCGCCACCGCGAGCGATTTCGCCCAAGAACGAGCCGTCGATCGGCGAGGTGTTTGTGTAGGTTTCGGCAGAGGCTACGCGCTGACCGTTGATGTAGTGGCGGGTGTCGATAGACGCGCCGGCAACTTGAATAGTTGTCACTCTTCTGGCCCCTTTGTCAGCTGAGATTGCAGTTCATTTGGATGCTAATGACCTAGATTACGGCATACTTACAAGCAGCAATGCCACGATTTATAACGATTTAGGAGTCGCCATGACCCAGTCAGCTCGCCCGAGAATCGCCATCCTTGGTCGCTTTGCCGAGACAACTTCGGCGACCCGTCGCGATGGTCTGGTTACCGCACTTCGTCTGGCCGAGGCCGTCTATACCGCCGGTGGCGAACCGCTGACCCTGCTGCCGGTCGCCGATTCAAACTGGGATGAACGTCTCGCCGGATTTCAGGGTGTCTTGCTGCCGGGTGGCGGCGATGTGAACCCGCGCGCTTATGGCCAAGAGCCAATCACCGAAGAGATCTATGGCGTTCACGATTTGCAAGATGCGGCCGACATCAGCCTGGCCAAGTGGGCTATCGAGCGCGGGGTTCCTCTGCTCACCATATGCCGTGGAACCCAAATCGTAAATGTGGCAACCGGCGGCACTCTAATTCAGCACATGGATGAACCGCACCGCCACCATGTTCACGACGTAACCATTGAGTCTCACGGCGCCGACCTGGGGCTAACTCAGCACATCGTCGAGTCGAGCTGCTACCACCACCAGATGCTCGACAAACTGGGTGAGGGGCTTGAGGTTATTGCCCGATCAGCTGAGGGCACCATTGAGGCCGTATCGATCAGCTCTCGCGGATGGGCCTTCGGGTTGCAGTGGCACCCAGAAGATAACTGGACCACCGACCATGAGCAGGCCAACATCTTCAAGAAGTTTGTGAGTGAAGCGGCCAAGGCCGCCAAAATCTAGTCGTTACTGAGCTTCGGTGAACGCGGTTACCGCGCGAAGCATGTCAGCAAACAAAGTTTGGTTCTTTTCGGCGACTGCGCTTGAAATCTTCTGTTCTTGCTTGTTGAACTCAGGAAACAGGCCATCCATGAGCTTTCGCCCCTTGGTGGTTAGTGAAACGAGCACTAGGCGACCGTCATCCTTGCTCTTTTCGCGAGTCAGAAAGCCGCGCCCCTCGAGGGTGTTTAGCACGCCGGTCAGGGTTGCCTTTGAAAATCCGCCCTCGTCTGCGATCTGACGGGTTTCGATTGGCTCCCAGATCCAGGTAACCCAGAGCACTACGAAGGCAGTCCAAGAGATGCCGCTTGCCGAGAGAACAGTGCGCTCTAGGTGGTTGCGAACCGCGCTCGCGGCGCGGAAGAGGTTTGAGGTAACAGCCATGGCCTGAAAGTCGAGGTTCATGTGAGCAAGGCGCTCGGATACCTGGCGTTCGGTCTCTGCAAGTGTGTGCTGGCCAGCCATTGTGCACCCCTATCTCTGCTGAAGTCTGCAATAGCAATGGTAGGTCGCAAATGACCGGTCGTTTACATCCGAATGATAACTATTTGGCTTTTTTGCCTTTTGTGTCGGCCATGAATCGCTAATCTGAGATTATTCGCATCCGAACAATCTCGAAGGAGAGCTCAATGTCGAGCATCAATCTCTCAAACCCAGATGTTTTCGCAAACGGCGCACCGTGGGCAGTCTTTGAAGAACTGCGCAAGAACCAGCCTGTGCACTGGAGTGATGAAGAGAAGCCAAACAGCGGTTTCTATTCGGTCACTCGCTTTCACGACATCGTCAAAGTGCTTCGCGACCCAGAAACTTTCACTAGCGAGCGTTTCACCAACCTCGAAGAAGTAGATGCAGAGCAAGAAGAAGCTCGTCGCTCACTTCTCGAGACAGACGGAAACCGTCACCGCGCACTTCGTCGTTTGTTGCAGGGCCAGTTCACTCCTCAGGCGGTTGCGAAATATGAAACTTTCTTGCGCGGACTAACTGCAACAACTCTCGACAAGGCATTTGCCAAAGGCGAGTTCGACTTCGTCGAAGATGTGGCAGCAGACTTTCCGATTCAGGTACTTGCAAAGTTGCTCGATGTTCCAGAAAGCGACACCGGACAGCTAATCGACTGGGGAAACCGCATGATCGGTTTCGACGACCCAGAGCACGCAGACGTTTTGATCAACGACCCTGAGAGCGAAAAATATCGCTTGGTTCCGTTCAAGTCACCTGCAGCACTCGAGGTGTTTGCATACGGTGATGAACTCGCACGTCAGCGTCGCGGCAAAGACGGAACCGACCTAGTGTCGGTTTTGGTGAATAGCCCGATGTCAGATGGCATCGCGCTTAGCGAGCGCGACTTTCACACCAACTTCTTGCTGCTGGTTGTAGCCGGAAACGAAACCACTCGTCACACCATCAGCCACACCATGAACAACCTGATCAACAACCCAGACCAGTTGGCGCTCTTGCAAGAGAACCCTGACTTGATTCCATGGGCGGTCGAGGAGTTCTTGCGCTACGCGAGCCCGGTCTATCACTTCAGACGAACCGCAACCAAGGATGTCGACTTCAACGGCGTGCAGATCAAGGCCGGCCAGAAGGTTGTTCCTTGGTTTGCTTCGGGCAACCGTGACGAGAGCATGTTTGAGAACCCAAACAAGTTCGACGTGACCCGCAATCCTAATGAACACATGACCTTCGGCCGCGGTGGCCCACACATGTGCCTCGGCAACGCGCTTGCTCGCATCGAGCTTCGCGTGATGTTCGAAGACCTAATCGGTCGTGTTGACAAGGTCGAGCGCACCGGCGACATCGACTTCTTGCGTTCGAACTTCGTTCACGGAATCAAGCGCATGCCGGTGAAGGTGACCCTGCGCTAAAAAACTGAATTACAAGAAATCGCGAAGCTAAATTAGCTTCGCGATTTTCTTTAAGAAGTTGTCGACGAGTTCGAAAGTGCGTTCACGCGCAACTGCTTCTTCGGCCGCGGTTTGCTTTTGCATGACAACCGGGTCTTGACCATCTTCGATTACTTTTTTGTCGCCGCCCCAGTCGAGCCAGCCTTTTAGTGCGGCCGCGGTTAACTCTGGGTGAAACTGCACCGCGAGTGAATTCTCGATCGTGAACGCCTGCGAAGAAACCGGGTTGCGAGCAATCTCGACAGCCGACGCCGGAACCTGCCAGTGGTCATAGTGAAACTGAAACCACGGACCATTCGAAACCAAATCTGGTCGATCACTCCAGATATACGTCCAACCAATTTCACCCTTTGCACCTGGCGCAACTGAGCCGCCCATCGCGCGAGCGATTAGTTGTCCGCCGAAACAAATTCCGAGCACCGGTTTGCCACTAGAAACCGCCTGACGCAGCCACTCGATTTCCGGCAGCAACCAGTTTCCGATGCAAGCGTCATCCCAGGCGCCCCATGGAGCGCCCATCGGAATGATCAAGTCGTAGTCATTGAAGTCTGGAAACTCGTAATTCACGTTTGGTTGGCCGAAGTTGTCTTGCGAGACAACCAGGCGCTCTTCAATTTCAAAGCCATGGTGGCGCAGGCGCTCAGACACCGGACCGGTCGGGCTCACGTGATCGTGCTGAATGAACAGTGCCTTCATTGGTCACCTTTCATAACGTTTTGAAAATCTGCGGTTTTGCGAGTATCTCCTAGGGCTATTATTTCGTTTGAGTCCTAACGATGTGGTTAGACGGCTCTTTTGTTATCTAGGAGTTGCAATGAAGCACGACCTTGTAGCGTTGCGCGCAGACCTTCAGTCTCGCAATATCGATGTTCTGCGATTTATGTATTCCGATGTGCTCGGAATTCCCCGTGCGAAAGACATGCTGGTCAGTCAGCTAGACAAGTCGGCTCACAGCGGCCCGGCTTTCTGCCAGGGCGTATGGGTAACCACAACTCGCGGCGGTGTGCTCGATGCAAACAACATCGCGAGTGACGGCCTTCAAGACCTGATCAGTCAGATCGACCCGAGCACAATTCGCGAATTGCCTTGGGAACCAGGCGTTGCATATGTGCTCGTCGACGCATACAACCCAGACATGACCGAAAACATGATGTCGCCACGCATGGTGCTTCGCAAAGTGATTGCCGAATATAACGAGCTTGGCTTGCAGCCGGTCTGTGGCCCAGAACTCGAGTTCTATATCGCAGATCGCACACCGGAGGGCGGCTATAAGCGATCGCTAGAACGCACCGGCCGTGTTTACACTTCGGGAACGTTGGTTGACCCAAACGGAACTTTCTTGCACTTGCTTCGCATGCTCGACCAGTTGAACATCGGAGTCTTCGCCGGAAACCACGAGTTCAGCCCTTCGCAATATGAGATCAATCTCTGGCACAGCGAGGCACTCGACGCAGCAGACCGCACATTCATTTTCAAGACCGCGATCAAAGAAGTCGTTGCACGTGCTGGTCAGCACGCCACCTTCGTTGGCAAGCCATGGGGTGACGAAGGCGGAAGCGGATTCCACCTGCACTTCTCGGTTACCGACATGAACGGCGTTAACCAGATGCACGACGGCAGTGGCAACCTTTCGGCAACCGCCATGAAGATGATTGCCGGAATCACAGCCAACGCTGCTGGTCTAACCGCATTCACCAACCCAACCGTCAACGCGTTTAAGCGCCTTGGTCCTGACACATTGGCTCCGTTTAGGGCTAACTGGGGCTACGACAACCGCAGCTGCATGCTGCGCGTGCCACCAGAGCGCGGCCAGGGCACCCGACTTGAGATTCGCGTTGGCGATGGCGCGGCAAACCCATATCTGGTTATTGCCAGCGTCTTGGCTGCTGCACTCGACGGCATCAAGAACAACCTTGAGGCTCCAGAGCCTGCAGAGGGAATGGCATACGACAACGAGGGCGCGCCAATCTTGCCGCTTAGCTTCACCGAGGCACTTGACGCACTTGAGTCAAACGAGGCGTTCATGAAATACATGGCGAAAGAACTCGTTGCCGTGCACCTGGTTATGAAGCGCGACGAAATCGAACGCTACATCGCCGAGGTCGCCGATCCGAGCACACGCGATGTCACCCAGTGGGAGATCGACGAATATTTCGCCGACTACTAAATCGACCGAAAATAAAGAAATTCCCCGAGAAAAATCTCGGGGCATTTCTTTATCTGCAAACTAATTGTTGAGCGAGCGATCTTCGACGAGTGTTCCACCGTTGAAGGTAACTCCAACTTCGCGGTAGTAGCCGCCGAGAATTTCTTGCACCGGAAGAATCGAATTAAGTTCGTCCCACTGTGAGTCGCCGAGCGTTAGTTCTGCGTCGCCAGCCCAAGGCTGGCCAAGATCGGCATCGACACCACCCATCGTGATCAACTGGTCGAGAGAGTTTCCTGCGCCAGGAACAATCGAAGGCATCCAGCGTGAGTGCAACATCTTGTGACCGTTAACGAATCCGTTCGATTCGCTCGGCCCGCGAAGAGTTACAACTGCGCTGGCAAGTCGGTGGTCATATGCTGCGAGAGTTGCGCCAATTTTCGCTCCAGCCTCAAGTTTTGGAGTTGCCTTGCCGCGGTTGAGAATGCGAGTCACGTGAACTGAGCCGAGTTTCTTCGGGTAGCCCTGATACATGCCGCGAGCAATTGCAAAGTCTTTGGTAACCCAAATAGCGACACAGCGCGAGTAGGTGACGCCCTTGTGCTTGCAACGCACGACCACGAAAGCCTCGAGATATTGCGAGCGAATCGGGTCGAGCAGCTCGGCCCCGCCCTCGCTGCAGCTCTGCCAGTCGGCCCAGATGATGGCTACCGCGCCGGGCTGCTCGTCGGCCAGCTCGATGTCTGCCGGCAAGATCGCGCGAACGTTCTTCGGGTCGGTCAGATACTCGACGGTCAACAGGGTTCCCGAGTAATACCAAGGCATGTTTGGCACCAGCGCACTCTTGCCGCTTGGGGTGAGTGGGGCGATGAATCCGTTCAATTCGCTCATGATGAAAACACTAGCGAATCATTTGTGTCCGAATAATCACGGATTCGCGACCTTTATAACGATTCGGCAAACCGAGCGCCACGGCGGTCTGCCAACTTGCAAAGCGGCCACAAAATCGCCACTCTTAGAGAAATCGTTCATATCCGAACGATTATGTACTCAATGAGGAGACAAACCCAGATGTCAGAAAAAGACACTCAGCTCAAGAAGGGTCGACTCGGTGTTCTCGGGATCGTCTTCTTCGTTGTAGCTGCATCAGCACCTTTGGTTGGAATGACCGGTGCAGTTCCAGTAGCAATCGTCGCCGGAAATGGCGCAGCCGCATCGGGCACCTATGTTGCCGTCGGTCTAATTCTTTTGTTGTTCAGCGTTGGTTACACGCGCATGAGCAGCCAGGTCACCAACGCCGGCGCATTCTTCGCATATGTTGGCAAGGGTCTTGGCAAGCACATGGGTGTTGCATCTGCATTTGCATCACTCGTTGGTTATGTCACCATCCAGTTGGCAATTTATGGTTTCTTCGGCGGCTTGCTCGCTCTGCAAACCGGCATGCTCACCTGGTGGCTCTGGGCAATTATCGGCTGGGTAGTAGTCACCAGCCTGTCATTGCTTTCAGTTGACGTTGGTGCAAAAGTTCTCGGAACCCTGATGGTTCTAGAGTTGCTTTCACTCGTGATCATGGCCGTTGCAATTTTGATCGACGGCGGCCCTGAGGGCATGAACTTTGATGCAGCCTTCAACCCTGTAAACATTTTTGCCGGAGGTTTCTCTGGCGGCGCTGGCATTGCAATTGCATTTGCATTCGCATCGTTCATTGGTTTTGAAGCAACAGCTATTTATGGTGAAGAGTCGAAAGACCCTAAGCGTGCTGTTCCTCGTGCGACCTACTGGGCAATCGGAATTATCACCGCACTTTTCGGTTTGGTTTCATTCGCAATGGTTACCGGCATGGGCGCAAGCAAGGTAATCGACCAGGTGCTCGCAACCTCAGATGGCTTGGCTAACCCAGCCGGTGCAGTGTTCGCTCTTGCTGGCCAGTATGTCGGCCCATGGCTTCCAGATGTAATGAGCTGGTTGGTTGTTTCGAGCTTGTTCGCCGGCCTATTGGCCTTTCAGAACTCGGCATCTCGCTACTTCTTCGCTCTTGGTCGCGGTGGCGTATTGCCTAAGGCTCTTGGCAAGACCAACCCTGCGGGTGCACCTCAGAACGGTGTAATCGTTACCTCGGCAATTGCTTTGGTTGTCATCGCTGGCTTCGCACTTGCTGGTCTAGATGGAATCGGAAACCTCTTCTTCTGGATGAGCGCCGTGACCGCCGTTGCCATCATCTTCGTTGAGATCTTGGTTTCGATTGCGATCGTTTCGCACTTCGCAAAGAACAAGGGTGCGAACGTTTGGCAGGGCACCATCGCGCCAATCGCTGCAGCCGTTGGTCTTGCTCTCGGTGAATACCTGCTCATGAGTCGCTTCAACCTTCTCGGTTCGCTAGCGCCAACTCCAGAGCGTGCCGGCAATGCCTGGGACCTATCGCCACTCGGCTGGTTCTTGGTGTTGTCACCGTTCATCGCTGCTGTTATCGGCTATGTGGTTTCAACCATGAACAAGAACGAAAACAGCAATTTGGTAAACGACATCTTGTCGTAATCGAATTACAAAAAAGTGGCTCGGGTTTCTGCCCGGGCCACTTTTTTATTTGCCTTGTCTTTTGCTCTGTCTTTGCGCTACTTGAGCGATTTGATTCTTGATCGCAGTGGAGTAAGTGCCCACAAAATTGCTGCGGCATCGATTGCCTCTTGAACAATCGCGCTTTGGGTGGCGTTGATGATTGCGAACGACGCCGCAAACATTGAGACAACGGCGAGGCTCATTCCGATGAGTCCAGATTGGTTTGCTTTTCTAAAAGCACCCTGCGACACATCGAGCGCAACGGCTAGGTGGCTAATTGAATCTTCGATGATTACAACATCTGCAGCTTCGCTCGCGGCGGTTGCGCCACGTGCACCCATAGCAACACCAACCGATGATGCCGCGAGGGCGGGTGCATCGTTAATGCCATCGCCAACCAGCACAACCGAATGCTTGCCCTTTTGCATCTCGCTCTTAACGAGGTCGAGTTTCATCTCGGGTGTGCAGTTCGCATAAATCTGATCTGCGCCAATCAGAGCGCCAATTTCATTGGCCGCGCGTTCTTGATCGCCCGAAACCAAAATGATCTTGCTGATGCCGAGGTCGCGAAGTGCTGCCATGGTGTCGAGGGTTTCTTCGCGAATCGGGTCGTTTAGTCCGAGCACCGCGGCCAGCTCGCCATCAACTGTCACCGCCACTCGAAGCGTTGATTCGAGCTTCACCCAGGTTGGCAACTCACCTTCGGGCTGGCCGACCGTGACTTGACGGCCGGCCACCCATCCGGTGATTTTTTTGCCATGTTGTTCAACGACCTCGCTGGCCGCCAATGTTGGCAGTGCAAGGGCATCGGCCGCAGCAACAAGCGCCCTGGCTACAACGTGTGGGCTGTGTCGTTCGAGGTTTGCGGCAAGACCCAAGACCTCGTGCTTGTCGAAGCTCGGCGAATAGACCGCTTCGGTGACCTCAGGGCCGCCGCGGGTCAGGGTGCCGGTCTTGTCGAGCATGACAGTCTTGGCCTTGGCCAAGCGCTCGAGGCTGTCGCCGCCCTTGATGAGTGCGCCTTTTGCGGCCGACTTCGACATGCCAGAAATTAGCGCAACGGGAATCGCGAGAATCAGCGGGCAAGGAGTTGCGGCAATCAAAACCGCCACGGCAACGTGAACGTCTTTGCTGATCAGCCAGGTGAGCCCGGCAACCACGAGAGTGAATGGCACAAACCAAAGCGCCCAGCGATTAGCTAAACGAACGGTGCCGGCCGAGTTAGCGGTTGCCTGTTGAACGAGTCGAATCAGGTTTGCATAGGTCGAATCTTTGACGCTGGTGTTGACCTGCAGGTCAATGCTCGATCCTGCGTTCACAACACCTGACGAAACCTGTTCGCCGGCAAAACGTTGCACCGGCATTGGTTCACCGGTTAGCGCAGATTCATCGAGTTCTGCTTCGGTCAAGAGAATTCCATCGAGAGCTACGACCTCGCCGCTAAGCACCCGAATCACATCGCCTATGGCAACCGATTCGAGAGAAACGTTTCGAGTCAGGTTTTCTTCAACAAGAAGGTGCGCCTGTCGTGGTGCACGATCGAGCAGTGACTTGAGTTCGCGCTTCGATTTTGCCTGAGCCCAGTCTTCGAGTGCGCGACCGCTTGCCAACATTAGGGCGACGATAGCGGTTGCCAAATATTCGCCAATAAGCAATCCGGTAATAATTGCGAGCAAAGCCAATGAGTCGCTGGCAAGTTCTCGATTGCGAATGGTGTCGATTGTCCACTTAGCAGCGAGCAGGGCACCTACGAGTGAACCAACCGAAAAACTGATGTTGCTGACGGTCGGAGTGCCGAGAGAAAGAAGACCAACGGCCAACGCGAGCACAGTGGTTGCCAAGAACCAGTTGCGTGAGATTGCGTTTTTGACCACGACCCTAGTCTCGCACCTAGGCATAGACTCGTGCCATGAGCGAAGTTGCAATCGAATTTCTTGGGGCGGCCGGAACAGTAACTGGCAGTCGATTTCTTCTAACCTGCGGTGAGACCAAGGTCATGATCGACTGCGGAATGTTTCAGGGACTCAAAGAACTGCGACTAAAAAACTGGAATCCGCTGGGTGTCGACCCGGCCTCAATCGATGCTGTGGTCTTGACCCACGCCCACCTCGACCACTGCGGCTACCTGCCGAAACTAGGCAAGGATGGCTTCGCCGGCAAGGTGTTTCTCACCGAATACACCGCCAAGCTCGCCGATGTAATCTTGCGCGACTCGGCTCGAATTCAGACCGAAGACGCCAAATATGCGGCCAAGAAGGGCTTCTCTAAGCACAACCCGCCGCAGGCGCTCTATGAAGAGGCAGATGTAGAGAAGGTTGTGCAGCGCTTTGTGCCAACCGACTTTGCGGTGCGAACCAAGATCTCAGAAGAGACCTTCGTGACCTTTAGGCCATCCGGTCACATTCTTGGGGCGGCATTTGTTGAAGTTGAGTTCTTCGGCAAGCGAATTTTGTTCACCGGCGACATGGGTCGAAACGAGCACCCATTGCTTGCACCTCCGGGTGACATTCCGGCAGGCGAGTTCGATGCAATCGTGACCGAGTCGACATATGGCGATCGAGAGCACGTTGCCGTAACCACAAACTTTGAAGACGCAATCAATCGCACGGCAGCTCGCGGCGGATCAATCTTGATTCCGGCGTTCGCAGTTGACCGAACCGAAGTTATTCTCGTTCGACTTCGTGAATTAGTTGAACAAAATCTGATTCCCAAGATTCCGGTTTATGCAGATTCACCGATGGCGCTCAAGGCTCTCGATTTCTATCGTGATGCAATCAACAATGACAGTCCAGAGATTCGCGACGAGATAGTTTCAACCTGGAAGAACCGAGACCCGTTTGATGCGGGCTATTTGCACGAGCTGCACACGGTTGACGAATCGAAAACAGTGAACAACCCAACTACTCCTTGCATCATCATTTCGGCAAGCGGCATGGGAACCGGTGGGCGAGTGGTGCATCACCTTCGCGATATGCTGCCAAACCCAAAGCACACGGTGATCTTGGTTGGCTATCAAGCAGTAGGCACGCGTGGTCGACGACTCGTCGACGGTGCCGAAGAAGTAAAGATGCACGGCGAGATGGTTTCGGTCAAGGCGAGCATCGAGCAGATTCAGTCGTTCTCTGTGCACGCCGATTCGAACGAGCTAATTCACTGGATGAAGACCGCTTCGGTCAAGCCGCGACAGGTCTTCGTTGTGCACGGCGAGGCTGGTGTCGCCGAGTCGTTCGCAGATCGAGTTCACAACGAGGTGGGCGTGCCAAGCAAGGCCCCTTCGCTTGGGGAGCGAATCGTTCTTTAGCCGCTAACTTTGTTTAGATGACTGGTCGACCGAGAAGAATTCTGGCAACGCTGGCGGCTGCCGGCCTGCTGGTTGGCGGGCTTCAGCCCGCCTTGGGGGCAACGCCGAGCCCGACGCCAACTCCCACGGTCTCGGCGAGCCCAACCTCAAATGTGACAGCAACTCCGACGCCAACTCCGACTCCGACGCTTACGCCCAACAAGCCGCGCACCTGCAGCATCAAGGCGGCCGCGACCAGCAAAGACCTTGCCTATTTCTATGGCTACGTCATGAACGCGACAACCGGCCAGGTTTATGCCAACATCCGTGGAGATGAACAAACCCCATCGGCATCTGTGATGAAGGTGATGACCGCCTCGGCCGCGCTTGCGACGCTCGACAGCGCCTATGTGGCGCACACCCGCGTATTCACGATGCCAGATCAGCCTGGCGTTGTTGTGCTCAAGGGTGGCGGTGACCACACTCTTTCACGATTGAACTCACCTTCTTATACGACCTATAAAAAGCCGGCAAAAATCTCTACGCTTGCAACCGCGCTTTTGAAAACTTGGCCAGCAAATCAGCCAATAACCAAAATCATTCTTGATGACACATATTTTGATAAGCCCGTATGGAATAAGGCATGGAAAGACTCTGACCGAACTAACGGTTACATGTCGCTAATTACTTCGTTGCAAGTCGATAGTGATCGCGCGAATCCTGATCTGACTTCAACGAAATACAGCGGCACTCGAAGCAAAGATCCTGTCATGGTTGCCGGTGGCTATTTCAAGAAAGCACTCGGAACAATAGCTTCGAGTGCGACTCTCGAAATTGGTGTGACTCCTGACACAGCGATCGAAGCAACTAATGTTCAATCGCAGCCGATGTGGGTGTGGCTAGATCATGCGCTGAAATATTCAGATAACACCGAAACTGAAATGATTGCTCGGCACACATTGCGCATGGCTGGGTTTGAAACCACATTTAGCAATATTCAACCGATGGTTTCGAGAATCATGAAAAGATATGGCGTCGATGTTAAAAAGCTTGTGATGCTCGATGGTTCTGGTTTGGCGCAGGGCGACCGTGTCACCGCGAAGATGATTGCCACCGTTATGGCCAAGGCAGCGAATCCAAGTTCAGACCTGAACCGAATGATTAGCTACCTGCCGGTTTCGGGGGTTTCGGGCACGCTTGCTACTCGATTTAACGGTTCAAACAAGAACTCGCGCGGCTATGTGCACGCCAAGTCGGGCTACATTCCAGGGCTCTACAGCCTTGCCGGTGTGGTCTATGCCAAAGATGGCACGGCGATTAGCTTTGCCGGTTTCGCACGAAGCTTCGGCGGCAAACAGGTTGGCTACGGCGCCCGCAGTGCGCTTGATACTTTGGCAGATCGCCTCTTTGAGTGCGGCGCGGGCAGCTATTTCTAATTGTTAGCGGCCTAACGGTCTGTATGTAAGACTGAAGTCATGTCAGCAATGAGGCTTGAACATGACCTGCTCGGCGAATTAGAAATTCCGGCCGAGGCATACTGGGGCATTCACACCGCACGAGCGGTTTCTAATTTTCCAATCTCTGGCGTTCCAATCGCCCACTATCGAAGCCTGATTCGTGCGCTGGCAATTGTTAAAGAGGCAGCGGCAGATGCCAACTTTAAAGTTGGCGAACTAGATGCAGACATTCACAAGGCAATTGTTGCTGCCTGTGAAGATGTTGCCGCTGGAAGCTTAGATAGTTCATTCGTTGTAGATGCCATTCAGGGTGGCGCGGGCACAAGCACGAACATGAACGCGAATGAAGTCATCGCTAACCGAGCACTCGAAATCGCCGGTTTCGAAAAGGGCGATTACTCAAAGATTCACCCGCTCAATCACGTCAACATGTCGCAATCGACAAACGACGTTTATCCGACGGCACTCAAGGTTGCTTTGATTCTCGAGATTCGCGAATTGATCAAAGCTATGGACTATCTGCGCAACGAGTTCGCAAAAAAGGCGACCGAGTTTCGTGAAGTGATCAAGATGGGTCGCACGCAGTTGCAAGATGCCGTGCCGATGACCCTTGGTCAAGAGTTCGCTGCGTTTGCCCGAATGACAATGGAAGACGAGCAGCGTTTGCGCGAGCTCATCCCGTTGCTTTGTGAAATCAACCTCGGCGGAACCGCAATCGGCACTCAGCTCAACGCACCGGTTGGCTATGTCGCTGCAGTCACCGAGCGCCTGAGTGAACTCACCAAAATCGAATTCATCAGTGCTGCCGACATGGTTGAAGCAACACAGGATGCGGGTGTCTTCGTGCTCGTGTCTGGCGTGCTGAAGCGCGTTGCCGTAAAGCTCTCGAAGACCTCGAACGACCTGCGTCTCTTGTCGAGCGGGCCACGCGCCGGCTTTGGCGAAATCAACCTGCCGCCGATGCAGGCCGGCTCTTCGATCATGCCTGGCAAGGTGAACCCGGTAATTCCCGAGGTCGTCAACCAGGTTGCCTTTGCCGTTATTGGCTATGACCTAACCGTGACCATGGCTGCCGAGGCTGGCCAGCTTCAGCTAAACGCCTTCGAGCCAATCATGTGTCGCGCGCTAATGATGGGCATCACGCAGTTGCGCGCCGCTTGCTACACGCTTGCCGACAAGTGCATCTCGGGCATCACGGCAAACGAAGAGAAACTGCGCTTGAGTGTTGAAAACTCGATCGGTTTGGTTACCGCACTGTCGCCAATGCTCGGATATGAGAATGCGACCTTGGTAGCCAAGCGAGCTCAGGCTGAGAACAAAACCGTGCGCGAAGTTGTGATTGAACTTAGCCTGATGTCAAAAGACGAATTCGAGGCAGTGCTCGGTGACGTTGACCGGTTGGCCGGCCCGCCGCAAAGCTAGGGGCTTAGTCTTCGTTTAGTGGCGCTTGCTTCTTTGCGCCGCGTCGCTCGCGCACCTTCGCGGTAACCGCGGTTGCGATTCCACCGAGAACGATGAAACCTGCGCCAATGCCAAGACCAATCAGTGCACTGTTGTCTGGCTCGTCACTCACAGCATCGCGCTTCAGGTCATCCATCGTGTATGCAATTGGAGTTGGTTCGCCGCTAAGCAACATTGGGCAGGCAAGCGCGTCGACGGTCTCTTGCTCATAGCCAGAGGTGTTAGCCACGGTGAACTTGAATGTGCCCTCGCTTGGGTGGCCATCGTTTGAAACCGAACGCCAGTCAACGGTGTAGTCACCAGGTGTCGCAAGAGAAGTTAGAGCCGATAGACCGGTGCCACCTGCCATCAAACAGCCGACTGCCTGAGCGTTGCCTTTTGAGTCGCTGACTTTAACTTCGAAACCCGAGTTGTCTGGGCTCGACATAACTTCTTCGCTGAAGGTTACTGAAACCGAAATCTGACCGGCCTCAACGGTTTCGCCGGCAGCTGGATAGGTGCCGGTCACTTCATCGTGCGCGAACGCTGCCGATGAGAAAAATAGATTTGCCGAAATTGCGGTGATGATTGCGCCGAGCGCCAATGCCTTCTTCATGTCTTCAGTTTAAGGCGCTGGGCCGCGTTGGCTGTGGCCCCAAAGGTTAGAATTGCCCTAGAAATCATCTACCGACTAGGGGAGCGTCTTGTCAGAAGGCAACGAGAAATTCGCATATTTCAAGCAGGTCGGCATTGGCGCCGCCGCTGGAGTCGCGACACTCGCTCTGATCATCGGCGGATTCAGCATCTCGGGCACCGCGAGCAAATATTCGGCTCCGAGTGACTCACAGAGCGCAAGTGCTTCGGCAAGCCCTTCGGCTTCACCTACTTCTAGCATTGCTCGCACCTGTTCAGTAGCACCGCTAGCAACCGATGCTCGACTCGCAAACTTCAGTGGTGTTGTGATCAACGCAGACACCGATGAGGTGCTCTTCGACCGCAACGGCGACACCCCGGCAGCAACCGCTTCGACCATGAAGCTTTTGACCGCAGCGGCTGCGCTTCAGGTGCTTGGCCCGAACTACCGCATCGAAACCAAGGTTTATCAAGACTCGAGCAACCTTGGCACTATCTATTTGGTTGGCGCCGGTGACCCGACTCTTTCACGCACTGCGAATGGCAAGCAGTCGGTATACAAGGATGCACCGAAGCTAAGCGACCTAGCCGTTGCCGTGAACGCCTCGCTCAAGGGCCAGGCAGTTAGCAAGATCGTTCTCGACTCGACCTTGTTCAGCGGCCCAAGCTGGGAGCCAACCTGGCAGCGCACCGAGCAGACCCAGGGTTACATGTCTGAGGTCACAGCGCTTCAGGTTGATGGCGACCGCCAGACCCCTGGCTCAGAAACTTCTCCGCGCAGCACGACTCCGGTTGCCAATGCCGGCCGCTGGTTCAAGAGTTCACTTGGAGCAAGCGCAAGCGGAGCTTCGGTTAGCGAAGGCAAACTGCCTGGCGGCGCAACCCAGATTGCAAGCGTTTATTCGCAGCCAATCGCCCAGTGGGTAAAGCACATGCTGCTGGTATCAGACAACACCCAAGCCGAATATCTGGCCCGTCTGGTTTCACTCAAAGAAGGTTTCGACGGTTCGTTCACCTCGCTGAATGCCGCAATCAAGATGGCGCTCAACTCGACCATGATTTCTTCGGCAAACATCACCATCAAAGATGGCAGCGGTTTGTCTGACTTCAACTCGGTTGCGCCTAGCTATCTTGCGAAACTCTCGAAGTTGATTCTCGGCGCACAGGGAAACTGGTCGGTCATCTATCAGGGGCTGCCAATCTCGCACGAGAGCGGTTCACTCGCGTCTCGTTTCGGTGGCGACAACCTTGACGCTGCTGGTCACGTAATTGCAAAGACCGGATGGATCAAGCACGGATACACTCTTGCCGGAATCATCAACGCCAAAGACAACACTCACTTGGTGTTTGCTGTTTATGCACTCGGCAATGTCAAAGACGATGCCAAAGATGCAATCGACAACTTGGTCACTGGTTTCTACCGCTGTGGCAACACGCTTTCAAACAACTAGTTCGAAACGTTCGAGAGGTCAGTTCAATGGCTAAGGCACTTTTGATTGTTGATGTGCAAAATGATTTTTGCGAGGGGGGCTCACTCGCGGTTGCCGGCGGTGCAGCGGTCGCTGAAAAAATCACAAGCAGGTTGCACGCGCATCCGAGTGAATATGACTTGATTGTTGCCTCGCGCGATTGGCACGATGGCGACAACAACAACGGCGGTCACTTCGCTAACGCGGGTGAGGCTCCTGACTTTGTGAACTCTTGGCCTGTGCACTGCGTCTCGAACACCACCGGTGCCGAATATCACCCAAACCTCGATGCCTCACTGATTCAGGTGCACGTCGAAAAGGGCATGGGCAAGCCAAGCTATTCGGCTTTTGAAGGAGTTACCCGCGATGGCAAATCGATCGCCCAGGTATTGGCCGACGCCGACGTTGATGAACTCGATGTGGTTGGCATCGCCACCGACTATTGCGTTCTAGCCTCTGCGCTTGATGCCCGAGGCGAGGGGCTTCGCGTGAACGTGTTGACCGAACTCTGTGCGGGAATCGCCCCAGAAACTACCGCCGCGGCTGAGGCTCAGATGGCGGCAGCCGGCTGTCAGGTCACTCGCTAACGGCACCGGCTGGTTGCCTAAACTATTAGCATCCGAACAATTTCGAGCAAGGACAAAGCAATGGCGCTTAGTGAACAGCAGCTCTTGGCCAAGGTGCCAACTGGCCTCTACATCGGCGGCAAGTGGGTTGAAGGCAGCGCCTCAAACAAGATCGCGGTCGAAGACCCGGCCACCGGAAAGACTCTTCTCGAAATTGCAAACGCAACAGCCGAAGATGGTCTGCGCGCACTAAGCGCGGCAGACGAAACTCAGGCGAGCTGGGCTCGTGTTGCACCTCGCGAACGCGCAGAAATTCTTCGACGCACATTTGATTTGGTTCGAGAGCGCAGTGAAGAATTCGCAATGCTCATCAGCATGGAGATGGGCAAGCCGCTTGCCGAAGCCCGCGGCGAAGTAACCTATGGAAACGAATTTCTGCGCTGGTTCAGCGAAGAGGCAGTGCGCATTTCTGGTCGTTATGGAATTTCACCTGAGGGCACCGGCCGCATGCTCGTTACTCAGCGCCCGGTTGGCCCAGCGTTTGCAATCACACCTTGGAACTTTCCGTTGGCGATGGCAACTCGCAAAATCGGCCCGGCTATCGCTGCCGGTTGCACCATGGTGGTCAAGCCAGCCGAGTTGACTCCGCTAACCACAATGCTTTTGGTTGCAACTCTCGAAGAGGCAGGATTGCCTGCAGGTGTGGTCAACGTGATTAACACTTCAACATCCGCGGCAACCAGTGCACCGATCATCGCAGACCCTCGTCTTCGCAAAATCACTTTCACAGGATCAACCGCGGTTGGCGTGAAGCTGCTCGAGCAGAGTGCGCAGCGTGTGCTTCGCTCATCGATGGAACTTGGCGGCAACGCACCGTTCTTGGTTTTCGAAGACGCCGACATCGACGCCGCAGTCAACGGTGCCATGCTCGCCAAGATGCGCAACATTGGTCAGGCCTGCACCGCGGCAAACCGCTTCATCATCCATGATTCGGTTGCAGACGAATTCGGCCAGAAGTTCGCAGAGCGCATGAGCGGCCTCAAGCTTGGTCGCGGGCTTGCTGCAGACACCACCTGTGGCCCGGTCATCAACGAAAAGGCCCGACAGAACATGACCCGTTTGGTTGAGGCAACCAAGCGCGAGGGTGGCGAAGTTCTAATCGGCGGCGAGGCTGGCGACGGCGATGGCTACTTCTTCAAGCCAACCGTGCTCGACCACGTAAAGCCTGGCTCGACCATTCTTCAAGAAGAGATCTTCGGCCCAATCGCGCCGATTACCCGCTTCAAGACTGAAGAAGAGGCCGTGCGCCTAGCCAACGACACCGAGTTCGGATTGGTGAGCTACGCATTCACCGCCGACCTAAAGCGCGGTCTTCGTTTGGTTGAGACCCTCGACAGCGGCATGACCGGCCTGAACACTGGATTGGTTTCTAACGCGGCCGCACCGTTTGGTGGAGTCAAGGCTTCAGGTCTTGGTCGCGAGGGTGGCCCAGAGGGCATTCACGAATATCTTGAAACCAAGTATGTGATGACCCCAGACCCGCTGGGTTAAATCACTAAATAACCGGATGGCTAGCGATCGCGGCGTGCGCCTTGATCAGCAGTGACCGCAAAGATATTCGGCTTTCCATAGCCAAGCAATTCGAATTCGGCGATTACCGCGAGTGTAATTTCGCTGACTTTATCAATCGGCGCCAAGGCGATTGCCGCGCCACCGAAACCGCCACCGGTCATGCGAGCACCTACGGCACCGTGACGATTGGCAACATCAACCGCGGTGTCGAGTTCATCAATAGAAATTTCGAAATCGTCGCGCATCGAAACGTGTGATGCATTCAGCAATTCACCAATAGCTCGCGGGCCCGCGGTCTGAAGTTGGTTTACCGTTTCGACCACGCGATCGTTTTCAGTGACGATGTGGCGAACTCGTCTAAAGGTCACGTCATCCATGAGTTCTTTGGCTTTTGGCAAATCGGCAACCGAAAGTTCACGAAGCGAGGTGACGCCCATGATTTCGGCGCCGAGTTCGCAGGCTGCGCGACGAGTGGCATAGCCACCATCAACAAGTCGGTGCGCAACGCGAGTGTCGATAATCATTAGCTCAAGGTTTTCAGCGTCGAAACCGAGTTCAACTGCCTTGGCCTCAAGCGATTTGCAGTCGAGAAAAACGGCGTGGTCGCGTTCACCGAGCAGTGAAGCAGACTGATCCATGATGCCGGTTGGTGCGCCGACGATTTCGTTTTCGGCGAGTTGACCTGCGCGCGCAAGCTGCTGGCGGCTAAGACCGGTGTTCCAAAGTTCGTTCAGTGCAAGACCAATCGAGCACTCGATTGCCGCCGAAGATGAGAGCCCAGAGCCAACTGGCACATCGGAATCGAAGAACGCGTCGAAACCAACACCAGGCTCGCCACTGAGTTGCTGAATCGCCCAGGCAACGCCAAACGGGTATGCCGCCCAGTCATTGTCTGGGTTCTTGGTGATTGCGCCTAGGTCGATTTCGTGAGGAGTGCTCGAAAAGCTAGAGGCAACGCGAACGATTGAGTCTTGGCGAAGGCTAACGGCCGCATAGGTGCGGCGGTTGATCGCGAATGGCAAAACGAAGCCAAGGTTGTAGTCGGTGTGCTCGCCGATTAGGTTTACGCGACCTGGCGCAGACCAGATGCCACTAGCTGAGTAGCCAAAGGCTTTTTCAAAACCGGTGGCAACCGCCTCGAGGTTCGATGAGGTGGTCACTAGTTGCCTAACGCTTCGCGAATCTGCCCTGCGGTTTTTTCTGGTGGAAAGTCTGCAATGAATGCCCCCATTGCCGATTCAGAACCAGCGAGATATTTCAGTTTGTCGGCAGCGCGACGAGGTGAAGTGATCTGCAACTGAAGTCGCACGTTCTTGCCAGCCTCAATAAGCGGAGCCTGGTGCCAAGCTGAAATGTATGGAGTCGGAGTTTCATAGATTGCATCGAGCGCGTGAAGCAATCGCTTATAGACGTCTGCCAACTCTGCTTTCTCTGCAGCGGTGAGCTGACCGAGGTGCTGCACGTGACGATGTGGCAACAGGTGAATCTCGATTGGCCAACGACCGGCAAACGGAACATAGGCGGTGAAGTTTTCGCTCGCGATTAGAACGCGCTCAGAGTTGCGCTCAAACTCGAGAGTCTTTGCAAACAGGTCGTCACCAAATCGTTCGATCGAGCTCAAGAGTTTCTGGGTGCGCGGGGTAACGAACGGGTAGGCATAGATCTGACCGTGCGGGTGGTGCAGGGTCACGCCAATTTCTTGACCGCGGTTCTCGAAAGGGAACACCTGTCGAATGCCCGGCAGCTTCTGCAGCTCGGTGGTTCGATGCGCCCACGCTTCGATGACTGTTCGCACGCGTTCAACCGGCAAACCGCCAAGCGAGCCAAGGTGCTCTGGGCTAAAAACTACAACCTCGCAACGACCGATCGAATCGCGAACCGACCCCAGCTTCAGGTTTGGCTCAATTGCGTAGTTCGGGTCATCTGTCTGGGCCAAATCTGGGCCAAACGACGGGCTCTTGTTCTCGAATACCGCAACGTCAAAGTTGTCGGGCAATTCAGAAAGATTCTCTGCGGTGGTTGGGCAAAGTGGGCACTGATGTGCCGGTGGCAAAAATGCGCGGTTGTGTCTCGCTGCGGCAACCGAGATCCAATCTCCGGTGAGTGGATCGAGTCGCATTTGGGCAACGGCCGGGCGAGGGTCTAGCTCGCGGGTGTCTGGTTTGCGCTCGGTTGGCAGGTTCGAGCTCGCATCATCAAAGTAAATCAGGTCACGGCCATCGGCCAGTTTGGCGCTGGTCACTTTGATCATTTAAACGTTCCTGCCTTTGATGGTTCGGATTGCCGAAGGCCTAAACCAACTGCGAGTAGGCTGTAGAAATGCATTCAGCCACTGGACAACAGTTTAGCCTTTCTGCCACATTCGGCTCGAGCCAAGTTACCGCTACCATCGCTGCAGTTGGTGCAGGTTTGCGCTCTTTCAAGATCAACGGTCGCGAGCACCTAGAACCAGGAAACTCAGAGTCAATCAGCCCGTTCCACGAGGGCATCGTGATGGCTCCTTGGGTGAACCGTCTCGAAGATGGAGCTTGGCAATTCAAGGGTCAGCGCCGTGAAGTTCCAATCACGATTCACAACCAAAACAATGCCAACCACGGTTTGCTCGTGCACTACCCATACTCGCTGGTTCACCAAACTGCCGAGAAGGTAACTTTGGCAGCAACAATTTTTCCTCGTTCTGGTTACCCTTTCCTGGTCGACACCACCGTCACCTACGAACTGGTTGAACTAGGCGTGAAGGTAACCCACACCGCAATTAATCACTCGGCCGATGCCGCTCCTTTTGCCGTTGGCGCCCACCCTTACTTCATGTTCGAGGGCGTGCCTACCGGCGAGCTAGTGCTTACCAGCACCGCCAAAACCGTGTTTGAAGACGACGACCGCCAATTGCCTGTCGGCCGTGCAGCCACCGAGGGCACTTACTTCGATCTATCGGGCGGCGTTCGCATCGATCGCGGTCACATCGACCACGGTTTCACCGATCTTGATGATGGCGGGTGTGCCAGCAGGTGCCGCTTCGTTGGAGTAGCTCACCGAAGCGCCAGCCAGACGTTGCTTGGCGATGTCGCAAGAAGAAGTGAACTTCTTGGTGCCTGTGGGGTTGAACTGGAACGAGCACTCGGCTGGATCAG
>ERZ650308.381-NODE-381-length-23783-cov-13.630563_pt1 | contig 23783 bp, 27 predicted proteins | sample MGYA00376244_ERZ650308 | MGnify/ENA primary metagenome ERZ650308 (study PRJEB26733, sample SAMN07839295) | wastewater metagenome | biome: small river; feature: stream; material: water | place: USA: North Carolina | collected 2016-04-26 ... | reverse complement strand
CGACCTAGCTAACCCTTCCCTTCGTGGACCCGGAAAGAGTAACCGGGACTTTCACTTGAAGCCCGCTTGGCATTGCGCCAGCGGGCTTTCGCATTTCTGGGAGTCGATATGAGCACCATTCACCGCGCGTACAGCGTCCTCGACATCAAGTCCGCGATGGACGAAAACGGCAAGCGCACGTTCGGCGGGATTGCCACGACGCCGAGCACCGATCGCACGGGCGACATCGTGGAGCCCAAGGGCGCGCAGTTCAGTTTGCCGCTGCCCTTCCTGTGGCAGCACAACGCGCGCGACCCGATCGGCTGGATCACTGCCGCGAAGGTCACGGACAAGGGCATCGAGGTGCAGGGCGAGATCGCCAATGTCACCGAGGCCGGCGCGCTGAAGGACCGGCTGGATCTGGCCTGGCAGATGCTCAAGGCGAAGCTGGTGCGCGGCCTGTCCATCGGCTTCAACTCGCTGGAGTCCGCTCGCATCGACGGCACCTACGGCCTGCGCTACATGAAGTGGCAATGGCTTGAACTGTCCGCTGTGACGATCGCCGCGAACGGCGATTGCTCCATCACCGCAATCAAGTCGGCCGATGAGGCCATCCGGCGCGCCGCGTTTGGCGCCGGCCGCATCGTCCGACTCGACACCGTACCGGCGGCATCCGGCACTTCACTTCCCGGCGATTCGGGAAACCGCAACCACCGCAAAGGCGTCGTCTACCTCGACTGACGCGCGGACCCTGCCCGTCGCCGATGAGCCCGCCTTGTGCGGGCTTTTTTGCGTGGGCGACCCGAAACCCCGAAAGGAAATCAGAAATGCCCACCATTGCCGAACGCCTGGCCGAGTTCCAGGCCAAGCGCGCTCAACTGGCTGAACAGAAGAGCGCCATCGTGACCAAGGCCTGCGTCGAAGAAGGTCGCACGCTGGACGAGCACGAAACCGAGCAGGACAACCAGCTCGCCGCCGACATCGCTTCGATCGACAAGACGATCGAAACCCTGAAGAGCCACGAAGCTCTGATGGTCGCCAAGGCCACGCCGATCGTCGCTGCGACCGGCCAAGGCCAGGGCGCCGTGAACATCGGCGGCGGCGGCATCATCCGCGTCGAGCGCAACCTGCCCGTGGGCACTGCGTTCACCCGCTACGCCATCGCGCTGGCCCGCGCCAAGGGCAACGTCATGCACGCCGAGCAGATCGCGAAGCAGTGGCATGACAGCACCCCGGAAGTCGAACTGTTCATCAAGCAGATCGTGCAGCACGGCTCGGCGGATGCGGTGTTCAAGACCGCGGTCGCTGCCGGTACGACGACCGACAGCACCTGGGCGTCGCCGCTGGTGTACGCGCAGAACATGGCTGCGGACTTCATCAACTACCTGCGTCCGAAGACCATCCTGGGTCGCATGCCCTCGCTGCGCAAGGTGCCGTTCAACGTTCGCATTCCCCGTCAGACGGCCGGCACCACCGGCTCGTTCGTCGGTGAAGGCCTGCCGATCCCCGTCGGCAAGCTGGCGTTCGACAGCATCACGCTGACCTGGGCGAAGGCCTCGACCATCGTGGTGCTGACCGAGGAACTGGTGCGCAACAGCAACCCTGCTGCGGAAACGCTGGTTCGCGATGATCTGGCCGCCGGCATCTCGTCGTACCTCGACAAGCGCTTCATCGATCCGTCGTATGCCGGCGTTGCGAACACCTCGCCCGCGTCGATCAGCAACGGTGTGACCTCGCGTCAAGCGTCCGGCGTCTCGCTGGCCGCGATCGATGCTGACGTGAACTACCTGTTCACGCAGATGGCCAACAGCGAGTTGGACATGACCTCGTGCGTGTGGGTGATGCAACCGGCCACGGCGATCCGCCTGTCGACCGTGCGGACCACCTACGGCGATCTGGCCTTCCCCGACATCTCCGTCAACGGCGGCACGTTCAAGGGCTTCCCCGTGATCGTGTCGAACAACGTGACGGCGTCGAACTCGCCGGGCGAAGAGCAGGTGTTCCTCGTGTGCCAGAACGAGGTGCTGCTGTCCGACGACGGCCAGATGCTGCTCGACATGAGCACCGAGGCCGCCCTGCAGATGAACGATGCGCCGTCGTCCAGCGCTTCGTCGGTCATCAGCATGTGGCAGACCGACCAAGTCGCTCTGAAGTGCGACCGCTGGATCAACTGGTCGCGTCGGCGCTCTGCCGCGGTCCAGTACGTGGAGCAGGCCCAGCGCTGGGGTTCCTGATCAGTTGATCTGACCTGATGGCCCGGTGGCAACCCGCCGCCGGGCCATTTCACTTGGAGAAGCGATGTACTACACGACCCGCCACATGATCGCCAATCGCGAGTTGCGCCATGAAGGGCGCCATCTGCAACCCGGCGATGAATTCGATGCGTCCAACGTGGACGCGGACTACTACGCGCAGAACGGCACCGCGCGCGATGCGCCTGAAGCGCCGGCCGCTGCAGCCGAGGCCACCGAGGCCGCGCCGAAGCGCCGCCCTGGCCGGCCGACGAACGCCGCGCGCGCCGCGGCCGAGCCGGCCCAAGCGGAGAAGGAACCGCAAGAGCCGGCCGCGCCCGCCGATGAAGTGCAGGCCCCGGCCGCCGACACGTCTTCGACCGAAGACGCTGCCTGATCGTGCGCAACGCCTCGCTCACCGTGCTGCAGCGCGTGATCACTGTGATCGCGAGCCCGGCCCTCATCGCGGCATTGCTGCTTTGCTGCGGCTGCGCCATGGCGGTGCTCGGCGTGTACTTGCTGTTTGGGACTGGCGTGGCGTTGATCGTTGGCTCCGCGCCATTCCTGTTTCTTGGCAGCGTGATGCTGCGTGGAGCCTTGCATGGCACTTAACGCCATCACCGCCGCGCTCCGCGCTGGCCTGACGAAGTCCTACGGCACGCCGATGCGTACCGGAAGTGGGTTCTGGGGGACCGTGCGCGAGTCATTTGCCGGCGCCTGGCAGCAGGGCGTCACGATCGATCCGATCGGCGCGCTGACCAGTTTTGGTGCGGTGTATGCGTGCGTCAGCCGCATAGCCAGCGACATCGCGAAGCTGGAGCCCGAATTGAAGATGGAGGGCGAGAACGACATCTGCGTTGATGCGCCCCCCACCTCGCCCTACTGGGCCGTCCTGCAAGATCCGAATCCATTCCAGAACCGCATCCAGTTCCTGACGTACTGGGTGGCGTGCAAGTTGCTGCACGGCAACTTCTACGCGCTCAAGGGCAGGGATGGCCGCGGCATCGTCAACAGGCTCTTCCCGATCGACCCGCGTCGCGTGACGCCGATGGTCACGCCGGAAGGCGACGTTTACTACAGCCTGTCCGGAGATGACCTCGCGCGCATTCCGGTTGGCATGGTGGTCCCTGCGAGCGAGATCATCCACGACCGCGGCGTGACGCTGTGGCATCCGCTGATCGGTGTGTCGCCCATCATTGCGTGCGGCATGTCTGCGACGCAGGGCATGCGGATCCAGAAGAACAGCGCGAACTTCTTCGAGAACATGAGCCGCCCGAGCGGCATGCTGACCGGGCCCGGCGTCATTGACGATGTGACCGCCGAGCGCTTGAAGCGGGAATGGGAGAAGAACTACGCTGGCCAGAACATCGGGCGCCTGGCGGTGCTTGGGGATGGCCTGACGTACCAGCCGATGACCATTGCGCCCGAGGCGGCGCAACTGATCGATCAGTTGAAGTGGACCGTCGAAGACGTTGCGCGCTGCTTCGCGATGCCGCTGTACAAGATCGGCGCCGGCCCTGTGCCGACATCGGGCAACGTGGAAGCCCTGGAGGGCCAGTATTACTCCGGGTGCCTGCAGATCCTGATCGAGAACATCGAACTGTGCCTGACCGAAGGCCTGGGGCTGGGCAGCGGCATGACGGTCGGCTACGAGGTCGAGTTGTGCCTGGACGGCCTGTTGCGCATGGACAGCGCGACGCAGATCGAGATGCTTGTGGCTGCGTCCGGCGGCGCGTACATGAAGCCCAACGAGGCGCGCGCCAAGCAGAACATGCCGCCCGTCGCTGGTGGCGACACGATCTACAAGCAGCAGCAGGAGTATTCGCTGGAGGCGCTTGCCAAGCGTGACTCGCAAGCGGATCCGTTCAGCGCCGGCAAGCCCGCGCCGATGCCCGCTGCGCCCGCACCCGCTCCTGCGCCTGCCGACCCCGCGCCGGCCAAGGAAGCCATGGCCCTCGCACTGAAGGCGATCGATGCAGTCACCGGACTTTCTGCTGTGGTTGATCAGAGCCACGACAACCAGCAGCAACTTGTCGCTGATGCTGCTGCCGCGGTGCGGGCTGACATCATCGCTGCGCTTCCGGATGCGATTGCCAAGGCCATCCCGGCGCCCGCTGTCAATGAGCCAACAGCCCAGGGCCAGGACGCTACGCAGAAGGCGCTGGACGACGCGCTCGCGCTGCTGAAGAGCCTGGAACAGCAAGTCATCGAGGCCAAGGGACAGGCCGCCGAAGCGCTGGAGTACGTGATGAGCGCGCCGTCGGTGGAAGACGCCGACGACGACGATGCGCTCGCCAAGGCGCTGATCGACAAGTTCGCCGATGCCGAGGTCATCTGTGGTTGAGCGCATCGCGCGTGATGGCCGCGATGGCCGTCCGGGCCCCGCAGGCCCGCCCGGTGTTGATGGCCCGCCGGGCCCGCCTGGACGCGACGGTATCGATGGCCAGCCGGGCCGCGACGGCAAGGATGGCGCCGATGGAGCGCAAGGCCCGGCCGGCGAGCGCGGCCCGCAGGGCGAACCTGGCCCGCAGGGCCCGCAAGGCGAGGTCGGCCCGATGGGCCCGCAAGGCCCGGCCGGACGCGATGCGCCGGCACCAGCACCAATGAAGCGCCTGCCTTGGCGCTTGCTGCCCGTGCGCGACAAGGACACGGGCTTGATCCTCTACGCGGACTTGGTTCCGCTCGAAAACTGAAAGGAGCTGCCATGTCGCTCACCCTCGCTCAACAGCAGGCCCTCAAGGCCGCCATCAATGCCAACCCGACTTGGGCGGCATACCCGCTGACCGGAGATGGCTACTACGATCTGGCGGTCGCGCTGAACCGAGAGGCCAGCCCCGCGTTCTGGGTGTGGTCTACCAATGCCTCGGTGGGCCCAGTGCGTGCCGCCATCGTGTGGGCCAATCTGACACCGAGCGATGCCCCGGACGGCACCCAGGCTTGGGCGAATCGCTCGCTGCAATGCCAGGGCAAGCAGTTCAACCTGCAGATGATCATCCCGTTCACTGGGACGCTGGATGCGTCGGATGCGAACTTGCGCCTTGGCCTGCAGGACGCCCTTCAGGGTGTGCGCTCCGGTCCCGGCGGCGCTGCGCAAGATGCTGGGTGGGCTGCAGTGCGCAACACGCTGGCCCGCAAAGCGAAGTGGGGCGAAAAGATCCTCGCGAGCACTTCCACCGGAGACGGTTCCACCAGGGCGCAGTCGGCCACGATGGTCTTCGAGGGTTCGCTGACCGACGTTGACATCTCCGCCGCGAGGACCGCCTGATGTCCACGGTCCTCACGCTGCCTCAGAGCGGCGACACGGCGATTACGTTCGACATCTCGTCGCTGGCGACCTCGTCCACCTTTCTGGCAGGGCGCGAGTCGAACCAGATCGACAACACATCGACCGCCTACGCGGACGTGATGGTCTACGTGAAGCCGATCACCGGCCACGCATCGACCGCTCCGACTGTTGGACAGCAGATCCAGCTCTACCTGTGGGGGTCGAAGGAGTCTCTGGCGACGACGGCCATCGACGTTCTCGATGGCACGGACTCGGCTGAGACGTTGAGTCATGCGTCGATCCTGCAGTCATTGGCGTTTGTGGCTGCACCAACCGTCACCGTGGCGACCGCAGGGCTGACGTACTACATCAAGCCGTTCTGCGTTGCTCCATTCTTCGGCGGCGTGATGCCGAAGTTCTGGGGCCTGTTCCTGGCGCACAACCACACGGGCGCGCTGGCCGCATCTCAGTCGTCGCTGTTTTCCTACTCGGGCGTCTCGCCGACGAACACCTGATGCCGACGCCGTGGAAGAGTCAGCCGCAGTTTGCGGCGCAATTGGATCTCGAAAACCCATTGTGCAATGGGCTGGCGAGTGTTCTTGCGCCCGGTTCTGGACTTGGACTATTTGACCCAAGGCGCGGTGTTGTTTCGACGGCTGATTCTGGTGTGACATACGCAGGATCTAAATATGGGCGTGTGCTGCGAGCTGGTAGCGGGCCGGATGGATTCAAGCCGTGGGCAGGTGGATTTGAAGGGGGTGTATCGACCACCGAGTACACCTTGATGATTTTCTGTCGTATCAATTCTCTCGGGACGAGGCGCTTTGTTTGCGCCGACTACAACGCTTCCGGAAACCAAGAATCAATCGTAGTTGAACAAACTGTAGCTAACACTTGGCGCATATATCACGTAAATACTGTGCCGCAGACAAGTGGAGACTTTACTGGGATAGCCGTTACCACTGGTTGGCATTGGGTGGAAGTCACATTCAAGATTGGAATTTCCTTCAATTCCTATATTGACGGTGCTTTGAGCGTTAGCGATAACGCATCATCGATATTAAGTGCGAGGCGGTCTGGACAGGATTACAGGGTAGCTAGACCTGGGGCATATACAGGTCTTCCCTTCGATGGCGATATCGCGTTTCATTGTTGCTGGAATCGGTTGCTTACCGACAATCAACGCGCAATGGTCAGAGATAACCCCTGGCAACTCTTCGTCCCGCTGCGCCGCCCATGGGAGCGCCCTGCGCCAAAGGTGGTGGCGTCGTCCAACAAGTTCCGTTCGCGTTCGATCTACGGCACTCGCGCCGGTAGCAGGAGTGCTGGATGAACTACGAGATCAAGCAAAGCACGACGACGTATGCGCTCGTGTTCCTGATGGTCGATTCTGGGGATCACGTTACCGGCAAGACCGGCCTATCCCCGACTGTGACGCTGTCGAAGAATGGCGGGTCATTCGCATCGCCATCTGGCGCTGTGACCGAGATCGCCAACGGCTGGTACAAGGTCGCAGGTAACGCGACTGACAACAACACGTTGGGCCCGCTGATCCTTCATGCGACCGGCACCGGCGCTGATCCGACCGACGTGGTCTACACCGTGGTGACTGATCTGCCTGGCGTGGCCCAGACTGGCGATGCCTACGCGCGTCTCGGCGCGCCGGCTGGCGCTTCGCATGCCGCTGATGTGGCCGCCGTCAAGACTGACACGGCTGCGATCAAGACCAAGACTGACTCGCTCACGTTCACTGTTGCCGGATACGTCGATGCGAACACGCTGAAGGTGGGCGGCACGACGCAGACTGCCCGCGACATTGGCGCGAGCGTGCTGTTGAGCAACGGCACCGGCACCGGACAGGTGAAACTGGCCAGCGGCTACGTCGCGATGACCTGGGCCGACATTGGTTCTCCGACGACTACGGTGAACCTGAGTGGCACGACGATTGCGACCACGCAGAAGGTCGACATCGAGACGATCAAGACGAACCCGGTCGTCAACGCCGGCACGATCACCTTCCCGACCGGCGCAACCCTCGCGAGCACGACGAACATCACCGCCGGCACGATTGCGACGGTGTCCGGCAACGTCAACGGCAACGTCGGCGGCAATGTGACCGGCTCGGTCGGCAGCGTCGTCGGGGCGGTTGGCTCTGTGACGGGCAACGTCGGCGGCAATGTCTCTGGATCCGTTGCGAGCGTCGTTGGCGCAGTCGGATCGGTGACTGGGAATGTTGGCGGCAACGTCGTTGGCTCTGTCGGCAGTCTCACTGGCATGACGGCGACCGATGTGGGCGCCATCAAGTCGGTAACGGACAAGCTGTACACCACGCTTGAGGTCGCAAGTGGCAGTCCTGGCGACTACCGCTTCGCCGCTGACGCGCTTCGCAATGCGCCGACTGGATCTGGCGGTGGAGGCGCGCCGAGCGCAGCAACCATCGCAGCAGCGGTGTGGGATGAAGCGCTGTCCGGCCACAGCACCGCCGGCACTGCCGGCAAGATCGTCTACACGAACCTCGATGCGACGGTGAGCAGCCGGGCCACGCAGACCAGTGTCGACACCGTTGCAGGCTATGTCGATACCGAAGTCGCCGCGATCAAGGCAAAGACGGACAACTTGCCAAGCGATCCCGCGGATGCGAGTGACATCGCCGCATCGTTCTCGACGGTCAACAGCACGTTGGCGACGATCGCGGGCTACATCGACACAGAGGTCGCGGCCATCAAGGCCAAGACCGACAACCTGCCGGCCAGCCCGGCTGCGACGAGTGACATCCCGACTGCTGCGGCGATTGCCGATGCTGTGTGGGATGAAGCGACGAGTGGGCACACGACTTCCGGCTCGACGGGAGCGGCGCTGAACGACACCGATCTGCGCGGGTCGCGTACCGTCATCCGCGGCACGGTTGGTGGATCTCCGACGACGACAAGTCTGACCCCATCTGCGATCTCGCCTGCCGGCGCGGTGGCCGACCAATTCAAAGGCCGCATCCTGATCTTCGACAACGACACCAGCACTGCGGCGCTGCGCGGCCAGGCGACGGACATCACCGCCAACACGTCGGCGAGTTTGCCGGCACTGTCGTTCACGGCGCTCACTACCGCCCCAAGCAGCGGAGACACCTTCTCCGTAGTCTGATGTGGCTTTCACTCAAGCAAGATCAGCCGGCGCGTTCACAGGCGCTCGGTACGGTTCATTCGCGGCCAAGGGCGGCGGCGAGCACCCGGTTGACGTACTCACCCAGGCACGCAGTCATGCCGGCTTCACTGGGAAGCGCTACGGCTCTTTCGCCGGTCGTGGCGTTGCTGGTCATCCGGTTGGTCGGATCACGCAACTCCGCGCGCATGGCGCATCTACTGGCCTCAGATACGGCGACTTCAGCGGGCGCTCGTCCACTGCGCCGCCGCCTTTGCCACAGCCGTTCGCCAGTGTCGGTCCACCTCCGAAGCGGATTGCCGTGCCGCTTGAGCTTGTCGCGCTGCGGCGCCGGCAGCTCATTGATGACGACGAACTGCTGCTGATGCTCGCGGCGCAACTTGCGGCCTCTGGTTTGCTGCACTAGGAATCACCATGACGAAACAGGCAAACCTCGCCGATCAAGTCTTCGATGCCGCGAAGGCATGGTTGCAACGCAACGTGTCGCCGCTGATCGAGCGCATCAAGGCGTTGGAGGAGCGGGCGCCGATCCCAGGCGAGAAGGGTGAGAAGGGCGATCCTGGCCCAGCCGGCGCGCCCGGTCGAGATGGCGCCGATGGGAAGGACGGGGCCAATGGCGCCGACGGCATGGACGGAGCGCCCGGCGTCCAAGGCGAGCGTGGCGAGAAGGGCGATCCTGGCTGCGACGGGAAGGATGCCGACATTGAGGTCATCAAGGCCCATGTCGCTGCGCTGGTCGCCGAAATCCCCGTGCCGAAGGACGGCATCAACGGGCGTGATGGCATCGACGGGAAGGATGGCGCTCCTGGCCCGAAGGGAGATCCTGGCGTCAATGGCAAGGACATCGACCCCGATGCTGTCAAGGCGACGATCGAAGCCCTGGTTGCAGCGATTCCGCGGCCCGCTGACGGCATCAACGGCAAGGATGGGCGCGACGGAGTCGACGGCAAGGATGGAGCGCCAGGCGAGCGCGGTGCCGACGGCATCGGCATCAAGGGCGACCCCGGCATGGATGGCCGCGATGGCCGCGACGGCGAGCCTGGGCGTGATGCGATCAACATCGACATCCTCGACGGGATCGACCGCGCCAAGCGCTATCAGCGCGGCACCTACGCGGTGTTTCAGGGCGGCACAGTGCACGCCTTTCGCGCAACCGACCCGCTGACGAACGACGCCGATCTGGAGAAGTGCGGATGGCATGTCGTCACGCGCGGCATCGCCAGTTTCGATTGGGAGCCGTCCGACGATCTGCGCACGATCACCCTGGCGTTCTCATTGACCGGCGAGCCGACGGTTCGCAAGTCTGCGTCCATCCCCGTGCTGATCCACCGCGGCATCTACAAGGCCGAAACGCAGTATGAGGCCGGCGACGTGGTGACATGGGACGGTTCGATGTGGATCGCCAAGACGACGACGAGCGGTGTGCCGAAGCAATCCGAAGACTGGATGCTGTCGGTCAAGCATGGTCGCGACGGGCGTGATGGCGTGCGGGGCGAGAAGGGCGACCGCGGCGCCGAAGGCCGGGCCGGGCGCGATGCCACGAACCTGGGGCCGAGCGGGGGTCGCTGGTGATCGACTATTGGACCGTGCCCAGGATGTGGGAAGGCCGCACCGTGGCGGTGATGGCCAGCGGCCCGAGCATGTCGCAGGAGATTGCCGATCAGGTGCGCGCAGCGCGCTTGCCGGCCATCGTGATCAACAACACCTACAGGCTGGCGCCCTGGGCTGATCTGCTCTACGCCGCTGACGAGGAATGGTGGAACGTCAATCGGCATGTGCCGGCTGAGTTCCCAGGACTGAAGGCAAGCGTCTCTGCGGTGAATGGCGTCCTGCGCCTGAAGAACTCGGGCTCCGACGGCTTCGATGACGACCGATCCGCGGTTCGCACCGGCAAGCACAGCGGCTACCAGGCACTGCACATCGCGGCGCACACCGGGGCCAAGCGCATCCTGCTGCTCGGCTACGACATGCGCGGTGGCCACTGGCATCCTGAACACGAACTGCCGCTGCGCACGACGATGCGCGACCTGTACCCGATTTGGGCCAAGCGCTTCGATGACATCGCGACGCACCTGAAGGATCGCGGCATCGAGGTCATCAATTGCACGTTGGGTTCGGCGATCACGGCGTTCCCCTTCATGCCGCTTGAAGAGGCGTTGTGCGACGCGCACTGAACCTGCTGCGGCACTCAATCCACTATCGGCGCCAGGCGTTCGATGAAGGACTGGAGAGGGCAGGGTTCCTGCTCGTCAAGAGCCTGCTGGACCCGAAGCCGGGCGACTTGATGTTGACGTGGAACCGCTACGGCGGCTTCCATGAGCAGGCGACGCAGTTTGAACGCCGTGGTGGAACCGTGCTGGTGACGGAGAACGGGCACCTCGGCAAGGATTGGCGTGGCAAGGAGTGGTTCAGCCTGGCGCTTGACCACCATGCCGGCGCAGGCCGCTGGGTTGACGCTGGGCCCGAGCGATGGGATTCATGGGGCATTGAACTGAAGCCTTGGCAGCATGGGCCGCGCGCGCACTTGATCCTCGGACAGCGCGGGATTGGTGAACCCGGCATCGCGAGCCCGCCGCATTGGGCAGAGGGAGTGCAGCACCGCATCGGGGGCCGCATCCGCGCGCATCCTGGCGTCGATCACTCGATCCCGCTGGCCGATGACCTGACTGGCACGGGCAGCGTGGTCACTTGGAACAGCGGCGCAGCGCTCAAGGCACTGAAACTGGGCGTGGCGGTCTGGTACGAGTTCCCGCAATGGATCGGCGCTCGCGCGGCGCGGCCACTTGCTGAGTGGGGCGCTGAACCCAAGCGCGACGATGCCGATCGGCTGGCAATGTTCAGGCGCTTGGCCTGGGCGATGTTCACCCTCGATGAGATCAGGACTGGAGAACCAATTGCCCGGCTTACCGACGCTCCAATTTGAAGAGCAGTTCGTCCGGCCAAAGCCTGGACGCACCTTGATCGTCGGATCGCGGGTCTATGAAGGCAGAGAAGACCGCCGGCCGTTGTTTGCCGATGCGATCGGCGTTGACATGCTGGCCGGGCCTGGCGTCGACCGGGTGCTGAATCTTGAGGATCCGCTGCCGAGCGACCTCGGGCAGTTCGACCATGTCGAGTGCATCTCGGTGCTGGAGCATTCCAAGCGCCCCTGGAAGTTGGCGGCGAACCTGACAAGGCTCATGTCCATGGGGGCGACGATCTACCTGGCGGCCCCGTTCATCTGGCGGGTGCACAACTTCCCGAACGACTACTTTCGCTACACGCGCGACGGCATCCGCGCCCTGTTCCCAGGGATCGTCTGGCAGCAGTTGGCATACGCGCACGAGAAGTTGTCCTTCAGCGACCGGACATCCGTCATGGAGAAAGGCGTCGGGCATCCGTACATGGCAAGAACTGAAGTGCTCGGTTGGGGCGTGCGACTGTGAACGTCCTCGTCACCGGCAACGGCACCAGCGGAAGCTGGAAGATCCGCGGCCAGCAGCTCGGCGGCGCGATCGGCGCGACCGTTGTGCCGCGGGCGCTGGACGTGGCCCCCTACGACATCGCCGTGCTGGTGAAGCGCCTGCCGGCAGATCTGCTGGTGCGGCTGCAGCAGGCGGAAGTGCCGATCGTGTGGGATGTTGTTGACGCCTGGCCGCAGCCTGATGGCAATCGCTGGGACAAGGATGCGTGCATGGGTTGGCTGCGCGACCAGATCCGCAGGATTCGGCCTGTCGGCATCGTTGCGGCGACGCTGGCAATGGCAGAAGACTGCAAGCAGTTCGGCGTGCCAGTCCTGGCGCTTCCTCATCATGCCCGGCCTGGTATGCAGCGCAATCCGATTCGCGAGAAGGTGCAGACGATCGGCTACGAGGGGGGCGAGCAGTACATCAACAACTGGCGGCCATTCATCGAGGCCGAGTGTCGGCGGCGCGGTTGGCGGTTCGTGGTGAACCCGGAAAGCTTGGCCGATCTGGACATCGTCCTGGCGCTGCGCGACGCTGAGGGCTACGCGCCGCGGCACTGGAAATCCAACGTGAAGTTGGCGAATGCCCAAGGCAGTGGGACGCCGTTCATTGGAAGCCCCGAGGCCGGCTACCTTGAGCAGTCGGTTGGCGTCGAGCGCTTCATCGATTCGCCAGATCACCTGAAGTCGGCGCTTGATGCACTGACCCCGCAATCCGAGCGGCAGCGCGTGGCGGGCTGGATGCTCACCGTCGCACCATCGCTCGCGCAGATGGCAACACGCTATCGCGAGTGGCTGCAATGCTTCAAGACGGCGCCGAACTGCTGATCGACAACACGCTGATTCCGCGCGCAGATCGGTTCATGCGGGAGATGGCGAAGGCAGCGCCGCCAGGAACGAAGGTCACGAAGTCCTACGCCGGCACCCGGAAACTGCTGGTGCTCTATGGGGCAGGGGCCCCCAACAAGCTGGCGATCGTCGCGCAGCACCATCAGGCTGGTGGCCGGGTTGCGATGTGGGATCTGGGGTACTGGGAGCGCAAGGAAGCCATGCGGCTTTCGATCGACTCAATGCACCCAACTGCAGAACTGTTGGCAAAGGCGCCTGCCGGCGGGAGACGGCGCAAGTTCGTGCTGCGCGAGGATGCCGACCCGAATGGCCCGATTCTTCTGGTCGGGCTCGGGCGCAAGTCGTGCGTGGCCTGGGGCCTGCAGCCGCAGGAATGGGAAGAGCGCAAGGCCGCGGAGTTGCTGGAGCGCTTCCCTGGCCACAAGGTGCTGTGGCGGCCGAAGGGCAAGCACCCGACACCGCTTGGCGACCTTGAGGTGTCACACGGCAACCCGATTGACGAGGCGCTGCGCGGGTGCTCTCTGGTCGTGAGTCGGCACAGCAACGTCAGCGTCGATGCCTGCGTCGCCGGCATCCCGGTTGAGTGCGAGGACGGAGCGGCACGCACTCTGTACGGCAAGTCGCCCTACGCGACAAGGGACGAGCGTGCCGAGTTCCTGCGCCGACTGGCATGGTTTGAGTGGTCGATCACTGAGTCGGCCCAAGCGTGGGATTGGATCAACGAGGTGGTTGCATGAGATTGAACATCGGGGCCGGCAACAAGCGCATCGAGGGCTACACGGGTGTCGATGCCGTTGCCAGGCCAGCGGCAGACATCGTGGCCAATGCCGATGCCATCCCGCTGCCGGACGCAAGCGTGGACGAGATCATGGCGATCCACCTGTTTGAGCACTTCTACCGCTGGCAGTGCGACGACGTGCTGCGCGAGTGGCATCGCCTGCTCAAGGTGGGCGGCCTGCTCGTACTGGAAATGCCGGACCTGATGAAGACGTGCAGGAACGTCGTTGAAGGCGCCCGCTCCGGCAAACATCCGGATCAACTGACGATGTGGAGTCTCTACGGCGACCCGCGCGACAAGGATCAGTACATGACGCATCGCTGGGCCTGGCACCCGGCGAGTCTGTCGGCGCTGCTGGCCGAGCACGGCTTCACCGGCATGCAGGAACGGCCCACGCAGTTCCATCGTGCCGGCAGGGACTTCCGCGACTTCCGAATGGAAGCAAGGAAGGCATGATGCTCAAGGTCTACATCGGATGGGACGCCGCAGAAGAAGACGCCTTTCATGTCGCTAAGGCATCACTCTTGCGGAGATCCACGATACCAGTCGACGTGATTGCATTGGATGCGGCGCGGTTGTCGGCATCTGGTCTGTTGCGCAGGCCGGTGGATGCGCGCGGAGGTCAGCTCTACGACATTCGCAGTAATGCCCCGCAGGCAACCGAGTTCGCGATCAGTCGCTTCTTGACGCCGATCCTTGCTCAAAGCGGCTTGGCGTTATTCATGGATTGCGACATGGTGGTTCTCGGCGATGTCGCTGAACTTGTGGCGCTGGCAGATCCAACAAAAGCTGTGCAAGTGGTGAAGCATCAGCACGCGCCAATGAAGCAAGACAAGATGTGCGGGAAGACTCAAACACAGTACCTAAGAAAGAACTGGTCGAGCGTGGTGCTGTGGAATTGCGATCACCCGGCCAATCGCCGCCTGACTTTGGATGCCGTCAATCACTGGCCCGGCAGAGAGTTACATGCCTTTGCATGGTTGAACGACTGCGAGATTGGCGAACTGCCCTTGGGGTGGAATTGGCTTGTGAATGAGCAGCCTGAGCCGCAGGATCTTCGGATCGCACACTTCACCAACGGCGGCCCATGGTTTGAAAACTGGACTCAATCCCCACATGACGAAGTCTGGCTCATGGAGGCAAGTCGTGGATTCGATTTACGGGCTGTTTGACCCAGAAACCGGCGAATGTCGGTATGTCGGCAAGACATCAAGAACGATCGAGAAGAGACTCCTGCAGCACCTACAAGATGCAAGGCGCAGGCCCGGAGAGATCCCGCGCTTCAGGTGGATAAATGCTTTGCTGGCAAAAGGGTCCAGACCGCAGATTAGATTACTGGAAAGCGACTGCGGCGACTGGCGAGAGGCAGAACGCAGGTGGATTGCGGACATGAAGGCGACCGGCGATCGGCTGCTGAACTGCACTGATGGGGGAGACGGGATCTCCGGGTGCGTTCTTAGCGAGGCAACGAAACGCAAGATGTCAGAGGCCGCCAAAAGGCGATACCAAGATCCATTGGAGTTGGCAAGACTTGCGGAGTTTGGCCGACTGGCAAGACTTCCAGACGCCGCAAAGAGAAATGCAGACGCCATACGCGCGGCCTATCAAGACCCGGCCGCTAGAGCAAGGCTGTCTGCCGCAGCAAAGGCGGCTTGTGCCAGGCCAGAAGTCAGGGCAGCAAAAAGTGCTGCACGCAAAGGGCGTCACACATCGCCAGAAACCAAGGCCAAACTTCGAGCCTTGGCTCTTTGTCGCGACATTTCGGATGAGACGCGCGCCAAGATGTCTGCGTCGAGGGCTGGGAAACAGCACTCAGCGGAGACGAAAGAGAAGATACGCCAAGCCGCGCTGCGGCGATACGGCCGATTGGATGCAGCGGAGCCAAAATGAACATCACCGTCATCACCCCGCCGCCGTTTGAGCCACTGTCGCGCGAGGATGTCTACAACCAGTTGCGCCTGGACGCCGAAGGCTCGCCGCTGTCGCATCCCGACGACGCGCTGATCGACTCCTACATCACGACAGGCCGTGAGTTCGTTGAGAAGTCGACGCGCCGATCGCTGGTTCAACGGACCCTGCGTCTGTCCGCCGCGGGCTTCCCGGTCTGCGTCTCGCCATGGGTCTACCAGCGCAGCCTGCTCCCGATGCGGTTCCAACCGCCGCAGCACATCTATCTGCCGCGCCCTCCAATCGTGAGCGTCACATCGGTGAAGTATTTCGACATCGACAACACGCTGCAGACGGTGGACTCCTCCGACTACTACCTCACTGACGACGAGGTTCCTGAACTGCGCTTCGTGCGCAACTTCTCGGCGCCGACGACCTATGACCGGCCTGACGCGCTGCGCGTCGAGTACGTCGCCGGCTACGCGCCGGCAGGCTCGCCGCCCAGCAGCCGCGCCGACTACGTGGTCAACGTTCCGCAGTCGCTGGTGAACGCGATTCTGGCGAGCGTGACGCTGCTCTACGACAGTCTGCCGCCGGCCAACATGGAGGCGCTGTCCAACATGCGCGAGGCCTACATGAGCCCGTTCCGCGTCCAACTGAGCGTCTGACCATGGTCATCGCGCGCGCGCTCAAGCGCAAGATCACGATCAAGCAGCCGTCGTCCGGGCAAGACTCGTGGGGCCAGCCGCTGACGACGTGGACGACGCTGTACTCGCCGTGGGCCCAGGTGACGACGTTGCCCAGGCCTCAACCTGGCGCCGAGCAGATCACGGGCGATCAGCTCATCAGTGCCGTCACGTACTTGTTCAAGGTCCGCTTCAAGGAAGGCGTGAACAGCAAGATGCGCGTCGAAGAGCGCTTCCAAGGTGTCACGACGGTCTACGACATCAAGCAGGTTCAGGTGGACGTGGCTGGGCGCGACTACATGATTCTTGTCTGCCAGGCTGGCGGGCTGCAGGGGTGAGCGATGGGCATTGACATCAGCGAACTTGCCGAGCGCGGGCAGAGGCGGGCGCCGAATGGAACCATCCGCAGCAGCAGCGGCAAGACGCTCATGCAGATCAAGGGCAGTCTGGCCGATGTGCTTGTGAAGTACGCCGACAACGTCCTGGCGAAGGCGATCCGACCGGCAGTGTTTGCCGGCGCCGACCTGATGCACAAGGAAATGCTCTATCGGGTTCCGATCAGTCTGACCGCGAACCAGCGCAAGGGTGGCGTTGACAACTACCACCCCGCTGAACTGCTGCAGTCCATCTACGTCTACTTCGACAAAGTGAAGGGCACGCAGACCAAGCCGCTGTACTACATCGGGCCGAACAAGGGCAAGGCCAAGCACTGGCACCTGATCGAGTACGGGCACGAGTCACCGTACAAGCACTATCTCGGCAAGGACGGCAACTGGTACACGCGCAAGGCAGCTCCGCGCGAAACGCCCAAGTGGATCGCGCCTGTCCCGTACATCCGACCGACCTACGACGCCAACAGCAAACTCGTCATCGACGTGATGCGCGCGAAGTTGCGCGACCTCCTGCAGGGTGGATTCAAGTGACCATCGAAACCAGCATCGTCACCACCATCGGGGCCCTGTGCGACGGGCGCATCTTTCCCGACGTTGCATCGTTCGACACCCCGAAGCCCTTCGCCACCTACATCCAAGTCGGCGGCGAAGCGATCACCACGATCAACGACTACCCGGCGGTGCCGAACCTGCGCAACTCGCGCATCCAGATCAACGTGTGGGCGACGACGCGCAGCGAAGCCAACACGCTCATGCGGTCCATTGAGGACGCACTGCGCGCGGCGCCGCTGTATGGGCAACCTGTCGGCGCGCTGATCTCGCGCCACGAAGAAGTGACAGACACCAAAGGCGCGCAACAAGACTTCAAGTTCTGGTGGGGTTGATGCCCTGCTGACTCGCAACTGAATCATCTAAGCCCGCCTCGTGCGGGCTTTTTTGTGCCCGGCTCCGAAAGGGGCCATCAAACCGCCGCCATCGGAGCAATCCCATGGCGGCTTTTTCATGCCCTCTCTCGGGCGAAAGCAATTCGGGCGTCGCCCGGAAAGGAAGTTATCGTGAGTTATTCCTCACCCGTCGGAACGGCGTTCTACATCTCGCAGACCCTTGCCTCGGCGAAGACTCTGTCGATCGTCAGCAACGCCAACCCCGCGCTCGCCACCAGCACGTCGCACGGATACAGCGACAACGACGAAGTCGTGTTCTTCTCCGGTTGGGACTCGGCCAACAACACGGTCTTCCGCGTTGACCAGCAGAGCACCGACACGTTCCTGCTGACGGGCCTCAACTCGACCAACACGAACGCCTATGCGGCCGGCTCCGGTGTGGGCACCACGCAGAAGATCTCGTCGTGGATCGAGATCCCGCAGATCCTGTCGCTGAACCCGAGTGGCGGCACGCCGCGCTACATCGACGTTCGTCCGGTCAAGTCCCTGCAGGGCCTGAAGTTGCCGGACGGTTTCGACGCCGCCACCATCGGCTTCGACATTGGCTTCGATCCGAGCCTGAGCAACTGGGCCACGCTGCTGGACATCAGCCGCAGCGGCACCCTGGTCGCCTACAAGTCTGTGAAGGCTTCGGGCGCTGCGACCTACGGCTACGGCTACTTCTCGATGTCCGAGGCGCCGACCCAGGCCAGCGGTGCTGCCGACAAGGTGCAAGCCACCTTCGCCGCGCAAGGCCGCCTCATCAGCTACTCCTGATGAGCCCAGGCGCGCACTGACGCGCCGCTGTAGAGAGCGCCCCTTCACGGGGGCGCTTTTTCGTTTTCATGCCCGCCGGGTCGCTACCGGGTCAACGGGCCTTTTTGAACCCACTACGAAAGCCGCAAATGGCCAAGATCAAGATCGACCTCGACCCCAAGGGCCCGCTCACGTATGACCGTGAAGTTCCCATCCCCACGCCCAGCGGAAAGCCGCTCAAGGTGACGTTCACCTTCAAGCACCGCACCCGTGAGCAGATGGCCGAGCTGCGCGAGCGCTACATCGCCAAGGCGCGCGACGCCTACATCCTGGCCACTGCCGAAGTCGAGCAGGAGAAGGCCAAGCGCGAGGCTGAAGAGAAGGCCGGGCGCACGTACCTCCCGCCCGAGGCGAAGCTGGTCGAAGGCATCCCCGAGGCGATTGCCAACGACGTTGCTGCCGTGCTCGACGTGGCCGACGGATGGAACCTCGACGCCGAATTCACCGCCGAGAACATCGGCAAGTTCCTGATGCTGTACGCGGCTGCACCGAAGGCGATCGGCGACGACTACTTCGTCTCGATGACCGAGGGCCGCTTGGGAAACTGACGGCGATCGGGACGCGCTTGTATGAGCGCGGCCCCGATCCGAAAGAGCGCGAAGCGATGTTGGCGTGGGGCTTTGACGACGCCGACTTCGAGTTGCCGCCAGTTCCGGTCTGGCCTGAGAACCGCCAGGCCGTCGTCGTCTTCATGGCGATGCAGACGCAATGGCGCGTCGGCATGAATGGCTACACGGGCCTGGACTACAGCGCACTGCCTGAAGTCTGGCGGGCCACTGGCACACGGCGCTCGCAGCGCAAGGAAGTCTTTATGAACCTCCGACTCATTGAGATCGCCGCTCTGAGCGCGATGCAAAGCAAGGACTGAGCATGAGCGAAGAAGTCGTTGGCGGTTCGACAATCCTGATCGGCGGCGATGCCGAAGGCTTTGTCGCGGCCATCGGGAGCGCGATCCAGGCGGCCGATCGTCTTGAGAAGGAGGTCACGTCGAAGGTCAGCCGCGCCGTGCAGGCGCTGGCTGGCGTTTCGTTGCCCGACATTGGGAAGTTGACCAGCGCTGACAAGAGCGCGATCACCGAACTTGGCCGGGAGATGGCTCGCCTGAAGGACGGCGAGATCGGCCTGCTGAAGTTCAACATGGCGGCCAAGGGTGTCAACGAGACGCTTGCCAACAGCCTGATCGGCAACATCGAACGGCTGAAGGACGCCGCGAAGCAGACGGAGAACATCAAGCTGTTCGCCGGCTTCGAGAAGAGCCTGGCCGCGGCGACGGAGTTCGGCGAAGTCGAGAAGCGGATCAACGCGCTCACGAACGCGATGGAGCGCTTGACCGGCAAGGAGCGTGAGGCCGCAGAGCAGGCGCTGAACCTGGCCCGCGCGCAGGAACAGGCGACCAAGACGCAAGCGAGCAACGATGCCTACATCGCGGCCCTGGCGAAGCGCACCAATGCGATCGGCAAGTCGTTCGCCGAACTGCAGTTGGAAGAGGTCGCGCTGCTGAAGCAAGAGGCAGCGCTGAAGGGGGTCAGTGCACAGGCTGCGCCCTACATCGCCAAGATCGAAGCGGCGGCGCTCGCCACGCAGAAGATGGGCGTCAGTGCCGGGCAGACCAAGCAGGCGCTCGCGCAGTTGCCGGAGCAGTTCACCGACATCTTCACCTCGCTGGCCGGTGGCATCAATCCGCTTCTGGTGCTGGTGCAGCAGGGCGGCCAGATCAAGGACTCGTTCGGCGGCATTGGCAACACCATCGAAGGCCTGAAGTCCGTCATCACGCCGGTTCGCCTCGGCCTGGCCGGTCTTGCCGGCGTCGTCATCGCGCTCGGCCTTGCCTACAAGCAAGGGAGCGCAGAGCAGGACGCCTATGCCAAGAGCCTGATCCTGACTGGCGGGGCGGCCGGCGCCAGTGTTGGGCAGATCAACGAGATGGCGAAGGCCATCAGCGCTTCTGTCGGGACGCAGGGCAAGGCCGCGGAAGTCCTGAACCAGCTCGCAGCGGCTGGAACAGTTTCGGCCAGCGTCATGCAGCGTGCGGCCGATGCCGCCATTCGCATGGAGCGTGCTGGCGGGCAGGCCGCATCTGAGACGGCGAAGCAGATCGCCGAACTCGGCAAAGACCCGGTGCAGGCCGTCCTGAAGTTGAACGACGGGCTGAACTTCCTCACGCGCTCGACGTTTGACCAGATCAAGGCCCTGCAGGATGTCGGCGCGACCACGCAGGCAGCCAAGGTCGCGCAGGAGGCATACGCCGAAGCTGTGGCGCAACGCTCTGCGGAACTTGAGACGCGACTCGGCACGCTGCAGAAGGCCTGGCGAAGCCTGGGCGACATCGCGAAGCTCGCTTGGGACAAGATGCTCAACATCGGGCGTCCGAAGACCATCGAGGAAACCGTCGCGGATGCCGAGGCAGCGCTGAATCGCGCGCAGCAGCGAATCGCTGGTGGCGGCCGGCGCGGCGGCACGGCGGCTGAGTTGAGCGGAGCGCCCGCGCGCGCCGCATCCGACACAGAAGACGCCAAGGCCTATCTCGACACGCAGCGCGAGGGTCTGCGGATCCAACAGAGGATCGTCGAGAGCAAGGCCGCCGATGCGCTTCTGTCTCAGAAGATCGGCGATGCGAGCAAGTTGACAGAAGCCGCGCTCGGCAGCCAATTGAAGTACGAAAAGGAAATCGCATCTGCCCGCGAGACGATGCGCCTGGCCGGCGTGAAGCCGGAAGACATCGAGAAGACGCTGACGCAGATGCGCCAAGTCAGCGACTACCAAGCAAAGATTTGGGCCGCGAGCGCCGCGAGCGCCGAAGCCGCGTATGCGCTTGCCACCGAGAAGATCAAGGCGCGCCTGGTTGAGATCCAGTCGGAGCAGAAGCAGGGCAAGCTGTCGCCGATCCAGGCGACCGAGTTGACTGGCGAACAGAACATCGCGCAGCTCAAGGCCGAGGCCGATCTGCTGCAGATTCAACTCAAGATCGCCAAGGATCACTTCGAGAACCGTGCCGGCGCCTTGGCGGTCGAAGGCAAGATCACGGAGAACCTGCAGAAGCAGCAAGCTGCCGCCGCCGCTACGAATGACTCCGTTCGGGCGCAAGTGTTTGAAACGCGCCAGAAGGCCGAGAAGTTCTACGAGGAACAGCGCAAGAAGAACAACGAAGAGCTGTCAAAGGTTGAAGAGCAGAATAAGCAGAACACGGACGCTGTGGCCAGGAAGCTCGCGCAATACGGCGAGACGCTGGCCGACAACAATGAACTGCTCAAGACTGAGGCCGAACTGATCGGAGCGACATCGCAAGAGCGCGCCGTCGCCGTTGCGTTGATGCAGGTTGAGATCAACCGCAAGAAGCAACTCGCCGATCTGGCGAAGGTCGAGAACCTGAAGCCCGAGTTCCGAGCGGCTAAGGTTCAGGAAATTGAAGATCAGGCGACGCAAGCACGCGCGCAAGCATCCGCCAAGGTCTACCTCGACGCATACCAGAAGGTCTACGACGACATCAGCAGCGGCCTGGCCGATGCGTTGATGGGCGGCGCCAAGACTGCTGCGGCGTACATCAGGGATCTGTTCCGGTCGATGGTACTCAAGCCCATCATCCAGGCCACGCTTGCGCCTGTGACGGGCGCGCTCACGAACGCCATCACTGGCAGCATCGGCGGCGGCATCGGCCTTGGGAATCTGTCCGGCCTTGGTTCGTTGAGCGGCGGCATCTCGGGCTTCGGCTTCGACAAGTTCGCCACCAGCGGAATCGGTCAGAAACTTGGCTTGTCATCACTGCAGGAAGACGCGGCCGGCAACACGTTCCTGGCGCAATCCGGCTTTGCGAACTCCATCGGCGGTGCGGTTCAGTCGGCATCGGCTTTCGCCGGCTACCTTGATGCAGCGTTTGCGGCCAAGGCCGGCAAGTGGGGCACGGCGCTCGGTGAGGGCTTCGGCACCTACGTCGCCGGCCCTGTCGGCGCGTTCATTGGAAAACTGCTCGGGTCGGCCGTCGACAGTATCTTCTCTGGCGGCGCCGGCACGCCGCATACGGGCGGCTATGTCCAGTCCGATGCGTTCGGCAACTTCACCGATATCACCAGCAAGCAGGGCGGCACCCAGAACGCCGACACGCAAGCCAGCGTGAAGGCGCTCGTCGGGCCGCTGACTGCGGTGCTGAACCAGACCGCGCAAGCGTTCGGACAGGGCGCGGGCTACGGTCTGCGCGCCGTCTTTGAGGCGGATGGCAAGGACGCGGCTGAAGCGCTGTTCCAAGTGATGAAGGACGGCGTCGACACCGTCGTCGGCTTTGAGCAGACGAAGAACTCGACACTCGCCGTTGACCCGGCCAAGGCCTTCACGCAATTCAGCGACCAGGCGGCGCAGGCCGTCCGCGTCTCGCTGCTGAAGATCGACATCCCGCAGTGGGCGAAGGATCAACTCAACGCGCTGGGCGATGCGGTCACGGCGTCTGACCTGACCACCGCGGTCAAGAACATCAACGATGTTCAGACCGCCATCGTCAAGTTCACGAGCGACCTGAAGCCGATGGCCGGGCTCATGGGCCAACTTGGCAACCTGTCGTCGGATGCCGTGTACAAACTCGGCTCACTGGCGGGTGGCATCGACGCTCTGACCGGCAACCTGTCGACGTACTACCAGGCGTTCTACACCAGTTCGGAGCAGTCGGCGAACAGCCTGGCGCTCATCGGCGCGACTCTGCGAGACGTTGGGATCAACGCGGTGCCGGACACGCGCGAGGCGTTCCGCTCCCTTGTGGAAGCGCAAGACCTGACGACGGCAGCGGGGCAGAAGGCATTCGTCACGCTGCTGTCCGTCTCGGGTGCGTTCGACAAGCTGACGACTTCGACCGAGCAGGCGCAGGCCGCCCTCAACAAGTCGATCCAGACGAACTTCGCCAAGTTCCAGACCCCAGAGCAGTCGCAGGCGGCGCAGTACGGGCAGATCGCGAGCACCCTGTTCGGGGCTGGCATCGGGTCGAGTGTCAACAGCGTGCTGTCGTTCATCACCAAGGCGACCAAGCAGGACATCTTCGACTTCGCACAGGCATTCGTGCAGATCGGGACGAACAGCGTTGAAGCGAAGACCGCAGTTGCCGATGCGTCCGGAGCGCTGTTCGATCTGAAGGACTCTGCCGAGAAGGCGGCGAAGGCAACGGCGGATGCAGCGAAGGCCGTGCATGACGCACTGATCTCGGCGATCACGTCGGCCCTCTCCAAGTTCCAGTCGCCGGCCCAGCGGTCGCTGACCTCGTACCAGAACATCGCAAGCGGTTTGCAGGCGGTTGGCGTCGGCACGGGCGACCCAGGCTTCCTGGGCCGCTTGATCGGCGCAAGCAAGCAGCAGATCTACGACTTCACCGAGCAGTTCCTGAAACTGACGGACGTGAGC
>ERZ650308.379-NODE-379-length-23821-cov-38.355676_pt1 | contig 23821 bp, 20 predicted proteins | sample MGYA00376244_ERZ650308 | MGnify/ENA primary metagenome ERZ650308 (study PRJEB26733, sample SAMN07839295) | wastewater metagenome | biome: small river; feature: stream; material: water | place: USA: North Carolina | collected 2016-04-26 ... | reverse complement strand
TTCACTGACTTGTTGGAGGTCGTAAAGCATTCCTTTGTCGTTGTAAGGGATGGTAACGTACGTTTGTTGCTTGCACATCAAAACAAGGGTTAAATCCTCCTGTACAATGAGTTTGTACGACGATAATTTGTCGTAATCATCTTGGATCAATTCAATGTCAAATCCCTCGCGTTGCGCTTGGTGAATCGACGAACCATCTGCGACCCATTTCCCGTTTTTTTGGTAAAAATCGAGTAGGGTGTTGGCGCCCGAAGCAGCGGATATTGCTGTTAATGGATGTGCGCCAATCAAATTGGTGAGGGTTTTTCGTTTCAAACTCGGCGGTGCTTTTAATTGGCTGATGGTGTCGTTTTTCAGCATCAATTGAGCAGTGAGCAATGCCAGTTGTTCGGTCGCATTGTTTAACTTGAGTTGATTGGCCCGTTTATCCGCATTCAAACGCGCAATATCTGCCGTTAAACTTTCCAGTTGTTTGGTCAGCTGTTCAACCGATGCGGTTAATTCGTTGATGGAACGAGCGGAAGTAGTACGCTCTGTTGCCAAAACAGTAGTGAGGCTATCGTAGCGCGCAGTGAGTGTTTCCAGTTGTTGTTTTTTATTCTGGCCAATTGAAATGAAGCTGTAAATGATTGAGATGAAAAGTAAAATTAGTTTTTGCATGGTAAAGCAATCGTTATATTTTTGATGTCAATAATAATCAATATAGTTGGTTTTATTAGTTCTAAGCTATAAATTCCTTATTTTTACCATTCAATTTTGGACAATATGAAAACAATAATTTTTGCAAGTTTACTTGTGTTGGCTGCGTGTCAAAGCACAAAAGAAGTCGCACCGGCGAAAGTAATAACACCCTTAGAAAAAGTTCGATTGGTGTATCCTTCAACAACACAAGCAGAGTTGGATGCGGGAAAAAGTTTGTACAATACGCAATGTATAACTTGTCATGGTTTTGAAGAACCAGCTCATTACAGCATGCAAAAATGGGATCACATTTTACCAGAAATGGTCGAAAAAGCAAATAAGTACAAAAATGCCAACATCACAGATGAAGGATTTATCTTGTTGCGTAAGTTTGTGATAGCTTCATTGAAATAGTCAAAACGATATAAATTGAAAAGGGTAGCAGGTAATGTTATCCTTTTTTTTGACTTTAAAAATTGATTTGTTGTTCTTGTAATGAAAAAAGAATACTCATTTCCAATCTTAAATCTTCCAATCTTCAATCTTCCAATCTTCCAATCTTCCAATCTTCCAATCTTCAATCTTCCAATCTTCAATCTTAAATCCTAAACCCTTTATTTAGAATCATTCTATTATACCTTTTTTGTGGTATTGTCCAAAGCAAACTTGTCATGTAGTTTTGTAACCAGAAAAAGAGACTCATGAAATTAATTGGAAAAGTAATTATCGCTTGCATAGTAACAACAGCTAGCTGGTCACAAGTATTAACAAAAGAAGATTCACTCACCGCAGGTTTGATTGCACGTCCTGACGCAACAGTTTTATCTGGATATGGTAGTTTTCGATATACTAACAATGTCACAACTGAAAATGCAGAAGCGAATGTTGATCGAGTTGTCTTGTTTTTAGGACATAAATTCTCAAATAAAATTTCGTTTTTCTCCGAAATGGAACTCGAAAACGCAAAATTAACAGGTGGAGCAGGTAGTGGTGAATTTTCCATGGAACAAGCATTCATCAAGTTTAATTTGAACCGTTCAACGTATTTAACGGCGGGACTTTTTATTCCACGAATTGGAATTATTAATGAGAATCATTTGCCAAACACCTACAATGGTGCAACGCGACCACTAGTAGAAACACTTGTAATTCCATCCACTTGGCGTGAAATTGGTGTAGGTATATACGGTTACAGCAACAAAGTTCCAGGGTTGAATTACTCTTTCGCGTTGGTAAATGGCTTGAATGCAGCCGCTTTTACTAATGGTTCAGGGATAAGAGAAGGTCGTTTCGAAGGAAGAAATGCTAACGCGTCTTCGCTTGCATTGACCGGAGCGTTGTTGCAATATATAGGTAATTTCCGTTTGCAATGTTCCGCTTATTTAGGAGGGAGTGCAGGATTATCCAAACGAGCAGCAGATAGTTTGCAATTGAATGCTGGCGCATTTGGTACGCCTGTTGCACTGACGGAAATAAATGCACAATACACGCACAAGCGTTGGTATGCGAAAGTTTTAGCTACTTTCATGACCATACCAGATGCAGCAAAAATTAATCAAGCTTATGCCAACAATACCGCTTTGCAATCATTTGGTGCTTATGCCGAAGTAGCCTATACATTTTGGAAAAAAGATGCTGCGCAAATGCGTTATTTTGCACGCTATGAAACCTTGGATTTGAATGCCAAATTACCTGAAAATGGGGTTGTCAATCCAACTTTGAAACAACAATATTTGGTAACAGGTATTAGCTTTTTACCAGTTGCAGGTGTCATAGTCAAAGTCGATTATGTTTACCGCTTAACAGGAAATCAAAATCCAAATTTGGTCGTAGATCCTTATCCTGTTGGCTTACCTTATTTTACAAAACAACATGCCATTAATATTGGCTTAGGCTACAGTTTTTAATATGAATAACGAAAGAAGAGAATTCATCAAAAGTGCTTGTTCACTTTGCGCTGCTGTTGTTGGAATTGGTGCATTACTCCCTGCGGTGAGTGCGTGTGCATCGCTTCTTAATTTATCAGTTGAACCAACAGATGGAGTCATTCCAGTTCAACGTAACTTGTTTACGTCTGAAAATCAATTGGTTATTGTTCAATCAAAAAAAAGAGAATTTGATTTGGTGTTGGTGCAACAAGCAAGTTCTCAATTTCAAGCATTTGAATTGCAGTGTACGCACCAACCAAATCCACTAATTGTAACAAAATCTGGATTTCATTGCAACGCACATGGTAGCGCTTTTTCATTAGACGGTTCGGTGAAAAAAAGTCCAGCGTTGAAATCCCTGAAATCATTTCCTGTTCGTGTTACTGATGATTTCGTATACATTACACTATGAATAAATACGTTTTGACCCTGCTAGTGGTGAGTTCACTAGTTGCTTGCAAGAAAAGTACTACTTCAACGGCAACAAAAGTTGAACCAAGCACAATCGTTGCAGCAATCGCAACCAATGTCAACCAAGCGATTTATGCTGATTTAGCAGTAGAAGCAGACTCGTTGCATGCAACGGTGCAATTGTTTGTTGCCAATCCGAGTGTTGAATTACTTGAAAAATGTCGCTTTTATTGGAAAAAAGCACGCGCTGCTTGGGAACAATCCGAAGGATTTTTATACGGACCTGTAGCAACAGATAATATTGACCCACGTATTGATTCATGGCCGGTTGATTACCAAGCAATTGATGTTGAATTAGCAGGAAATCTAGATTTTACTGTTGATGCCAACATAGATGCACTTGATGATGCGTTGAAAGGGTTTCATCCCATAGAGTATTTGTTATGGGGAGTAAATGGCGCGGTCAATGTTGCCGATTTCACACCTCGACAATTCGAGTTTTTATTGGCTTTGACAAAAAACCTAAAAGTGTTGACAGGTCAATTGGCGACGCAATGGGAAACAGCTAACAATACTGCGTATATTCATTCTTTTACCTCTCCAACGACGAATAATCCGTTTTATCCAACATACCGTTCCGTTTACGAAGAAATGGTCAATGCGCTCATTGGAATTTGTGACGAATTAGCTGCAGGTAAAATTGGTGAGCCATTGCTTTTGCAAGACCCAAGTCTCGAAGAATCGCGCTATTCATCCAATTCAATGACAGATTTCAAAAACAATATTATCAGTGTACAAAATGTTTATTTGGGCAAATATGCAATCAATGGATGTGGATTGGAGGACTTTGTTCGTCAATACAACCTTTCGTTGGATAACGAAATTAAAACTGCTATTGCTTTGTGTTTGGCACGAATGAATGCGATTACCGTACCTTTTGGACTAGCATTATCAACGCAAACGCAACAAGTTTCACAAATTGTAGCCGCTGTTGAAGATTTGGAAGACATCCTTCAATTAAAATTATTGCCGTTAATCCAAACCAAAATAACAAATTAATGAAACAGCGTACCCTTTTATTTTCAGTTTTCATTGGCCTTGTCGTAATGCTGATTATTAGTTCGTGTCGCAAACACCAAAACGAAGCATTCGTTGAAGATCAAGATTGGTTAGCAGGAGGTGGTCAAACGACCTTTATACAAGGAAATGGCGCTTTTGGGCAACCATTTCAAGGCATGACACCAGCACAAAATTGGTTACACGAAATAGGCGACAAAGGTTTTGAAGCAATTTTTGTTAGTGCTCCAGCACCAAAAAACAGTGGTTTGGGTCCGATTTTTAATGCAGTTTCTTGTGCTGCTTGCCACATTTCAGACGGAAGAGGTAAAGCGCCAGAAGCTGGTGAACCATTGCAATCATTATTGATTCGTGTTAGTAAAGCTGGTGAAGATGCAACAGGCGGTCCAATGGAAATGCCACTGTTTGGCGGTCAATTTCAACAAAAAGCTGTAGCAGGAAATGTTCCAGAAGGTGATGTTTCAATCATTTATGCATACCAAACAGGTTTATTCTTTGATGGCGATTCCTTTGAATTACGCACACCTACAATTTCGTTGATCAATTTGTATCAAAATGCGTCCGATCCGTTTTTAATGTCTCCTCGAATTGCTCCTCCAGTATTTGGTTTGGGATTGCTCGAAGCTATTCCAGAATGGATGCTCCTAGCAAAGGCTGATCCTACCGATGCGAATAACGACGGTATTTCTGGTCGTGCCAATTATGTCTGGGACGTACTTTTGCACAAAACTGTTTTGGGACGCTTTGGTTGGAAAGCAAATACACCCAATTTGATGCAACAAATAGCGGCAGCATTTAATCAAGATATGGGAATTACAAATACACTTTTTCCAACGGAATCTTCATGGGGACAAACACAATACGATCAGTTAAATGATGACGTTGAATTAGCAGATAGTATTTTACATGCTGTTGCTTTTTACATGCGTTCTTTAGCTGTCCCTGCTCGAAGAAACGTGAAAGATCCAGAAGTGATTCGCGGTCAGCAGATATTCAATGCAATTGATTGCGCAAAATGTCATACACCCAAACAAAAAACAAAAGTTGATGTTGTTTTTCCGGCAATATCGAATCAAAAAATCTTCCCGTACACGGATTTGTTATTACACGATATGGGGGCTGGATTAGCAGATAATCGCCCAGATTTTTTAGCAACTGGATCGGAATGGCGAACTCCACCATTGTGGGGTATAGGCTTAACAGAAGTTGTAAACGGTCACTCCAATTTTTTACATGATGGTCGTGCGCGCAGTTTGTTGGAAGCGATACTTTGGCATGGTGGAGAAGGAGAAACGTCAAAAAATAAATTCAAACAACTTTCTAAAAGTGATCGCCAAGCGGTGATTAAATTTTTGAAATCGCTCTGATTGTTATTTAGAATCATTCTAAAATACCATTTTTATGGTATTGTATGATGTTTGATTTGTGATGAATTTTGTAAAAAAAAACGTCATGAATTTTCGAATACTTGTAATCATAGCATGCTTGTGTAGTAGTTCAATTTTCGCTCAAAAAGCTACCATCAATGGACTTGTTTCCAATCAAACCACTTTAACAGGTCTTTCTAACGTGCGTGTTGAACTTGGTAAAACAGGTTTGTATCAAATCACCGATGCAACTGGTCATTTTGTATTTTCTGATATTGTAGCAGGTGAATATAAGTTACTTTTTGTTTGCGCTGGTTTTGAAACGCGAACACAGCATGTTTCAGTGAAAGCGAATGATACAAATAATATTACAGTTTTCTTACAAGAAAAAGTTCTCGATATTCCAGATGTAGTCATCACGCATGTTTCGTTGACGGGCGGTGAACAAGGATTAAAAGATTTGCCGGGTTCTGCCTACTATATTTCACCAAAAGAATTGCAAAAATTCAGCTACACAGATATCAATCGCGTATTGAAAAGTATTCCTGGTGTCAACTTACAAGAAGAAGATGGCTTTGGTTTGCGCCCAAATATTGGGTTGAGGGGAGCTGGTGTTCAACGATCTACTAAAATAACAATCATGGAAGATGGAGTTTTGACAGCTCCAGCCCCCTATTCAGCGTCAGCAGCGTATTATTTCCCATCTATTGGACGAATGCAAGCAGTTGAAATATTGAAAGGAAGTGCGCAAATCAAATACGGACCATACACAACAGGTGGAGCGATTAACCTGATTTCAACACAGTTGCCAACGCAATTTACAGCTCGCGTTACAGCCTTAGGAGGAAGTTTTTACGGAAAGAATTTACACGCTTATGTAGGGAATAATCAGGGGCAAATCGCCTATTCTGTCGAAGCGTTTCATTACGGATCTGATGGTTTCAAGCACTTGGAAAACAACGCATCAACAGGATTCAATAAATCTGATTACTTGGCAAAAGTTCGGTTTTCGAGTAAGAAAACAGCAAAAGTTCAACAGTCATTAACGCTGAAAGCGGGATTGAACCATGAAGTTTCGAATGAGACGTATTTAGGCTTGACCTTGTCTGATTTTTCGGCAAATCCTTTTCACAGGTATGCAGCTTCTCAAAAAGATGTCATGACAACCAAACAAACGCAACTGACAGCAACCCATGTCATTCAAGTGAACAAGAAACTAACCGTGACATCAATTGTTTACCGAAATGACTTCAGTCGAAATTGGTACAAGTTAGATGCGGTGAATGATAGTGCTGGTGTCAAAAAAGGTATTGCTGATGTGCTGAAAAACCCTACTTTGTATGCTTCACACATGGCCATCTTGCAAGGAGAAACAAGTTCAAATTTGGATGCGCTTTTTGTGAAAGGGAACAACCGTTCGTATTTTGGACAAGGCGTTCAAACAGTTATTGGTTTGGATTTGAATTCAGGAGTTGTGCAACACGATATCGACTTTGGTTTTCGTTTTCACCAAGATGGGTTGGACCGTTTTCAAAACGAAGACAAATACCAAATGGTGAACGGAACAATGATGCAAACTGTCGCTGGTGAACTAGGTCGTGAGAGTAATCGCACGGCATTTGCACAAGCATTAGCATCTTATGTACAGTACAAAGCAACGTTTAAAAAATTCTTAGTGACTGCTGGTTTGCGCAACGAAATGATCCAAATGCACGAAAAAGATTACGGTAAAAACGACCCAAATCGCACAGGAACTGATTTAGTAGTCGCTAAAAATGATGTGTCGGTTTGGATTCCAGGAATTGCGGTTGATTACAAATTATCCGATAAATGGGCATTTTTTGCAGGGGTGCATAAAGGATTTTCGCCACCATCAGCCAAAGCATCATCTAAACCAGAAGCAAGCGTCAATTACGAAGGAGGTTTTAAAATCTTCCGTTCGGCATTCAATATACAACTCGTAGCATTTTACAATGCTTATAGTAATCTATTGGGTTCCGATTTAGCAGCAAGTGGTGGAGCAGGAACGGGCGATTTGTTTAATGGAGGGAAATCAATGGCAAAAGGTCTCGAATTATTCACGTCGTTTGATGCCGCAAAACAATTGAAAAAGAAGTTCGCATCACCGCTTACGATTTCTTACACCTATTCCGACGCACGCTTCTTGAGTGATTTCGTGAGTACGTTTGAAGATTGGGGAACAGTCCGTAAAGGCGATGTTTTACCATATTTAGCACAACATCAATTGAATGTTGGGTTGTCTTACGAATACAACAAGTGGATGGTGAACGCTGGAATGAAATTCACCAGTAACATGCGTGCTGTAGCAGGAACAGGTAAGGCAAGTGGCATTGATTTGATTCCTCAAGCAACTATTTTCGATGCGAGTATAATTTACCAAGTAGCTAAAAATGTGCAATTGTTTGGAAGTATGACCAACATCACGGATAAAATATACATCGTAGCTGCTCGTCCTGCAGGTGTTCGTCCAGGTATGCCACGTGCATTTCAATTGGGGTTGAAGGCGAAAGTTTTTTAAGACCAAACTGTCAATTTAATTTTCAAGGTATTCAAGATTGATTTTTAAGAAAGCTTATATTTGCAGGATAAAATGTAAATAGCATGTACGGAAAAATCAAAGAACATCTCACAACAGAATTAAACACCATCAAAGAAGGTGGGATTTTTAAGCGTGAACGTATTATCACTTCTCCACAAGGAGCACGTGTTACAGTTCAAAGTGGTGATGATGTGGTAATCATGTGTGCAAACAATTATTTGGGATTGTCATCACATCCTGAAGTAATTGGTGCTGCAAAATCAGCATTGGATACACATGGTTTTGGTATGTCTTCAGTACGTTTTATTTGTGGAACACAAGATATTCACAAAACGCTAGAAGCAAAAATAGCGCAGTTCTACGGAACAGAAGACACGATTTTATATGCTGCAGCTTTTGATGCAAACGGTGGGGTTTTTGAACCATTGTTCACAGAAGAAGATGCCATTATTTCCGATGAATTAAATCATGCTTCTATCATTGACGGCGTTCGTTTGTGCAAAGCACAACGTTACCGCTACAAGCACAGCGACATGGCTGACCTTGAAGAACAGTTGAAAGCTGCTACTGCACAACGTTTCAAAATTATTGTAACAGATGGCGTTTTCTCCATGGATGGTGACATTGCAAAAATGAACGAGATTTGCGATTTAGCAGATAAATACGACGCCTTGGTCATGACAGATGAGTGTCACAGTGCAGGATTCATAGGTAAAACTGGACGTGGTGTTCCGGAATACCACAACGTGATGGACCGCGTTGATATCGTCACTGGAACTTTAGGAAAAGCGTTAGGTGGCGCAATGGGTGGTTACACAACAGGAAAAAAAGAAATCATTGAAATGTTGCGCCAACGTTCACGACCTTATTTGTTTTCCAATTCATTAGCGCCAGCAATTGTTGGTGCATCGATCAAAGTGTTTGATTTATTGAGTGCATCAACCGAATTACGCGATAAATTAGCTGCAAATACAGCATACTTCAAAGAGCGCATTATAGCTGCAGGATTTGACATCAAACCAGGTGATTCTCCAATTGTACCAATCATGTTGTACGATGCAGCATTGTCCCAACAATTTGCAGATATGTTGTTGGAAGAAGGCGTATATGCCATCGGATTCTTTTATCCAGTTGTTGCAAAAGGTCAAGCGCGCATTCGTACACAAATTTCCGCAGCGCATTCCATTGCTGACTTAGACAAAGCGATCGCAGCGTTTATTAAAGTTGGGAAAGCATTGAACGTGATTCAATAAGTAAAATACGATTATCTTTGTTACCTTTGGGCGCTACTTTTGAGCGCTACTAATATTTTTGAAAATTAAACAGTTATGTTGAAAACCCTTTTACTTTTAATCGGCCTTTCAGTTGGATTTGCTTCTTTTGGTCAAATCAAAAGAGATGTCAAAGGACGTATCCTTGACCAACGCACCGAAAATCCTGCAGAAAAAGTTGACTTAACCTTGACGGATAAAGCAACGGGGAAAGTGATGGAAACCGAAACAGATGACGAAGGGAATTATGTTTTCAAACAACTTACTCCAGGAACATACCGCTTAAAAATCACCGATCGTGATTACGATTCAAAAGCATTCGATGTAAACGTAGACGCTGATCACTCAGGTGATTACAACATGTCAGATTTTACTATTGAACTGAAAGTTTCGTGGTTGTTTAATTGGGGTGATTGGGGAACGAAAGAGCATTATTGGTCACACATCTTAGCAAAAATTATTTTGGTGATATACGCTGCTTGTATCATCTTGGTATTTATTTACTCGTTGATTCAATTGTCATTATCGATTGCTTATGCACGTAACAGAAAGAAGAAAGCAGCTGAAATTCAGCCTGTTTTCAATCCTGAAACTGCTCAAAAAGTGACGATTCAATTACCGATGTTCAACGAAATGTATGTTTCGGATCGTATCATCGAAGCGATAGCTAATTTTGATTACCCACGTGATAAATTCGATATTCAAGTATTGGACGATTCTACCGACGAAACCAAAGACTTAATCGCTAAAAAAGTAGCGGAAGTAGCTGCACGTGGTATTCAGATTGAACACATTCACCGTGTAGATAGAACAGGTTATAAAGCTGGGGCTTTGGATGCGGCGATGGACAAAGTAAAAGGCGATTTCATTGCGATTTTTGATGCTGATTTTGTTCCAGAACCTGACTTCTTACAAAAGACAATGCCGCATTTTGATTCCGATGAAATTGGCGTGGTACAAACACGTTGGGGACATTTGAACAAATCATATTCCTTATTGACAGAATTACAAGCATTTGGATTGAACGGTCACTTTGCTGCAGAGCAGGGGGGACGTAATGCTTCGGGACATTTCATTAACTTCAATGGTACAGGTGGAATTTGGCGTAAAAAATGCATCGAAAGTGCGGGTGGTTGGGAACACGACACCTTGACAGAAGATTTGGATTTGAGCTACCGCGCGCAATTGAGAGGTTGGAAATTTAAATACTTGGAGCACGTTGTTGCACCAGCTGAATTACCAATTACCATGTCTGCATTGAAAGCGCAACAACACCGTTGGATGAAAGGTGGTGCTGAGTGTTTCGTGAAAATGTGGCGTACGATTTTGACGTTCGAAAACGTGAAGTTGTCCGATCGTATTCATGGAATGGCACACTTGTTCAATTCAACAGTTTTCGTATTTATCTTGATCATGTCGATCATGAGTTTGGGTGTGTTACACATCAAAGACAGTTTTTCTGATTTGAATTACATTATCCGATACGGGGTTGTCTTTATTTCAAGTACTGTTTTCTTAATGTATTACTACTGGTTGGCTTACCGCGATAAAACAGAAAACACGTTCAAGTCGTTTGTTCGTTTTGTGGGACGTTTCTTCCAATTCTTAGTCGTTTCATTAGGCTTGTCGTTGAGTAACACAGTAGCGGTGTTAGAAGGTTATTTGGGTATCAAAAGTTCATTTGTGCGTACACCAAAGTTCAACGTGAACAAGAAAACAGAATTCAAAGGAAACAAATACGACAAGAAAAGCATTTCGATTATCACAATCGGTGAAGGGTTTTTGATGTTGGTTTTCGGATTTACAGCAATCAACCGTGCTATCTATGGCGATTTAGGAATGGTTCCTTTCCACTTGATGTTGTCGATTGGTTACGGATTGGTTTTCTTCAATACCTTAAAAGAATTAAGAACTGCATAATTTTTGTGCAACCTCAATACATGTTAAAAGCTCCTTCTGGGAGCTTTTTTTTTAGTCTTTTTATTTTGTATATTTGCTGACGGAGCTACTATTACTTCTTTTGTTTTTATGTCTAAAAATATAAAAAATGAATTATTCAATGTCCTTTCAGGAAAGAGCGAAGTTAGCAATGGATCAACTATCCAAACAATCGCCTGTTACCTTAAAGATGGCGAAGGAACAAGCGTTAGTATTGAAGACAAAAAGCATTTCAAAAAACAAGAAACAAAGAGTTTAGAAGAATTTGTTTCATAAAAAAATCTCTGGATTGATACCTTTGATTTTTCTCAATATGTTAGTGAAGGCGCCGAACAACGTGTTTATTTAAAAGATGGTGAGCATGTTTTTTATTGAATGATCATTGTGTTTTCATTTTTTATAAATTTTAGCAAAACCGTTTACTATTTCCTCTCTGGATTAACGGAAAGAAACAACCAAAATAAAGCAGCAACTCATTACTTTCGTTCATAACTTTTTATCCGATTTCTTCCATTTTTTACCAACGCTTTTTTTACTTTTGAAGCAAATCAATTGCTCTCATGTCAGCGTTAAAATTACACAGTTCGAATACCTTGGAAATCTTTTCTGCAGCGACAGAATCGGTTCTGGAATTGCCCGTTATTTCGGAGGGGATTAGTGCTGGTTTTCCTTCGCCTGCGCTCGATTTTATCGACTTAACAATCGACATGAACAAGCATTTGGTCAAACACCCTGCGACAACATTTTATGGACGCGTCAAAGGACAGTCGATGAAAGATGCAGGAATTTTTGATGGCGATTTGTTGGTCATTGATAAAAGCCTTCAGCCCACTGACAACAAAATCGCCGTGTGTTACATCGATGGGGAATTTACCATCAAACGCATTCAAATTCAAAAGGATTGCGTCTGGTTGATTCCAGAAAACGAAGCGTACCAACCCATCAAGGTGACGGCAGACAATGACTTTATTATTTGGGGAATGGTGACACACGTCATCAAAGCGCTGTAAACCATAAATACCTTACGGACTTCCCAAGCTATTTTTGTAAAAACAACCAGATGTTTGCTTTAGTTGATTGCAATAATTTTTACGCTTCCTGTGAACGGGTTTTTCGCCCCGATCTTGTTGGAAAACCGATTGCGGTACTGTCGAATAACGATGGTTGTGTCATTGCGCGAAGCAACGAAGCAAAAGCCTTGGGCATTCCAATGGGCGCGCCTGCTTTTGAGTACGAAAAACTATTCAAACAACACCAAATCCACGTGTTCTCCGCTAATTTTGCATTGTATGGCGATTTGAGTAACCGTGTGATGACACTGCTCGGTGAATTTTCTCCCGAAATCGAAGTGTACAGCATCGACGAAGCATTTTTGAAATTAACCGGTTTCGAGTATTTCGATTTGCAACAGTACGGCCATAAAATGCTCCAACGCGTGACAAAAGGAACAGGAATACCCATCAGTGTGGGAATCGCTCCAACCAAGTCACTGGCGAAAGTTGCCAATAAAATCGCGAAGAAATATCCCCAAAAAACCAAGGGAACCTACCTCATCGATACGGAAGAAAAACGCATCAAAGCCTTGAAATGGTTGCCCATTGAAGATGTTTGGGGAATAGGACGGAAGCACGCACAACGCTTGCGGAATCAAGGAGTCAAAACAGCATTTGATTTCACCCAATTGTCGAATGCGTGGGTGCAAAAAGAAATGAGTATCGTTGGTCTGCGCTTGAAACGCGATCTGGAAGGCTTACCGACCTTGGATTTGGAAGAAATAAAAGACAAAAAGAACATTGCGACAACGCGTTCGTTTGAAAAAAGCATCGCTGATTTGGCTGGTTTGCAGGAGCGCGTTGCGACCTTTGCCGTCTCGTGTGCCGAAAAATTGCGCAAACAAAAAAGTTGTTGCAAAGCGCTCTCGGTTTTCATTCATACCAACGGATTTCGACAAGATCAACCGCAATACGCAAAGAATATTGTTTTGAAATTGCCGTTTGCTACGAATTCAAGTTTGGAATTGGCGCATTTTGCAAACAAAGCCTTGGAACACATTTATCAAAAAGGGTTCCACTACAAAAAGGCGGGCGTTATCTTATTGGAGATTGTGCCACAGGATACCGTTCAGATTTCTTTGTTTGATAACAGCAATCCCCGCCACGCTTCCTTGATGCGCACCGTCGATTTGTTGAATCAACGCTTTGGTCAGCAAAAAATACGCTTGGCTATCCAAGATAGAAAACGCGTCTGGAAAATGAAACAAGAACGTCTGTCGCCGCGGTACACAACCAATTTGAATGATATTATTACGGTAAATGCTTAAATGAAAGAGGAAATAGAAAAAAGAGGGTAAAAGGGTAATATTACCTCTTTGGTATTTTGCAAAATTGCAAAATTGAATCAAAAGCATCTTGTCTTAGTAAAAAAGTAATAGTACGTTTTTCCAATTTTCCAATTTTTGAAATTTCCAAAATAAGTCCTTGTCCACTCTATGAACAACGAACAAGAAACACGTTTTGTTTCTCATTGAAATTCTCATTAATATTGACAAAAACAAACGAGTATGTGTTTCCACTCCAAGCAATCGGCTGACGCACAACGACTGAAAAAGCGTTACAAAGCAAGTTTCCCACAAGAATTGGCTTTTCAACCAAGTGATGAGGTGAATGGCTTTACACATCCGCATTGTCCCATCATTACAAATACCGATCCGACAACAATCCAACTCGCTTCCTGGGGCTTGATTCCCGCATGGGCAAAAGACACAACCATTCAAAACAGTACGTTGAATGCCAAAATTGAAACGCTCCATGAGAAACCATCGTTTCAAGCAGTGGTTAACCAACGTTGCCTCGTTCCTGTAACGGGATTTTACGAGTGGCATTGGTTGGATAGCAAGGGGAAACACAAAGAAAAGTACTTGATTACCTGCGAAGCGAGTGAGATTTTTTCGTTTGCGGGACTGTGGAGCACGTGGATTGATCCCAATACAGGAATGACACAACAATCGTTTGCAATTCTTACAACAGCGGCAAATGAATTAATGGCAGCAGTACATAATTCCGCCAAGCGGATGCCCATCATCATTACACCAACAGCAGAGGAGGAGTGGTTATTAGGAACGCATGCGCCAAACATTGAACAGCGATTAATTGCAACGAATTTAGCAGCGCAGCAGCGGTTGTTTTGAGGTGATTGTTTAAGTCGTGGGGTAATATTACCTTTTTGGTATTTTGCAAATTTACAACATGTGTTCGAAACAAATTTTAAAAAGGGAAGCATAAAAAAAAGCTGCCGCAACATGCAACAGCTTTTACTTGTATAATTTTTAAAACTTACATCCATTTTGCAGAAAAACGATTGTATTCACTGCGTAGGTCGTTGAAGTTTTTCTCAAATGAAGTCACTAAATCTTTTTCAACTAAATGATCCGCTGTTTTACGGTGGTCAACGGCAATAGGATTTGAGTTTATTTCATTGATTAATTGTTGTTCATTTACCTTTACAGCATGCATGATTTCATCAATGTTATTGCGTTGAATAATAAACTGATTTTGGAAATGTTCCACTTCTGCTAACATGTCTTTATTCGAATTTTTACCGGCAATTTCTTCCAGACGTTTTTCAAAAATGACAATATCTTCTTTGTAAAATTGTAAGCTATTGATCCACGATTTATTTTCTTCGTGTTGTTGGTAAATGGGAGCTGTTGTGTTTTTCATACTCGTTGTTTTTGTGTTTTATCTTTCAAAACAAAGGTGCACGATAACTAACTCAAAAAACAGAAGATAAGGCAGGTAAAAAACTGATATTCGTCATCAAAAAAAGCACCCCGAAGGATGCTTTTTGATAGAGATAGGTTATTGAAGTTATTGAATAACTAATTTCACTATGTCATTTGTCTTGACACCTGTTACCTCCAAAAAGTACACACCTGTTTTCAAAGTTGAACAAGCGAATTGCGTAGCTTTTGGATCGAGTACTTGAACTACTTTTCCATTATTATCAATGATTCGTAGAGAAGTAATAGTTCCAAGTTGCTCCAATCCATGCATTGAAAAAGATCCAGTTGTTGGGTTAGGGGAGATAACAAGCGATGAACTGTTATTTTCATTGATACCTGTGTAGTTCAACGTTAAGTTCAAAGTAACAATACTATCACAACCTGCAGCGTTTACCAAGGTATCTGAGTATATTCCACTTTGCGTATACGTTTGGTTGTTGATAGGCCATGTGTAAGTGTCAAGAGCAGTTTGGGTTTGTGAGGAAGTTGTGTTATTACTTCCTAGTTGAGAATTGTATAAATCTTTGATTTCACAATCGGTTAGAGCGCGATTCCAAATACCGATATCGTCTAGTTTGCCAATAAAATTTGCTCCTCCATTTGGAACACCATTATTTTCAGCTCCAAATCTTAAATTTGCTATTTGACCAACTGAATTTTGTGAAGAATTGAAATTAAAAACTAGATTTAAGTCATAATAAACTTTCCAATTTTGCAAACCACTTTTAACCCATACAATATTGTGCCAATTTTGATTGAAATTTGAATTTGTTATTTGACAAGTATCAGGCCAAATAATAGACCAACTTTGACCATTTCCAATTCCAACCGAAATCCCATTAGGTGGATTAGGCGAACTACTTGAATAATGAAATGCAAGGTTTTCTAATGGATGAGGATTAGTGTTAAAAATTGTTTGATTTGTTTTAGTAGAATCATTTGTTTTCCACCAGATAGAAATTGTATGTGAACTATTAGTATTTAAAAAATGATTACTAATTTCAATCCAATCATTTAATCCATCAAAACTATATGCTTTATTTACAATTCCAAAACGGTCACTTGTTAATGTTGCACCATGTACTGCTCCATTATTTCCATTGCCGCTTTCATCATTAGAATTACCATTGAGTGGCAACCAGCCAATCAAGCCATTAGTAGGAACATATGAAGGTACTTGTGCAAAAGTGTTTATTGCAAGTAAAACAGCTATTAGTAGAGTTAGTTTTTTCATATGATTTTTTTTATTTTTAAAATGATATATTTTGCAACAGTGATGTTACACGGTCTATAACATGTTTCGTGTGAAAAGTTCTCAAGCATTAAAGATTTATCTGGAAATTGGTTATATTTATCGTGATATTCTTTCATAAAAGCAATAAATTCTAACGTAACTTTTTTTTTATTTTTAGAGCTGATTTGATATTCAAAAGCATTTTGAAAATTCTTTTTGTTAATTTTTGTTCCAGTTTTTCTCAAAAAAGTATAAAAATTGCCATTTTTCAATGGTATCTTTTCGTTTTCCTTCAAATTCTCTACTATTAGGTCTAGTAAATTTTCCATTGGTTTAGTGATTTAAATTATTAGAATGTGACCGTTTTATTATTTAAGTTTTTAATAACCAATACTATTTATAAAAACAAAGGTGATTACCAATGAAATTATACTTAATAAAATTACAGTACTTACACCCCAAATTGCAGCTTTCCCGGCTGAAATTGCTTTTCTTGGAAATCTATCTCGTTCCGTTAAGTAAATAATAAGTCCAACTAGAGGTATAAGAAATGAAATTACATTTATGCCTGCTGATGGTTGATCATTAGGATTTGTAGTGCTTGGCTCTTGAATTATTTGCATGTCTTTGCTAATTGAATTTTGACGATTACTTTTTTCAAAAATGAACGTACCTAAAAAGATGATTACAGCAAGAAAACCTAATGGCGATAAAAAATTACTTAATTCTGTTAATAATTCTATGAAGTGGTTTTCTAATCTAGATTCTATAATTTCATAACGTTCAACTTTAGATTTCCCAAATGACTTTATTTCATATGGTAGTAATGATATTGCACGTATTAAATTAAGTAAGTAATGTAAAACAGCAATTGTAGCTGCAATTTTTCTGATTTTCATAGTTTATTTTTTTAGTTATGTTTACTCATAAAGCTTTTCAGCTACGCCCCGTTTTTAAAGTTGTTTCTGGACTCAACTATTATTCTTTAATAATCTTTATCACTTCCTGCTTATCACCAGCGGTTATCGTTAAGAAGTAAACACCCGATTTAACTGTTTCCAAATTGAATTTGCTAGCTGATGGGTCAAGTTCTTTCACCAATTTACCATTCACATCCGAAACACGCATTGTGCTGATGGTGTTATACAATTCCAAACCTGCAATAATAAACGCACCAGTTGTTGGGTTAGGGGAGATAGATAATAATGGAAAACCTGTTTCTGAAATACTTGCATCATCGATGATTGTAAGAGTTGCAATAGTTGACGTGTCAGTACATCCTCCGTCATTAATGAGACATCTGAAAACTTGATTATTATTGGTCATGCTCAAGTTTGAAACACTCAAAGTAGAACTTGTAACGCCACTATACTGACCAGCATTACTTAAATTTTGAAATCCTAAGCCTAGATTAGTTTGCCATTGGTAAGTAGTATTAGAATTTGAAGATGAAACTGAAAAATTAGCTGTTCCAATTGAAGTTGGTACATTTTGATCTTGAGGTTGAGAAGTAATGCTTAAATTACAACCTTCAAATAAAGTTGCAATTTCTAAATCTGTTAAGGCACGATTCCAAATACCGATGTCGTCGAGTTTGCCATCAATAAATTCAGAAATTGAAAAAATGTCAACTCCAAAGTATAGATTTTGAGATGAACAACCACCAATAGATGTTGAGTTTTGAACTTGACCTATCAATACACCATTTTTATAAATCTGAGTATTACCCCCAATACCAGAACTTACATATACCAAATGAGTCCAATTACCTGTGTTTATTGAGGTATTGTTTAATATGCCTCCTGCTGTACCTGAACACCCAGCACCATAAGAAATGCACAAATTATTATTTGAAGCAACTGCTCCCCAAGTTGTACTAGCTGAACTTCCAAGACATACATATTCCATATTTGCAAAATAATTGTCAGGATTTATCCAAACTGAAAGAGAAAATATTTGATTAGGTATATTATTTTGGGGACATACTATTTGAGCATTTGCATTAAAATCATATGCCGAATTAATACTTCCATTTCTATCTGAAATTAACGTCGCCCCATAAATCGTTCCATTATTCCCATTGCCACTTTCATCGTTAGCGTTGCCATTGAATGGCCACCAGCCAACTAGTCCATTAGTTGGAACATAAGAAGGTACTTGTGCGTAAATTGATGCTGCTATAAAAATAGCAGACAAAAATGTTAGTTTTTTCATATGATTTTTTTTGTTTTTAAAATGATATATTTTGCAACAGTGATATTACACGGTCTATTACATGTTTCGTGTGAAAAGTTCTCAAGCATTAAAGATTTATCTGGAAATTGTTTATATTTATCGTGATATTCTTTCATAAAGGCAATAAATTCTAACGTAACTTTTTTTTATTTTTAGAGCTGATTTGATATTCAAAAGCATTTTGAAAATTCTTTTTGTTAATTTTTGTTCCAGTTTTTCTCAAAAAAGTATAAAAATTGCCATTTTTCAATGGTATCTTTTCGTTTTCCTTCAAATTCTCTACTATTAGGTCTAGTAAATTTTCCATTGGTTTAGTGATTTAAATTATTAGAATGTGACCGTTTTATTATTTAAGTTTTTAATAACCAATACTATTTATAAAAACAAAGGTGATTACCAATGAAATTATACTTAATAAAATTACAGTACTTACACCCCAAATTGCAGCTTTCCCGGCTGAAATTGCTTTTCTTGGAAATCTATCTCGTTCCGTTAAGTAAATAATAAGTCCAACTAGAGGTATAAGAAATGAAATTACATTTATGCCTGCTGATGGTTGATCATTAGGATTTGTAGTGCTTGGCTCTTGAATTATTTGCATGTCTTTGCTAATTGAATTTTGACGATTACTTTTTTCAAAAATGAACGTACCTAAAAAGATGATTACAGCAAGAAAACCTAATGGCGATAAAAAATTACTTAATTCTGTTAATAATTCTATGAAGTGGTTTTCTAATCTAGATTCTATAATTTCATAACGTTCAACTTTAGATTTCCCAAATGACTTTATTTCATATGGTAGTAATGATATTGCACGTATTAAATTAAGTAAGTAATGTAAAACAGCAATTGTAGCTGCAATTTTTCTGATTTTCATAGTTTATTTTTTTAGTTATGTTTACTCATAAAGCTTTTCAGCTACGCCCCGTTTTTAAAGTTGTTTCTGGACTCAACTATTATTCTTTAATAATCTTTATCACTTCCTGCTTATCACCAGCGGTTATCGTTAAGAAGTAAACACCCGATTTAACTGTTTCCAAATTGAATTTGCTAGCTGATGGGTCAAGTTCTTTCACCAATTTACCATTCACATCCGAAACACGCATTGTGCTGATGGTGTTATACAATTCCAAACCTGCAATAATAAACGCACCAGTTGTTGGGTTAGGGGAGATAGATAATAATGGAAAACCTGTTTCTGAAATACTTGCATCATCGATGATTGTAAGAGTTGCAATAGTTGACGTGTCAGTACATCCTCCGTCATTAATGAGACATCTGAAAACTTGATTATTATTGGTCATGCTCAAGTTTGAAACACTCAAAGTAGAACTTGTAACGCCACTATACTGACCAGCATTACTTAAATTTTGAAATCCTAAGCCTAGATTAGTTTGCCATTGGTAAGTAGTATTAGAATTTGAAGATGAAACTGAAAAATTAGCTGTTCCAATTGAAGTTGGTACATTTTGATCTTGAGGTTGAGAAGTAATGCTTAAATTACAACCTTCAAATAAAGTTACAATTTCTAAATCTGTTAAGGCACGATTCCAGATACCAATATCGTCGAGTGCTCCATATGCCCCACTAGGGTAATTTAGGCTTCCATTTCCACCATATAAAATACTTCCAATTGAAAAGTAATCGGGAGTTGGTCTATTTGAAATGCCATTAGAATTTGAAATTTGATTGTCTAAAACGCCATCAATAAATAATTTATGATATACTCCATCCCAAGTTCCAACTACATGATGCCAAGTATCTACAGTAAGTGATGTATTACTAATTAAATCTGCTCCACTGGGTGAAGGGAAACTTCCTGTTATTTGCATTCTAATATTAGTTGTTCCATCTTGCATACCAAAAAACAGATCTTCTCCAACTCCATGTTTTTGTTTCACAATAAATGAATTTCCAATTCCAAAATAATGGTTTGAGACATATTGAGAATCTATCTTCACATAAAAACTAACACTTCCGGAACTAAAATTATTAATTAATGACCATGAGCTTGTGGGTGTTGTAAAATAATCATTCCCATTAGCGAAATAAGCTGCAGAGAAATTTATATTATGGTTATTTTGTGTGAAAAGTATATTACCATTTTGAATTAAATTGTTATTATATCCACTTATGTCATTTCCATTATTATTAAAGGGATAAAATGCAACCAAACCATTTGTTGGAACATAAGAAGGAACTTGAGCAAATGTTGTTGTTGCAAGTAATATTGCAATCAGTAATGTTAGTTTTTTCATACTTATTTTTTGATTAAAATTAAGTAATGAAACTAACGCACTATAAAAATTTTGGAGAACATGTATTATCACCAATAACAAGGTTATTTTGTAGTTGAAAATTCCGCTAATACAGTTTTGTTCAAAAACAACAACTTCATCCGCTTGTCGGCTTTCATGCGTTCCTCAACAAATATTTCTTCTTGTGGAATATTGAATTTAGCAGCTAATTTATAGCGCAGTTCTTTCAACAAGGTTTCTCGTCGCTTTTTCAAAGTGTCAATTGACGGTTGATCATGATTGACCAAATCGTTAATATGTGAAATTTCTAAACCGGTTTCATGGAATTGAATCAGTAATTGAATCAATTCTATTTCAGTGCTATTAAATTCATCAAACAATGCATCACTAGCTTGCTCGATATTGGAATCGAGTAGTTTCTTTCGTTTGCTATACTTTGTCACTAGTGTAACAATAAGTATTCCTAAAAGGAGAAGAAAAAATCCGATTTGCCATCTGAATTGATCGAATAGAGATGGATCTTTTAGTAAAATATCGCCTTCTACTAAATCCAATTGCTTTAAAAATGAATCATTAGAAATCTCAACATATAAAGATGGTTTAGAAGTGATTTTAAAAAGTAAAAAAAGTGAATCAACAGAAATGATATTTCTGAATATTCTTGAAGAGTTTAGTTTATATTTTTTATAACGCATTTTTTCAAAATCGTAGCTTACAATCATGTTAGGATAACAAGAATAAAAGCTTTTGTAATTTTGATGATGTTCGTAAGGGTCTTCAATTTTCCGACCAATAATTTCTGGATCAATTGAGCCTAGTGCAGTCCATTTTTTTGATGATTTATCAAATTGATAAAGCTTCCTAAGTTGATTATATTTATTATGTTTTAAACTAAAACCATCAAATACATAATAATAGTTTTTATTTTGTTGCACAAAACTTCTAACTCCGGATGGGGGCGGATTATTAATGGCATTCAACACAAACCACTCTCTTTCGATGGTGTCGTATCGGGTAATGATATTCTTACTAGTAAATAATCCATAACCACCATAGATTCTGGGTTCACCTTCGTCCATGAAAAATGCACCTTCAAATTGATTCATGTGGTAAAACGAATGGTCGTGTCTTTTAATAGTATTATTTTTTAATGAATATACAACACCACATCCGGTATAAACAAAATAAACGGGCGTTCCTTTTTCAGACATTGGGATAAAATCTGCTAGAAACTGTTCAAAGGGCATTTCTATTGTTAAATGTATGGGCGTCTTTTCCCATTTAACTGCTTTATGGTTGTATTTCCACAAAAAGGTAGAATCATCCAACACACAAAAAGCCTTTTCATTGTAATCATAAAAAGCAAACGCGTTAATGTGATTTAGATTAAGTCTTTTTTGCGCGTGAATAAAAATAGGGGAAAGTAAGAGTAGGAAAAGCGTTAATCGTGTCATTAGTTTTTTTTCAAAGATATACTAAGCGTGAAATATTACAGGAAAGAAAAAGTGAAAGTTAGGTTTTCACCTATTTTCACCTAAATTAATGAATAGAAAATGAGTTGTTTGTATGAAAAAATAAAGTTTTAAGTATGTTATTTAAAATTTTATTGCAGTATTTTTTTCTTAGGGTAGCAATTTGCGACTTCAATCCTTTCTATTAATCTTATTTATTTAATTGAACATATTTTAGTGATATGTTCATATTTTTTAAAATATTGAACATGACAGTTGTTTTGTATTAAAAATGGACATATATTTGTTATATGTACAAATAATTTAAAAAAATGGACATGATGAAAAAGGTAGAATTTGACAGAACAGTTCCTTATAATGACTTACCTGATTTGCCAATGCTTACTGATTTTATTGATAAAGACGTGTTGATGAAGTGGGGATTAGCGTCAAGGTCTTTAGCAGAGTTAAATAGAAATATATTACGCATTCCTAATCCAACAATGCTTGTAAATACAATTTCATTACAAGAAGCTAAAAGTTCTACCGAAATTGAAAATATCTTCACAACAGAAGATGAACTTTATAAAGCAATATCAGAAACAGTTAAGGAAGAATATGCAAATTCTTCAACGAAAGAAGTTTTAAAATACAGAGAAGCGCTTTGGGAAGGATTTTATTTGGTCAAGAAAAAAAATGAAATTGATAAAAAAACGATTGTTAATGTTTTTCAGAAAATAAAAGATACAACGCAAGAGTTTAGATCGCCACAATCACAAATAGTAATTAAGAGGGGACAAAGTGAATTGCGTCCAGGAGAAATAATTTACACACCACCAAGGGGTGAAGGAATAATCGCGGCTAAAATTGATAATTTATTGCTCTTTATGAAGCAAGAAGATGAGATTGACCCATTAATTAAAATGGCTATAGCTCATTATCAATTTGAAGCAATTCACCCTTTTACAGATGGGAATGGTCGGACTGGTAGAATATTAAACCTACTTTATTTAATCGATCAAAAGTTGCTTTCACATCCAGTTTTATATTTGAGTAATTATATCATTCAAAACAAAGATGATTACTATTATTATTTATCAGGGGTTACTCAGAAAAGCGACTGGAAATCCTGGGTTATTTTTATGCTGACTGCAGTAGAAAAAACGGCGAACCACACGAATCAATTGATTGATGAAATTATGATACAGTTAGTTGAAACTTACAATTATGCAAAATCAAAGCTCAAGTGGTATTCATTAGAAGTTAATCAAGCTTTGTTTTTTCAGCCATATATTAAACAACGATTTATTGGAGAAATTACTGGAGCAAAAAGCCGAACAACTCTAACGAAATACATGCATCAATTAGTTCAAATTGGCGTTCTTTCAGAGAAAAAAGAAGGAAAAGAGGTATTCTATGTGAATAATGATTTATTAAGAATCTTACAGAAAAGATAACTCTTTTCAACGTTATTTTATTATTCGATAATGGATTTTTGACGATTTTTCAGAGTAAAGATCCTACCGCAAAAGTTCATTCCAAGCATGAAATCTCGTGCTGCTTCGCATCACTGAATTTTTTTGTATCGCCAACTTACAAAAGAAAACTTTTGACGTTGTCAAACAAAAA